>ERZ795044.1269-NODE-1269-length-23004-cov-7.148590_pt1 | contig 23004 bp, 23 predicted proteins | sample MGYA00375128_ERZ795044 | MGnify/ENA primary metagenome ERZ795044 (study PRJEB30173, sample SAMN05720213) | anaerobic digester metagenome | isolation source: active sludge of municipal wastewater-treating anaerobic digesters | place: USA | collected 2014-12-22 ... | reverse complement strand
CGGCCGGCGGGGCGTCCCGGTTGGCGTCGAGGTACGCCTGACGCACCAGCGCGCGTTCCTCCTCGCGAATCGCGCGCGGCTTCGCTCTCCGGGAATAGGTGGCGAGGCGCACACCGGCGCTGTCATGCGTGGCTTGTGCAAGGCCGACGGGGGACCAGGCGGCCAGCGCGAAGAGCGTCACGGCGAGTAGCAGACGCAGGGACATGAGCAATCGTGTGGACGTGCGACCGAAGGCCGGGTTGAGTTGCGGCCGAACGTTGGCACGATGCGATCTCGAGAGGTAGTCTCAATGGCGCCCGCGATGCGACAGGACTCGACCCCTTACGGACACGACCGCATGACGCACGGACGACGCTCCCCCGGCATCCCCCACTCGTGGATTGCCTTTCTCGCGTTCACTCTCGTCGCGCCGTGGACCACGTCGGCGGACGCCCAGACGCGCGCCGCCACGAAGAACCCGCTGGCCGGATTCGACCAGTACGTCATGGCGGCGATGAAGCAGTGGAAGGTGCCGGGGCTCGCGATTGCGGCTGTCCGGGGCGACTCGGTGATCATGCTCAAGGGCTACGGCGTCCGCACGGTCGGCGGGGCCGACTCGGTGAACGCCCAGACGATGTTCGCGATCGGCTCCTCCTCGAAGGCCTTCACCGCCGCAACGCTCGAGATGCTCGCCGACGAGGGGAGAGTCCGCTTCGACAATCGCGTGACCGAGTACCTCCCGTGGTTCGAGATGTACGACCCGTGGGTCACGCGCGAGATCACGGTGCGCGATCTCCTGCTGCATCGCAGCGGGATGAGCCGCGGAGACAACATCTGGTATGCCACCACGAACAGCCGGGAGGACATCGTCCGGTCGATCCGACGACTCGCGCCGACCACCAGCTTTCGCTCGCACTTCCAGTACCAGAACCTGATGTACATCACCGCCGGCGAGGTGGCGCACGCGGTGACGGGACAGAGCTGGGACGACCTGATCAAGTCCCGGATCTTCGCTCCCCTCCGCATGACGTCGTCCAACACGTCGGTGCGAGAGCTGACAGGCAATCCGAACGTCGCCACCCCACACGCGGAACTCGGCGGTGTGGTCACGGCGATCCCGTATCGGAACATCGACAACGCGGGGGCAGCCGGGTCGATCAACTCCAACGCTGCCGACATGGCACAGTGGCTCCGCTTGTGGATCAACAACGGCTCCTTCGAGGGGAAGCGCTTGCTGAGCGAGGCAACGGTGCGCGAGGCGACGGCCTCGCAGTTCACCGTCGATGATCCAGACATGATCGCCCGCCTGATGTCGCCCCGCTTTCTGGGTTACGGCTTCGGGTGGTTTGTCGAGGACTTCCGCGGCCAGCGCTGGGTGAACCACGGCGGCAACATCGACGGGATGGCGGCCATGGTCGGATTCCTCCCCGAAAGCAGGATCGGGATGGTCATCCTCACCAACATGAACCAGTCCGACGTCACCCTCCCGTTGATGGCCAACGCCTTCGATCGGCTCCTGGGGATATCCCCAGCCAAGGACTACAACGCCGAGTACTACGCGGCCGAGCAGGCCGACCAGGCACGGCGTCGGGCCGCCGCGAAGCCTCCGGTCAAGGTCGAGGGGACCAAGCCGTCGCTTCCGCTCGAGGCATACGCCGGGACCTACACGGACAGCTTCATGGGAACGGCCACCGTACGGTTGGACGGCGGGAAGCTCTTCATCAAGTACGACAAGAGCGCGATCGTCGGTGAGCTCGAGCATTTCCACTTCGACTCATTTGTCGCGACGATGAACGATGCGATCATGGGGAAGATGCCGGTGACCTTCAAGATCGGCACCAGCGGCAAGGTCGTCGCGATGCAGTTCCCGCTGGCCTCCGCCGACTGGGTCAAGCGGTAGGGTCGTGCTGCTGCGGGGAAGCGCGCGGGCGAGGTATCCGCTTCCCCCCGCGATGACCGCAGCCGCGGCGGGAGATCTCCTCGATGACTGGCGCGAGGAAGATCGCAATGCCGATCAAACCGGAATCGCGTGATACCTGGTAACCTGCCTTCTCGAATGCTGGGAGGGCGGGACGATTCGATGTCGACCGTGTCGCTGCCCGCAGCACTCCCCGTTAGGCAGCGTGGCGGCGGCTGCCGGCCCACCAGAGGAGAAGGAAGAGCGCAAGCCAGACACCAGTCCGCAAGAACATCGCGCGCACGCTGTCGAGCGCGACCACACCGCCCACACGGTAGAGATACAGGACACGAGCCAGTACGAGCGCGTTGAGACCGACGATCAGCAGCGAAGCAATCCGGCCAGCGATCGCGCGACGCCACGCGAGCATCCCAGCGGCCACGTAGCCGAGTCCCATGCACGTGTTGAAGAGCAGGAGCGGTCGATACACCAGGTAGCCCGGGTCGCGTCCAGCGAGCACGCTGACTCCCGCTCCGAGCGTCATGAGGCCAAACACGAGGGCGACGACAGCCGACAGTCGTTGAACTCGAATCCGCCCCTGATTCACGTCCGTCATCGTGGTTTCCATGTTGGTCAGCCCCGCGTCGGCACGATCCCCGCCGATCGTTCGAAATGCCGGCACCTCGTTCTCCGGACAGGTGGGACGACTGCTACGCCTCGTTGTATGCCCGCTCGAGCGCCGCCACGTCGAGCTTCACCATCGTCATCATGGCGTCCATCACGGCCTTGACCTTGCCGGGATCCTCGTCGCGGATGAGCTCCATGAATCGCCGCGGGACGATCTGCCAGGAGAGGCCGAAGGGATCCTTGATCCAGCCGCACGCCGTCGGCGTCGCGCCGGCCATGACGAGCTTGTCCCAGTACGCGTCGACTTCGGCCTGATCTTCGCAGTCAACGTACAGCGAGAAGCCTTCGGAGAACGCGAAGTACGGACCTCCGTTGTAGCCCATGAAGACTTGACCGCCAACAACGAACTCGGCAGAGACGATCGGCCCATCCGTGCCGGTGCGGGCGACGTTCCGCACTTCAGAGTCAGGAAAGGTGGCGGTGTAGAACGCGATCGCCGCGTCGAGCTGATCGTTGAACATCAGAAACGGCGTGACTTTGGTCATGCGAGGCGCTCCTTCCTTGCGGGAGATTGTGGCTGAGGCAAGGGTGATCGTGGGGAACCAATCCGCCCCCGGCCTGTTCAGGCGAGTACTTCACGGATCGTAAGGACGGTCACGATGCCATTGGCAAGCCAGTGGGTCCAGATGGCCACGGTCAGCGAGTTCGTCCTCTGGGCGTGGCTGCCGATCGCGGCCTGGAGGAGCGCGACCAGCAGGAACTCACCTGGCTGCCAGAAATGCTGCGCCGCGAAGAGGATCGCGAGTGCGACCGGCTGAAGCGCGACGCGGGCGGGGATCCGTCGCATGAGGTAACCCTTCCAGTAGAGCTCCTCGACGTACGGGCTGGCGATGACATCGATCAGGAAGTTGAACGACAGGGCGACCATCACGGCTGTGCGCCCGTAGGTTGCCACCGTCGTGGCATCGGTGTCGGCGGTGAGCCACCCTGGTACTACGTGCGCGAGGCGCGCACTGATCGCGCTTGCCACCGGATCGAGGAGCGCTGCCAGACCGGCGGCGACGAGGATGAACCCGACGATCGGGATCACGGCCGCGCGGAAGGGGAGGCGTGCCGTGAGGGCGACGGCGCGGCGCGGATCCCACGTACCGGACAGGCGTTGCGCCTGCCGGGCGAGCACCGCGAGCTCGCCGAGCGTCACGAGTCCGATCGCGCACGTGTACGCCACCACCGGCGGCCATCGGAGCGACTCGATCGCCGGGTGGAGCACACCGACCAGCGCGACCGTGGCGACGCCGGGGAGGAAGTTCAGCGCCAGCACGGCCGGCCACCCGAGTCGCCGCGGCGATTCGGTGGTACCTGCCGGTGCACGCTCGGGGCTACGGTCTGTAGCTCGCTGCTGCATGAGGTAGTGGTTGAACGAACCGGCGTTCGCCGCGAGTGAATTGTTGTGTTGGAGCCCGACGCGCCAGCGCTGCTCCAGCGCGCTCAACACATGCGCGCGCCGCCCGCTTCCGACACTGCGCTGTCTGAAGCGGCGCAGGGTGGGCGGTGGTCCGCGCGAGTCATCGCGGGATCCGGCCAAAATACACCGAATCGAGCACGCGCAGATACTCCGTCATCGGCGGGAGGCCCATCGTGGCGCGACGTGCATCCACCTGCGCCGAGTCGCGGATCGGCTTCACGGCGATCTGCCCGTCGCGGAGGTCCGCCCGCTTGACGTACTCCTGCGGGAGTCCCCGAGCGCTGGCGAGTCGATCGGTAAGCAGTGCCACTTCTTGGCCCCTGAGCCGATGCGCTGCCGTGCTGGAGCCGCATCGCCAGGTGCCGCCTGATCGGCGGCCAGGCGCTCTCGCAGCGCCGCCTGCAGCGCGACGATAATTCTCTCCGCGCCCTCGCGCGGTGACTCCCGTGTGGTACACGCCAGGAGCAGCGACCGATCGTGCCCCGTCTTGCGCGCCTAACGCGGGGACTCCGCCCGGCGGGTACGCATGGCGACGGCCGTCCCGGCGAAATTCCGGGCCTGACAGTAGTGCTCCACGCTCGCCCACCGCACGGCGTCGAGCGTGAATCCGTCGGGCGAGACGTGCGACAGCCCACCGGAATCGACGGACTTGGCGGAGAACAGGATCGACATAGCCCCTCGGCGCCTCGCGCGTATGGCAGACGTTCTTCCTCGTGGTGACGTGGACAGGCGGCTCCCCCCAATGCGCCGTCTGCGCCCCGCGGAGAATAGCGCCGACGGCGCCGTCACGGAGCGTGGTCGAGGACGACAGCGCAACGCGCGGCTGCCGGTGGCGGCACATGCGCTGACGATGGTGGAGCGGGAGCAGAGGGCAGGTCTGCACCGACCTTTCGGGTCGCGCGTGCGCGCAGCGGCCCGGTGAAGCGCAACGTACTGTTAGGCCACATCTCGCCAGAGCGTCTCGACCAGAGCCTGCTCGCACGTCCGTGGTGAACGTGCCGAAGCACCGAGAGTCAATCTGGGTGTTAGGCCACTGGACGCCGGATGACGGCGATGAGGTGCGTGCCAAGGTCCAGGCAGCCCGCTTGCGCACCAGCCTCGACCTCCATGCCGAGAAGTTCCTCCCACCTCGCCGCGTCAGCCCGAATCGTGTCCAACGATGCGCCCCAGCCGGATGACAGGCTATTGGATGCGGAGAGCGCCAGTAGCTCGCAGCCCGCCGCTTCGAGGAGCACCCGGAACTCGTGTGCCCGGTACAAGTGACACTGATGTCGCGTGCCGTCATCGGCACCTAGGCGCAGTTCCCCGGTCGCGATGATGCGCGCGTTCTCCATCGCATCCGTGGCCAAGACACCGGGCAGCTTCTCATGAATCGATCCCCACAGGCACATCACGCTCAGAAAGAGATAGCCCCCAGGTGCGGTCACTCGACGCAACTCGTCGAGCGCCTCCTGCCGCCGTTCGAACACGTAGCTGAGCGGGCCGCCATAGCACACGACGGCGTCGAACGCTTCATCGGGGAACGCAGACAGGTCGCAGATGTCCGCCATCACCCAGTCGGTTACCGCGTGCGCAAACGCATGCTCCGCCGCGTGCTGCTTGTTCAGGGACAACTGCACCGGCGAAAGATCCGCGACCGTGACCGACGCGCCCAGCGTCGCGAGCACTTGAGTGAATCGACCGGCGCCGGCACCGATGTCCAACACCCGCATACCTGGCGTGACATAGCGACGGAGGTAGTGGGAATGCACGTGGAGTTTCACCTCCGCCGTCGGTGTCTCGACGAGACGGGTCCATTCTCGCGCGCCGAGCGCGTCAAAGTACCGAGCGACCGAAGCCGGATTGTAGGACGTCATGAGGAAATCACGTCGACCATGGGCGATGAAGGATACCGAAAGGCACGAGCGAGTCGGCTACGTCTGGGCGTACGCGATGGAAGGTACGGAGCTCGCCCGCACGCGGGGACACTCTATCCGACTCTCTCCTTGGCACGCAGGACCGTGCACGTGTACTGCCGTGCAGGGAACTCGTGATGCGGCCCGACCGCTCGCGTTCTGCTGCAGGGCCCTTCAACACGTAGTGGCCAGTGCGCGCCGCGAAAACGGTCGTCATCTCTGAAGGCCATGTCAGCCCCGCCGTCCATCCTCACGGCTTCTCGCGCGTCGAGGGGGCGTGGACCGCGGGATGCGAGAGCAGATGCACCGCGTGCGCGGCCAGTGCCGTCATTTGGCGGTCGCGCTCCCGGGCCCACCGTGGCGCGCGCACGACGTTGGTGAGGAAGGCGGCGAGGGCGATGCCGCCGAACATGCCAAGTACCGCGAGGGCCTTCTCCGGCTTGCCGGCCGCGGCCACCACGCCGCTCATCAGCAGCGACAGGCCGCCGACGCCCGTCCCGATACCGTTGAGCAGCTCCGCGGCCTCACTACGACTATGGAGTCGCAGCCGTTCCCCGTCTGCGGTTGGCTCGATGGACAGATGCAGATTGCCGTGCGACCACGTGCGGAGCCCGCCCTCGATCGTTGCCTGGCCCTGCACCGCGAACGTGGTCCGGCACTGTGCCACCAACTGCTCCCACTCGCGCTCGGTGGGCGCCCGCGGCAGATCCACCATGCGCGCGATCCCGATCGGGAGCCCAAAGGCGCGCTGCACCGGCAAGGGCCTTCCGCGGGCGGCGAGCGCCGCGGCCGCGGCGGCGACGCGCTCGGGCTCGATACCTGCCTCCTGCCCGATGCGCTGGAGCTCCGACAGACGCAGTCCGCCCGGGTCGACGGGCAGCGAGGGATCGCGCCGCTCGCCCTCGGTCGCGAGACGGAAGATCTCTCGCACCTCATCGTCCCCGTATCGTCGTGTCGTCATGGTCATCAATTCTACGGTGGCCCCCATCCGCGCGCTGCCGGGGCGGGGCCCAGCGATGGCGGACGACATGCGTCGCCGCGGCCAGTGCGGCCGCTTCCTGACCACGCTACTCGTTGTTCGGTGCGCCTGATGCTTGCGAGCGGTCATCGTGGCGTTGGGTGCCACGAGATACATGCGCCTCGGGAGCACGAGAGTCGATGGGTTCGGCTGGTCGCCGAGCTTCGGCCCGCAGCACCGGTGTCGGTGGCAGATCGGGTGCCCGCCCTGCCATTGCGCGCGCTTCACCAATCCGATAGCCGGCCACCACCGCCGACGTACCGATCACCAGCTGCAGCGCACCGAAGAGTAGCGAGCCCGGTTCCGTGTCGCGCAACTCACTCAGCGCCTGACGAAAGGCACTCGTGCTCAGAAGCAGGAGCGCAGCTGCGAATGCGACTCGGCTGCGCAGGTGGCTGCGGCTACCCGAGTGTGGCGCACCGCGCGACGTCCCACCCGCGCGGCCCTACTCGGGTGGTGCGTAGTCACCTCGATCGGTGGAGTAGGCGACCATCTCCTTCGCGATTCGCCCGTGCTCCGCTCAAGTTGCCACGGCCCAGGTGATCGTGCGCGCCCCGTACTCATGTGAATGGCGAGGGCGAATGCGCGCTGCGTCTCCGCGTGCCTCGGTCAGCCGCCCTCGCCCTCCTTGCGCCCGCGGCCGTAACCGGGAGCTTAGGGCGACCAGGCCCACCCTCCACGAGTCCCCCATGCCGCATTGCCGTCGCGCGCGCAGCGCCGCCCTCGCCGCCTCCCTCGCGCTCACCATCGCCACCTCGGGCGCGCGCGCGCAGGCGCCGTCCATCGCCCAGCACCCGCGCGTCCAGGAAGCGCTCGCCGCCTACGAGAAGTGGCTCGACGCCCAGCGCGCGTGGAAGCGGATCCCGGGGGCGTCGGCGGCGCTGGTCGTCGACCAGGACGTCCTCTGGCAGGGGGGGAGCGGCTACATGGACGTCGAGCGGCGGATCCCGGCGACCGCCAGCACCGCGTACAGCATCTGCTCCATCTCCAAGCTCTTCACGAGCATCGCCACGTTGCAGCTGCGCGATGCCGGGAAGCTGCGCCTCGACGACCCGGTGTCCAAGCACCTGCCGTGGTTCACGCCGAGGTCTCGTTATGCGGACGAGGGGGCGATCACCGTCGAGGGACTCCTCACGCACGCCTCAGGGCTGCAACGCGAGCTCGCCGACACGCTCTGGCTCGAGCCGGGCATGATGTTCCCCACCTTCGACGAGGTCATGCGGGGGGTGAAGGACCGCGAGGTCGCGTATCGCCCTGAGCGCTACTTCCAGTACTCCAACCTGGGCTTCACCCTGCTCGGCGCCGTGGTCTCGGCGGCGTCGGGCGAGCCGTGGAGCACCTATGTCACCACGCACATCAACGCCCCGCTCGGCCTAACGAGCACGTCTGTGGAGTATCCGACGGCGGAGCGCGGCAAGACGCTGGCGATCGGCTACAGTGCGTCGGAGCGCGATGGGAGCCGTCACCCCATGCCACCCTACCAGACGAAGGCGATGGCGGCGGCGGCCGGCTACGCGTCGACCCCGCTCGACCTCGCGAAGTTCGCGGCGTGGCAGTTCCGCGTCCTCGCTGGCACCGGCGGGAGCCCCATCCTGTCCAAGTCCACGCTGCGCGAGATGCAGCGCGTGCACTTCACCGATCCCTCGTGGGAAACCACGTGGGGGCTCGGCTTCGAGGTCTGGCGCAAGGGAGACAAGACCTTCGTCGGGCACGGCGGGAGCTGCCCCGGCTACCGCACGCAGCTCACGCTGCAGCCCGAGGACAAGATCGCCTCGATCGTGATGACCAACGCCGGCGACGCAGACGCGATGGCGCTCGCGCAGCAAGGCCATGAATTCCTGGGCCCCGCCCTCAAGGAGGCGCTCGCCGACTCGTCGCGGTCACTCAAGGCGGCCGATCCCTCCCTCGATCCGTATGTCGGGACGTACTGGAGCTTCGGCGGCGAGATGGAGGTGATCCGCTGGAAGGGTGCGCTCGCGACCATGTACGTGCCCAGCGATGAACCGGTGAAGTCGATCACCCGGTGGAAGAAGGTCGGCGAGGACACCTTCCAGGAGATCCGGAAGGACGGCGAGGATGGCGAGATCATGCGCTTCGATCGTGGGCGCGACGGGAAGGTGTTCCGCGCGAGGACAAACTACATGATGCGTCGCATCAAGTAGCGAAGCCTCGCGAAGGGCCAGCCTGGCCCGCCGAGTGGCCGCGTGCAGCTGTCCGCGTCGTCCCCCGCGGCATGGGCTCGACGGGCGATCGCTCCCGCGCAACGGAGAATCGCACCAACACGCGCCGTTCGCATGAGGTGATCAGGAGCGCGAGGGGGCACTCAGGCGACGCGCGCACCCTTGGCCGTTCGTGCGCACCCGTCACGTCATGCCATGCGGCCGTTACCGCAGCACCCCCAGCGTGATCCGCGACTCCCTTCCCGGCGCGCGGTGGATCCGCATCCACGCCGGGCGATAGTCCGACGCCGTGGCGCGATAGATGTCGACGAACGTCTGTGGGTTGCGATCGACGAGCGGGAACCAGCTGCTTTGCACCTGCACCATCACCCGGTGTCCGGCCTTGAAGGTGTGCAGCACGTCGGGGAGCTCGAACTCGACCTTCTCGACCTGGTTGGGGACCATCGCCACCCCCTTCTCGAATCCCTTGCGGAAGCGAGCCGGCATCACCTCGCCGCGCAGCAGCTGCTGGTAGCCACCCAGCACGACCTGCGTCGGGTTTGGCGTCGGGTCGGGAGTGTTGTGGGGATAGACGTCGATGACCTTCACGATGAAGTCGGCGTCGGTCCCCGTGGTCGAGGCGTAGAGCGTCGCCGTGATCGGGCCGGCGATCGTCAGGTCGTGCTCGAGGGGCGGCGTCTGGTAGACCAGCACGTCGGGGCGCGTGGAGGCGAAGCGCTGGTCCTCCACCATGTACTGGTGCTCAGTGCCGGGGCGCCGCGTCGTGACCTTGTCGAGGTACGGCACCGGCTTGTTGGGGTCACTGTAGTACTGGTCAAAGCCGCTCAGGCCATTCCGCTGCCCGGCGCTGAGCGTCCCCTGCGCCGAGAGGTAGAGCGACTCGCGGGCAACGCCCGCTGGAGGCCACTGGTCGAACGCGCGCCACCGGTTGCTCCCGGTCTCGAACACCTGCGCCTCGGCGTAGCGCCCGTCGCCCGTTCCCTTGAGGTAGTGCTCGAAGAAGGGGAGCAGGATCTCGCGGCTGTAGTACTCCGATGTCTTCGCCCCCCAGCGTTGCTCGCCTAGCTGTGCGCCGTCGTCGAACCACCACTGCCCGTGGTACCAGGGCCCCATCACGATGGCGTTGGAGAGCCGGGGGTTCTGCTTCTCGAACGCGCGGTAGGTGTGCACCGCCCCCCACACGTTCTCTGCGTCGAACCACGAGCCGACGGTGAGGATCGCCGGCTTCACCTGCGTGAGGTGGGGGAGCGGGGTGCGCGCCTTCCAGAACGCGTCGTACGTGGGATGCGCGAACATCTCGGTCCAGAAGGGATTGCGATTCGCCATCTTCGCCGCGCTGATGTCGGCGAGCGGCCCGGCCTCGAGGAAGAAGCGATAGCCATCGGGAGTGCCGTAGACGTATGGCTTCGCGCGCGCCCGGGTCGGCACTGGGCGCGGGAGCCCGAAGGTCGAGAGGAAGGAGAAGGCGTCGCCGAGGAAGAGGGCGCCATTATGGTGGAAGTCGTCGCCGAGGAACCAGTCGCTGACCGGCGCCTGCGGTGAGACCGCCTTGAGCGCGGGGTGTCCCGACAGCGCCGCCATGGTCGCGTAGAAGCCGAGATACGAGATCCCCCACACGCCGACGTTGCCGTTGTTGCCGGCGACGTGCTTCACCATCCAGTCGATCGTGTCGTAGGTGTCGCTCGCCTCGTCGAACTCGTTCCCCTGCTTCCTGGGGTTGTACGGGCGGACGTTGACGAAGTCGCCCTCGGACTGGTAGGTGCCGCGCACGTCCTGGAGGGCGAAGATGTATCCCGCCTTTTCGAAGTCGACGGACGGGCCGATGCTGATCAGGTACGTGTCGGAGCCGTACGGTGTGCGCATGAGCAGGATCGGGAGCGGCCCCTTGGCGTCCTTCGGCGTGTAGAGCGTGGTGAAGAGGCGCACCCCGTCGCGCATCGGGATCATGACGTCCGTGCGGTCGTAGGTCGCCTTGACGCGCGCCGGCTCGTCCATCTGCGCGCGGGCCGTGCCGGGGGCGACCGCGACGGTCAGCAGGAGGGCGAAGAGGGCGACCGCCAGATGCAATGCACGGGCGGTCACGGCGCCGAGGCGATGGGAGGGGGCGCGGCGCGGGAGGGACCAGGACTCGAACTGGGGCAGGTGCAACATGGGGCGACTCGTGTTGGGCGTATCGCGAGATACTACGACGCCCGGTCGTGGTTGTCGAACCTGGCCGTCAGCCGCGGGGGCGCGCCGGGAGGGTTGCGTTGCGCGGAACGCGACTCGTTCGTGCCACGCGTGGCCGGATTCGCCCGGCGCCTGCGCCTCTCGGGGTGAGCGGAGTGCTTCGCTCGGAAATCGTCCCTCTCACTCACCCCCCGTCCATGCCCACCTCGCCACGCCTCCCTGCGCGCCTCGTCGGCGCGGCAACGCTCTCCCTCGCCGGTGCGCTCACGCTCGCCGCCTGCAACGATAGCACCGCCCCTTCCCACGCGCCCACCCTCACGCCACGGGTGGCGATGTGCTGTGGCGGCGTCCCTACCTGGAGCGCCTCCGAGCTCCCCCTTCCTCCCGGGAGCTGGGTCCAGTCCGACGCCGCGGCCTCCAACGACAGCAACATCGTGGTGGGGCACCTGGTGGATGCCACCGGCTTCCAGCGCCCGGTGCGCTGGGTCAACGGCGTCCCCTACCTCGCCGTCCTCCCGCTCTCCGACCACTCCACCTTCATCCTTGGCGTCAACAACGCCGGCGAGATGGTCGGGGGCGGGCAGCTCATGACCCCGCCGTACCTGGGCGTGCGGAAGCCGGTCCGCTGGGCGCAGGGGATCGTGACCTTCCTCCCCACGTTAGGCTTTGACGGCTACGCCCGCGACATCAACATGTCGCGCGTGTCGGTCGGCGAGTCGCGCTCCGGCGCGGCGATCAAGCGCCACGCCGTGAAGTGGAGCGCCAACGGCGCCATCACCGACCTCCATCCGGCCGGGGCGAGCACCAGCGTGGCGTACGGCATCAACGACGCCGGCGACATCGTCGGACGCGCCGACTTCCCCAACGGGGCGCACGCCTGGAAGTGGAAGGCCAACGGGACGCAGGTCGACCTCGGCCTCACCAAGAACTACGCCGCCGAGGAGATCAACAACCTCGGGGAGGCCGTCGGGACCATCCCCTCCCAGACGGGTTACGTCGCCACGCTGTGGACGTCGGCCGGGACCTCCACGCTCCTCCCCGGTGTCCCCGCGCCGAGCCTCGGGACCGGGATCTCCAACGCCCATCGCGTCATCGGCACCACGGCCGCCACTGGTGTCTCGTCCCCGTTCACGGCGAAGGCGAACTCCTTCACCATCCTCCCTTCACTGGCGACGTGGAGCTCGGTTCAGCCGCAGGACGTCAATCGCTGCGGGCACATCGTGGGGCGCGCCTTCACGCCGGCGGGCTACCGCGCAGTGCGGTGGATGCGCTCGGAGTGTGACGCGTAGCGACGAATGCAGCGGATGTCGTCGCGGTCCAGGAGGTGGCTGCGGTATCGAGGGGCGCGTGCGTCGGCCGGTGGCGCCGGCGCACGTGCCCTAACGCTGGACTACTGGAAGAGCAGCGGAGGCGGCGGCGCCTCGCACGCACTGCGGGGAGCCGCCCGCTCGTCGGCGGTGAGCGCTTTCTCCCACTCGGCCGCTTCTGCCTGCTCGCCAGGTGAACCACTCGCGATGTCCTCGGCACCGATCGAATCCAGGCGCTGATACACGCGAGGAGACTCTCGTTGCGCGCGCGAGTTGAAATCTTCGGGCACCGGATCAACGAGCACGAGACCTACGACCTCGGCCGGATACGTCGCTGCGAAGACGCGGACATACAAGCCGCCGGCAGAATGCCCGACGAGGAGATACGGTGGCGGCAGTCGCGCCGCCCGGAGCGCCGCATGCAACTCTTCAGTTCAACTGTCTGCCCCAGCGCAGGCGAGGCGGAACCTCAGTGGGCGAGAAACGCGAGAAGCGCTTCCCGGAACGGCCCGGGTGCCTCGAGGTTCACCATGTGCCCGACTCCAGGGATGTCGACACGCTGCACGCGGGCCGCTTGCGCCTGGATGGCCCGCGCGACGTCGAGAATGAACGGGGTGTCGGCCGTGCCCACCACCAGCAGGATCGGGGCGGTAAGCTCGGCGAGACGACCGGCCGCAGGGGGCGCGGCTTCCACCTCGAGGTCCGGATGGCGAACCACGCCGGCCCAGAACGGGGACTGATCCTCGACCCACTGCCGCACGCGCTTTGCGGTGGTGGAGTCGCGCAGCGCAGTGCGAATGTAGGCGCTGCCGAGCCACGCCCGCGCCACCGCGACCGAGTCTTGCCGCTTCGCTGCCTCGCGTGCGACCGCGAGCCACGCGGTATCGGCGTCCTCGGCCCACGTCCCGCCGCTGATGCCAGGCGCGACCAGCACGAGGCGATCCACTCGCTCGGGATGCGCGAGTGCGAAGTCCATCGCGACACGCCCCCCGAGGGAGAGGCCGACGAGCGACGCCCGTGGCAACTGCAGCGCGTCCATCAGGGCGCGCAGGTCGTGATGCGCGGAGAATGCGGTGTCCGAAGCGCCTGAGCGACCGTAGCCTCGCGCGTCATACCGGATGACGCGATGTGTGCGCTGAAGTGCGCCAAACTCCGCGTCCCACATGCGACGGTCGAGATTGCCGCCATGCAGGAGGATTACCGGGCTCCCGGTGCCGGCACTCTCGTAGAACAGCGTACTGCCAGGGACGCGCACACGGCCAGTATCTGGTTCGGTCGCGACGGACGAAGCGGAGGGCGCGCGATCGGCCGGCCGACACGACGCGAGGAGAAGAATCAGGAACAGGAGGCGCATGCGCTCACTCTACCCACCTCTTCCCACCTGGCCATTCCGTCCGACGATTGCATGAGGTTTCTCATTTCGGTCATGGCCTGTAGATGTGGGGTGTCGCCCTTCTGAAACATCTCCTTGCCGTGGACTTGGCTCATCTGCGCCATCTCTTCGAAGGTGTTTGCATGAAACGTCAGGTCGCACGCTCCTCCCAGCTCGTTGCAGGTCATGGTCTTCACCGCGACGTCTCCTTTGTGGTTGTCGTTCGATTGTCTTGTAAGGAACGCAGCGCCTCGAGATGCGCTGAACTCTGACCCGGGCCCGTCTTCCCGTTGTCGTGGTACGCCCTCGACGGCGAAAGCGCGAGCGCGAGCACACAATAGCGCGGCTGTCGACCGCCTGCGGTGTCGGGCCGCCGCGTCAGCGGTCCCGCGTCCGCGTCAGAAGTGCGGGTACGCCGAGGTTCGCATCATCACTCCAGGTGAGGCGTGCTCCCGCCGGCAACGGCGTGGTGGCGAGAAGCACCCGTGCCATCTCGAGCGCAAGCAAGAGCGCTTGGAGCCCATCTTCGCCGTGCGTGTGCCGGTCGAAGGTGGTGGATAGGCCACGCAGGCGCAGACGGCACCGCCAGCCGCACCCGGTCGGGTCGGGTTCGGGGACGGAGAGCCTGAGCGTGACCTTCCGAATACGAGATCCACTTCGGAGTTCGAAGGTCCGGGCGACAAACACTGCTGGCGCTTTCGACACGACTGCGAGGCGGCTATTTGGTCCTGGTCTGCCCAACGCTAGCGTTCTGCAGCAAACGTCCACACGGACACAAGCCGGGCGTTCGCACGGCCCTGTAAGGCTATCACGAACGCCCCGCGGTCGCCACGCCGACGCCGGCAGCGTGTGGCACAAGCAACGCGAGGTTAGGCGGCGCTGTCGGACACGCGCAGGCTAGCGTGGCGGCAGCGTCCGGAGAAAGGGCAGGACATCTGCGGTGAAATACGGTTCCTCGGTGCCCCAAAAGAGATAGTCGAGACGCAGCGGCGTGAGGGCGAACGCGTAGAGGTCGGCCACCGTCATGCGGCGTCCCGTGCGCCGGTCCCGGTCGGCAAGGTTGCCATCTTGCACGGCCATGGCGGCGAGCACGCCAGGCGGTCGTTGGGCGATGAGCGCGAGACTGTGGCTCCGTTGAAAGGGGCGGTAGGGCAGCACATCCGGGCCACCGACGCCCGCGCCGATCGCGGCCGCGTGCGCATGCACGCCCCGCAAGAACCCGCGGTCCTCGGCGGGCAGTGCTTCGCCCGGCATGAAGTTGGCGTAGAGCACCACGCACGACTGCTGGAACGCCGCCCGCGCCGCCGTGAGCATCTCCCGCACGCCGGCGGCGTATGCCTCGGGGGCGTATCCCGCAGGGACCCGCGCCGGATCATCGAAGCTGATCGACGTCTCCGCGAGCACGACGCCCTCAATCCGCCCGTCGAACTCTCGCGCCAAGGCCGCGAGGAGCCGCGCAAATCGTGCGCGGACCACCGGATCCCACCGGCGGGCCACCCAGCCGTCGAACCGCGCGACGCCATCGGCACGTGTTTCGTACTTCCGGGCGATCCCGCCGTGATAGGTGGTATCGGCCCGCAGATAGTCCGGGGTCACCATCGTCTCGCTAAACGAGACATCCTGCAGCTGCAGAAAGAGGCGTTTGCCGTGCGCCGACAGAAAGGCGAGCCGTGCCCGAATGCCGTCGAACGCATACTGGTCGGGCGTGGGCTCCAGTTCGCGCCACGTGTACGTGAGTTGGGCGCCGACCACACGGGGATGCTGGAGGAAGCTCGTGTCCGCCACACGTGCATGGTCGCGCCGGAAAAACACATAGTGATCGGGCGTGCCGTCACGCGCGCGGGCGGGCGCTCCGCATCCGGAGGGCAGGGCGACCAGCAGGGCCGTCAGGAAGGCAAGCATGGCCATGGTGTCTTTGTCAGCTCCAACGCTTGTTAGCGTAGACGATTGCGCCGATGTCGGTGGCCATATTGAGGACTCGAATTCTCAGCCACAGGAGCAGGCATATCCACGATGAACGGCATCCGCAAAGCGTCAGCGCTCTCGCTGATCCATAGGAGAGAACCCCCTAGGTGATCGCACACGTCTTCATATCTGAGCACACTGGTGCGACGAAGCTCCTCAACGGTAGCTGAAAACGAGCCCGGCATGGGACGCTCGCACGCGAGCACGACCACTCTCAAGCCTCCTCTGAGTACCGTCTCTGCGAGGACGAACTGCTCCGATCCCCACGAGGCGCCTTCGCGAGCGTCGTGAACGTAGAGCGTGAACTCGACGCCGTGTCCGGGCGAGGGCGCCGGAAACCACCTCACATTCTTCTGAAGCTCCGCAGGCAGAAGCAGATGGCTACCATAGGATGTGTGCGGCGCTACAATCGTCGGTCCTCGGAAGGTACCTGCTACATGAGCCGGAGGTCGTCGCCATTGCCTGGCGCGGCGATTGCCGTCCCTCAAGAGAATGCCCGACTCCTTCGTGGCGGGAAAGTCCACACTCCGCTCTGATGAGGACTGAGCTTGAACGTCGACATCCAGTGCCGACCCGCGCCCAGATAGACGTCATCTCCGGTCGCCACGAGTCGCCACACGCCGGAGTAAGGAGCATCCGGTGTGCCAGCGGCGAATCGAATCACTGGACTACGCGCCATCACAACGTCTGAGATGCAGGGAAGGCTACCTAACTCTCCGTCAGCGAGCGAGAAAGAAGATGATTAGCGCTGCGACCGAGCCGAAGGCGGCTACGAGTCGCCATCGCCGACTTGTCAGAAAGGGCGCGACGGCCTGGAGAAGCAGGCCACACAAGAGCACGAGAAACGCGCCCGAGACGCCGCGGGGTGGGGGCGTCTGGAACCACTCGCGAGCCGCGAGCGCCGTCGCGCCCATGGTGAGTAGCAGGAGCGCGAGCAGGGCAGTGCGCTCGAACCCGCGTGCGGCTGTGTAGTCGGACGTGTCTGCCATGCGGACCAGAATGCTGCGGTGGATTCGCGAACGAAACGGCGTGATGCCGCGTGCGCATCGATTCCTGAGCCCGCGCACTAGCGCGGTTGAGCGATCATGAAGCACAACCCGTCCGGCGCGACGACGAAGAACGCGCGATAGGGTTGACCGTTGATCTCCTGCTCGTCGACAATTCCGGGCTTTGCTCCGTTCGCCATCAGTTCGGCGAATGCGGCGTCGAGGTCGTCGACTTCGAAGAAGCACCCCTCCTGCGTCGGATCGTCGCCATTCTGAGCGAGCCCGATTGCGATACCGTCGCGTGTAAGCACAGCAGCGGGATGTGGCGTCTCGCGCCGCGCCGCTACGCGAAACCCGAAGGCCTGCTCATAGTATGGAATCGCTGCGGCGACATCGGCGACAGGGAGCGCAAGCGCGTCGTCGGCATAGGGCACAGCGGTAAGAAAGACAGCCTTCATTGACACTCATCCATGAACTAGCCGTTGTCGTCGGCCTAGCGTCCGCGTTCTGCTGCGCTGCATCCAACCAACGCGAGGTGGGCCGGCGCGATGCCCTGCCCGCACAATGAGTGGCGCCGGCCCACCCCAGCAGCCCCGCGCGGCTACGGCAAACATGCCGCCCATGGCGCACGCAGCCAAGCCGGCCTTCCCGCTGGTGCACCTAGAACCGCATGTAGGCGCATCCCGCGTTCTGTGCCCGGGCCAGTCCAAACACGCCGGAGGGCACGGCATAGGCGTGCGGGACGAACCCGGCCCGCAGGGCGGCGTGTACCGCCGAGGCGTCCGTGCCACGCTTGGTGGCCAGACGGCGCGCCAAGTGTCCAAGCGCGAAGTCGCAGACGAGACCGAACCCACCGCCGTCGAAGAAGTCCTTCAGCGTCGGCATCACGTAATCCGGGACGGGACTCGGTGCTCGGTGCCAGAACGGATTGCGCGTCGCGGGTTGCTGCGTGGTGGGGTCCTTGACCCCATACTCGGTTCCGAGTTCGAAGCGGGCCCACGTCTCGTCGTTGAGGGCTGCCGGCACGGCTTGGGTGCGAATGTTGAACACCACGCGAGCGACGTATGACCCGCTCGGATACACGGCGCGGCAGTTGTCGAGATAGCGTCCCGCGAACTGCAGGATGGTCGGATCGGCGGGATCACCCATGGTGGGCCAATCGAAGACGGCGCGGTCGGTGGCGTCCGTGAGCCGCGCAATCCAGGACAGGTCCCACGTAGCTGACTGCGCCGATGCCTCCGACGCAGCGAGGGGCCTGGGCAGCCCACTACTGACGGCGGGAGGGATGAACGCCAGGGAAGCGAGCTTGCCGACATCTTCGACGAACTCACGTCGACTACTGTGGCCGTTCCGTTTCGCCATGTGCTTCCTCAAAGTCGGTATCACGTCACGGTTCAGAATCAGTCGCTTCAATCAAGCGAGCGGAGCGAGCACGCAAAAGCACGGCTGGCGGTCGCAACCGTTTGTTAGGCCGCGGGGGCAATCCGCTTACCGCACGCGAACGAGTAAACGATGAGATGTCGTACTGTTGCCGATGACGAGCGTGTCGCCAGAGAGTCGATACTGTCGCCGCTGGTCCGTGCCGGTATACAGGCCCCGGGAGTCTCCCTCCACCTTATGCACGACAGCGCTCTGCGCCACGTCGACGACATACGTGCCAAAGTACGCCCGGTAGTCCTCGGTGGCGCGTCGGAGTTCTTCGGGCGTCGCCTTCTCGAACCACTGCTCGCCTCGGGCACTATCCACCCGGAAGGTGCTCGGGCCGCGCATGATCTGAATCGACACGTGTCCGGTCGGATCGTACGTGAAGTAGCCCGTCGGTTTCTGTCCATACCGATACACCAACGGGCTCGATGGCGTTTCACGGTCCCAAAACTCAACGAGGCGCCAGGTGCCGATCAACGCTGTCGTTTGAGCGCGCACGACGGGCACCGCAGCATCCGCGAGAAGGTAGCGGGCGCCCAATGACCCAGCCGCAACGATGAGCGATGCCATCACGACGCGTTGAACTGTCTGCACAACAATCTCCGATGGCTGGTGTCGTGTAATCCGCCGCCTAACGCCCAGTTGGGCCGAGCGTGCGCGTCTATGCGACTCTCCCGGCCCACGGCTTGATGCGCCGCAGCACGGGCGCGAGCGCCTTCGCCGCCACCTCGGTGTCGTGCGCGGCCTGCGCGCGGAGCCAGTAGCCGTTCGAGAGCCCGAAGAACCGGCACAGGCGGAGGTCGGTGTCGGCGGTGATGGCGCGGCGGCCGGCGATGATCTCGCCGATGCGCTGGGCGGGCACGCCGATCTCCTTGGCGAGGCGGTACTGGGAGAGCTGCATCGGCACGAGGAACTCTTCCAGCAGGAGCTCCCCAGGGGTGACGGGCTTGCGCGCGGACATTGAGGACTCAGCTTAACGGAACGACACGATCATGCCGAATAGTAACGCCGCGCGTGATCACGGCAAGCGTGACTACCGGTGGCTCCACCGTCTGGCTGCGGCCCGACGCCGGCTTCTGCAGCGGGCGCTCCAACACAATGCGCTGGCGGCGCTCAGTCGCACCGGTCTCCCGGATGTGGTGTACATCGGCATCCTGTATGCGCTGGGTATCGCGTATCGCAAGCGGCCGGAATGGCACATGCGTTTCTTCACCTGCATTGGCCTGATCATGATGGGGCCTGGTCTTGGACGATTCGCATTTGCGCATCTGCCGCCGCAGATCGCAGGGCCGTTGCTGGGACTGTCCTTCCTTGTGCTGCCCTTCGTGTGGCTCGTCTTCGATCTGCGCCAGAAGAAGTCTCCGATTCCCTTGCTGACGTATCTCGGCATTTCGCTGTGCGCCGCCACCATGCAGGGGCAGGGGCAGGGGCAGTCGGCATGGCGGCAAGCGGTGGCGGGCTTCGTGGCCGCCAACGCGTTCTGAAGTAGGCATCCGTGAGTCGCTACGCGGAGCGCGACGACTGCCTGAGCGCGAACCGACCCTGAGACTGGCCGGGCACCCGACATGGCGCGATAATCTGCCGGCATCGCGCGGTTGCCACGCCCGCCTCACGGCCGCGCCCCACGTAACGCGTCAACGCCCGCCATGAACCGAAGCACCCGCTGCCTCCTCGCCGCGACCGCGGCGGTGGTCCTCACGTCGTCGGCCTGCGATCGCGGGACGGCCGACCGCGCGACGGTCGCGATCACCCATGTGACCGTGATCGACGGCACCGGTGCCGAGCCGCGGCGGGACCAGACGGTGCTCATCGACGGGGAGCGCATCGGCCGGATCGGCCCTAGCGACGAGGTGCGCGTGCCTGCGGGGGCCCGCGAGGTGGACGGGACGGGGAAGTACCTCCTCCCCGGCTTCTGGGACCTCCACGCGCACCTGCACTTCGGCACGCCGGACGTGCTTCCCGCCTTCGTGGCCAACGGTATCCTGGGGATCCGTGAGCTCGACACGCCGATGCCGGAGATCGATCGCATCCGGCAGGCGGCGGCCTCCGGGGCGCTCCTGGCGCCGCGCATCATCGCGGCCGGGAAGATGGTCGAGGCCGCGGAAATCGAGCCGCTGCTCAAGGCGAGCCCGCCTCCCATCGACGAGTTCGCACAGGGGGACCGCGTCTACGTGAAGTCTGCCGACGAGGCGCGGGCCACGGTGCGTGAGCTGGCGGCGCTCAAGCCCGACCTCATCAAGCACCACACGCCGCTCAAGCGCGAGGTCTTCTTCGCAGTGCTCGACGAGGCCAAGAAGGCGGGGCTGCGCGTGGCCGGGCACTTTCCCCCGGGCGAGAAAGTCACGATGCGCGAGGTGGCGGAGTCGGGGCAGGCGACGATCGAGCACCTGGGATGGCCTGGCGTGGCGGCCGCGTTCCGGGCGATGACCCCGGCCGGTCAGGACTCGCTCGTCGCGATCGTGAAGCAGAGCGGGCTAGGGTTCGTGCCGACGCTGGTGGTGGGGGACTTCTCCAGGGATGCCGCTCCGGGGGCCGACTCGATCCGGCTCGTGCAGGCGCATGCGGACCCCCGCGCCCGTCTCGTCACACCGCAGCTCTGGTCGGCGTGGGACGCCATGATCGCGCTGCTCGCCAGCTACCGGAAGGCGGGTGGTGCGGCGCAGTTCGACTTTGCGGGGGAAGTGGAGATGCTCCGCCGCTTCCACAAGGCCGGCGTCCCGATCCTTCCCGGCACGGACTTCACCGTGCAGTTCCTCTTCCCCGGCTCGAGCGCGCAGGAGGAGGTGGCGGAGCTGGTGAAGCAGGTGGGAATGACGCCGCACGAGGCGATCCAGGCGGCGTCGCGCCGGTCCGCCGAGATGGTGGGGCTGGGAAAGGAGACGGGAACGATCGAGACCGGGAAGTCGGCGGACCTCTTCCTCGTGGACGCGGACCCGCTGACGGACATCGCCAACACGCAGCGGGTGGTTGGTGTGGCGCGGCAGGGCAAGTACCTCGACCGGCCCGCCCTGGACTCGCTCCTCACGGCCACCGCCGCGAAGCTCCAGGCGTCGAGCCCCGCCCCCGCGTCGCCCCAGTAGCAGAAGCGAAGCGGGGCGCCCAGGATACGCGGCGTTCCGGCGGTTGCGCGTGACGGTCGGGGGCGTGGGTGCGACGTTTCGGACGATGGGGCGACATCCGGGCCGCACGGCAACATCGCGCCTGAATATCCCGGCGCACGCCGGAGGTCAGCCGCGGCGTGTCGCCTCGCGGCGTGTCGCCGCCTAACGTAAGCCTCAGCTGCAGCCGCACGAAATAGAGCGCGCGGAGCGCGCGACCCAAGCGGCTGACTGCTGCAGGCGATGTTATACCGCGTCGCGGATCTCCTGGTCGTTCGCCACGGGGGCGCTGCACCAGCCGAGCCAGAGTGTGACGCCTCCGCGCTCGCCCGCCGGCACGACTACCCCGTCCGAAGCATCTACGCCGAGAATCCGCGCCCAGTGCTTGAATTCGGCGAACGAGTCGGAGTTGTCGCCGAACGCGTGAACCAAGAAGAGCGCGTTGGAGACACGAAAGCGCCGCGCCTCTAGGATCGCCGCGACGGGTCGATGCAACAACTGATAGCGGCACGTACGAGCATCGACCTCGGACATGCCGAGTATATCGCAGAGCTGCTGCAGGCGCGCCGGCTTGCCACTGGTGGGCTTCGCGTCTTTCAGCCACTCGCTGACCAAAGCGTCGAACGGTTCGCCTGCTTTCGACTCAATGGCCATGGAGGATACACCGATCGACGGTGCGTCAAGAAGCGCCCAGAAATCGGTTTGGGAACTGTGGCCGCCACCCGCAAGCGTCACCTGGTGTTCCGGAATGCCGAGGAGCAAGGAGGCGTCGCGGAACGCTGCGCTCGAATCAAGCACCTGGGCGATCGCTGGAGGCAACCCTCGCGGTGAGCGTCGGGCTGATTCCCACGCCACGGCCGCCTCGTACGCCGACTTCGTTGCGCGCCATTGCCGCTCAGGGTCCGCGAGGAGGCGACGCCAGTCGGACGCGCCGAAGGTAGGTATGAAGAGTCGCTTCACGAAATGATCAGGTCAGCGGGATAACGCCCAAGCTCACCTGCGGGCGGATCAAATAGAAGCGCGGCCGTAGGCCGCGCAACCACAGACCGCCCGTCTGGTGCAGCGCCCGTTAGATGACATGCGCGATGAACATGAACGTGGGAGCGCGTAGCGGGGTGCGCGCCTGCGTCAGCGGTAGAATTTGGTGCTACCAGCCTCCGGCGAAGGTCTCCCTGACTAGATGTAGATGCCGGGTGGCTCAATCGAAAAGCTCTCGTACTCGCGCGATCTATCGAAGATCCGTAGGGTGTGACCCGATTCGAACGCGAGTGTGAAGGACAACGGCGCATGCACGATGTGTCCGGTGACGGCCTTACCGAGCAACAAGTGCAGCCGATACGCCTCCCGGATCGCCGGCTCCATCTGATGGTCGAGCAGCGCACCGTTCGGTGCGCGCAACTCCCAGTCACCCTCGACGCCGATGACACGCGGCGAATCGGCGGCGAAGTGAAAATGAAGTATGAACTGGCCGAGATCGATGCGCTCGATCGTCGCACCCAGGAAGCCCGGAAGGTCGAGATCAGGCGGTACGCCGTGCATCGCAATGATCAATCATGTGTGTTGTCATCTAACGAAGCTGTAGGAAAAGTCCCGCAGCGCCCGCCATGTGGAAACGGAACTT
>ERZ795044.1268-NODE-1268-length-23013-cov-6.257819_pt1 | contig 23013 bp, 14 predicted proteins | sample MGYA00375128_ERZ795044 | MGnify/ENA primary metagenome ERZ795044 (study PRJEB30173, sample SAMN05720213) | anaerobic digester metagenome | isolation source: active sludge of municipal wastewater-treating anaerobic digesters | place: USA | collected 2014-12-22 ... | reverse complement strand
GGTTTAATACCTACCATGGTATTCTTATAAACAGAACCCAGCCCGCTGTAATCTGCTGCAAGAATAACCTTTCCGGCTTTGTTGATCAACCCGATCTTATCGCTCATTTTTACTTTTGCATATCCCTTATCAAAATCAGCTACATCTTTATAAATAAACCCGGTTAAGGCATTTCCTTTATTGTCAAGCAATCCCCATTTACCGTCCTGCATGGCCCAAACCCTGTCTTCGCTCATTGGCTTTATGTTCTTATAATTAAACCCGATGATGACGGTTCCCTTGTTGTCTACTAACCCAACCTTGTCTCCCTTCATCAGCGGAAATGTTCCATTGGCCGGGTTGCCGGCGCCTTCATAAAGATTATTGTCAATGGATTCTCCCTTTTTATTGATGAGCTTGAACTTACCATTGCTCTTTACTACAGCGGTTCCTTTGGTAAAACTTCCCACCTGGTCGAACTGAAGCGGAATGACCACCGTTCCCATGGTATCAATGAAGCCCCATTTGGCTCCGCTTTTAGCTGCCGCAAGCCCCTCGCTGTAATCGGCCAGTTCCTCCCATTGTTTTGTGCCAAGCTTTTCCCCTTTTCGGTTGTAATAATAGTACCAGCTTCCGTCTGAGATGAGCATACGGCCGTTGATGCATTTACCCCCGTCTTTGCCGTAAATACTTACAGCTTCGTTGCCTTGTTTGTCTAAATACACAACCCTCGACGGATAGGTATTGTTTACGCTTGCTGCCAGTCCTTCGGAATACGGGCCTTTAAAAACAGTTACCAGGTCTTTTATTTTTTTAAATGTCTTATCAGCAAGGTAAGGAGTGCTGCTGCTGTTCTCCTGCAAGCCGCAAATGCCTTCGCTGAAATTGATAGCGGTGCTATAGCCTGTGGTATTCAGTTTTTTACCGGTATGATCATAAAAATCATAGGTAAAGAGTTTGTTGTGCCTTGCGATGAAAATTCCTTCTTCATTAAAATCACCTGCTTCAGTACAGGGCAATTGTTTTTTAGCGCCGGTTGCTGTATTTATAATTTCCACACCGGCGTCGTAGCTGATCTTTAAAGAATCTTCATTGGCTGCAAAGTTGGTAGCGTATGTTTTAATGCTTCCTTCAAAAAAAGTTTTCAGCAGCTTACCGCTGTTGTCAAACACTTTCACTTTGTCTGCATAAATAAAAAGAATACGGTTCTTGCCCCGGGCAATAGTTGCTGCAGAATCTGCCGGAATGATCAGTTTCCTGTTCTTATCCATGATGGCGTACTTGCCTTTCTGCCTGTAATACATTTTGTCGTGTAAGGCAGCAGCAATATAATCGTATTCGGCCTTCATGATCAGTTCACCCTTATTGTTTATCATCCCATACTTATCATCCTGCGTACGGAATATCATATTGCCGTTATAATCTGTGCTGGCATCTTTGTATTCCACCGGCAGGATCAGTTTTCCGGTACTGTCGATCACGCCTTTCTTTTTATCGATGGTTACCACAAACAAACCTCCGTCGTTATAATATGATATATAATGATAGGGTGAAGGCGTAAGTTCTTTTCCTTCTTTATTGATGAGCATCATTTCGCCGGGATAGGTAATGGTTGGTTTGCCTGCCCCGCCAACCGTTTTGCTTTTTTTAAGGGCAACCGCCGCATAGCCCTTGTAAAAGGTTCCGGCATCCTCATACTTTACGGGGATCACTACCTTATTGTTCTTATCTATATATCCCATTTTGCCTGCCTCAACCGGGGTAATGGCAGCCAGGCCGTTGCTGAAATCGGCATAATTGTAATAAGATTCCGGGATCAGTACCTTCATGTTCCTGTCCATATATCCCATCTTACTTTCCTTTTTAAAATTCATCAGGCCTTCTTTCAAAGCGCCTAAGTATTCGTATTCAACCGGGATAACAATATTGCCCTTTGTGTCAACAGCCCCCCACCTAAAACTTAATTCTGCCCTTTTTTTCACAACAGCCAGTCCTTCGCTGAACCGATCAATGTCAAAAAACACCGCATCGGTAATGAACTGCTGCAGCAGGGCATTGTAAAGTGCCATTTTATCCATTGTGTCCTTCACTTCATAAATACCCGGCTCGCCGGCATTGAAAACCGTTTTGTAAATAAGGGGAAGTATGAATTTTCCATTACTGTTAATGAGCCCGTAACGGGTTTCGGTTTTAGTATTATAACCACTGCCAATGGTTATGCTTTTATAGGCATTGGCAAACCCGTCTTCGTTACGGGTGCCGACTGTATAGTCCTGGCAAAGAACAGGGCTTATTACAATGGTAAGAGACAGAACCAGCAGGCTGATCTTTTTCATAAAGGGAATTTTCTGCTATAAATGTAATAAAGAGAAAACGGCCAAAAATACCTTGTGCCGGGTATATTATATGAGCACCGCCGGACCTGTAAAAAACTTACTCCCGGCCCCGCTGCCGGCGCCACTACATTCGTTTTATAACCGCTTAACAAAAACCGGCCTTCAAAGCCTCTCCCCCGGCCTATCTTAGCCGCTATGAAGAGGATCAAACAGATAAATACCGTACTTATATCAGTTCTTTTGGTCTTTGGTGCCAAGGGGCAGCCGCGTGTTCAACATCTCCTTTACCTACCGCTTTGGTAAAGCATACAAAACCGTAAGGCGTTCCAACTGCAGTGCCGGCGACGAGATGGAAAGGATGGGCAACGGGTAAAGCCTTTTTTTCTGCGCTTTTGTGGTAAACAGCAAAGCCCGCAGGGGATAAAATAGCTGTGTTCATCATTCCCTGATGATGACTAATTTTATATCCTATGCAATTAGTTGTCTTCTTTATTTTCATTGGGGCCATTATATATACCGTATGGTGGTTACAAAAAAAGAAAACGGTAATACCCGACCCGCCACCTCTTCAATTAAAAGAAATATTAGCAGGGGAAGTGCCCTTTTATCAACAACTGCCCGAAAATGAAAAGGCCGGTTTTGAAGAAAGGGCAAAACAGTTTTTAGCGCAGGTAAAGATCACCGGTGTTAATACCCGGGTGGAAGACACAGACCGGGCGCTGATAGCAGCCAGCGCCATCATCCCCATTTATCATTTCCCCGGCTGGCAATACCGCAACCTGCATGAGGTATTGCTTTATCCCGATTCCTTTGATCATGAGTTTGAACAACAGGGCAATGGCCGGAATATCTTAGGCATGGTGGGCAGCGGCGCCATGAACCATATGATGATATTATCCCAGTTTGAACTGCGGCAGGCTTTTACCAACAAAACAGGGAAGAATAATACGGCCATTCATGAATTCGTTCACCTGGTTGATAAGACCGACGGCGATATTGATGGAGTGCCCGAAGCGCTGATGAATAAAAAATACGTGATACCCTGGCTGCAGCTGATGCAAAAAGAAATGGCGATGATACGCGACGACCGTTCCGACATTGATCCGTACGGCACTACCAACGAAGCGGAATTCTTTGCCGTGGTTTCGGAATATTTCTTCGAACGCCCCGACCTGCTGAAAAGCAAACACCCCGAATTGTATGCACTGTTGCTGAAGATATTCAGCGAACCGGCATAATGGATATTTCCGGTAACTCGTCAAGCAACTCCTTCCTTTCGTCAAACGGATTTCTTTCCGGGCTGCTGCCTTCCTTTCTTTGAGCAGGAAACAATTTTATTTCATCATAAAAAGTAAAGCCATGAAAAAAATAATAACCAAAGCCATGATGCTGGTTGCCACTGCAGCAGCGCTTCTTTCCTTTTCGCCCAATTTCGGCGGCGAGGGGTTTGAAATACTCCTGAACGGAAAGCCGCTGCTGCAGCAATTCGGCAAAGACATGAACAGCGTAAAGAACCTGCAGCTGGGCACCGTTTCGGCCAGCGACAAGCTTACCATCCGTTATCATCATTGTGGTCATATTGGAAAGAACAGGACCATCACGGTAAAAGACGAACAGGGAAAAACATTAAAGCAATGGCGCTACAAGGATAACGAATCTGCCATGAGCGAAATGCTGTGCAGCACGCAGGACATCATTACCCTGAAAAGATCAGGCACCCGTGTTTTTAAGATCTATTATTCTTCCAGCGAATTACCTGCCGGAAGGATGCTTGCATCAGTAACGATCGGGGATACTGATGCGACAGCCAGGAAATAATTTTGAAAAAACCCATAAGGTTTACCCATCAGCCACGATGCTTGTTAAACCTTATGGGTTTTTAAATGCCGCAGGTCTTTCTCCGGGTGCTTGCCTTCATAATTTGCAAAAAAGCCGATGATCTTTTTAAAATCCCCCGCTTCATCATTACCGGGAAAAAATGCTTCCCCAATAACCAACTGTTTGTTTTTAAAATCAAGCGCTACCGGTAATATGGGTACTCCTGCCTTTTTAGCGATATGATAGAAGCCGCTCCGCAGGTTGTTTACCCGCATGCGTGTGCCTTCGGGAGCAAGGGCCAGTAAAAAATTTTCGTTGTTAGTAAAGAGTGATGCGGCCTGGTCAACCATACCCTGCTTGCTGTGCCGGTCAACCGGCGTACCGCCAAGTTTCCGCAACAGCCAGCCGAGCGGCCCTTTAAAGAGCTCCTTCTTTCCTAAAAATTTTGCATGCTGAATATTCAACGCATTGCGGGCGGCAAAACCGATCATTACATCAATCATGCTGGTATGCGGCGCAACGGCCATTACCATTTTTTTATGCTGGTACGGAAAGCTGCCGGAGATCTTCCAGCCGGATAATTTCCAGTACAATTTCAATAGCAGGCGAACCATAAGATTAAGGTAGTCAAAAAACGCTTATGGTTGGTTGCGCAACAAACCTTATAGACTAAAAGGCGGAACTTCCGTCTTTCTTCTTTAAATTTATAAGTACAGGAAACGGTTGCCTGAACAACAGGGCTGACATCAATCAGGTCGGTTGCTGTACAAGATCAGCACGCCTGTTCCTCAAACAAGGCAAATTGTGTGATCGTTATTTTACTCCAAAGTCCATTCTTCATTTATTCTTAATAATATGAAATCAGATTATGAAATAGCACAGGAAGCAAGCATCCGGCCAATAACATCTATTGCTGCCGACATGGGACTGCCCGCCGATATGCTGATACCCTACGGGTACCATAAAGCAAAAATCAATATCAGGGAATTTGATGAAAAAAAGATCGCCGCATCAAAACTTATTCTTGTAACCGCCATTACGCCCACCAAGGCCGGCATTGGAAAAACAACCACTTCGGTTGGATTGGCCGACGGGTTGAAGAAATTAAAAAAGAATGTAGTGCTGGCATTGAGGGAACCATCGCTTGGTCCCTGCTTTGGTATGAAAGGCGGTGCCGCCGGAGGCGGTTACTCTCAGGTGATACCAATGGAAGAGATCAACCTGCATTTTAACGGCGATTTTCATGCCATCACCGCAGCCAATAATACCCTGGCTGCCCTGCTTGATAATTATCGTTTTTATAACCGCGGTAAACCGGAAGGCATTAAAACCGTTCTGTTCAAACGTTGCCTGGATGTGAACGACCGGGTGCTTCGTAAAATTGTTACGGCGCTGGATACACCCAACAACGGCATTCCTTCCGAAACAGGATTTGTGATAACGCCTGCCAGTGAGATCATGGCGGTACTTTGTCTTTCGGAAGGATTGACCGAACTGCGGCAGAAGATCGATGACATGCTGCTGGGCTTCACCTTTGCCGGGAACGGATTTACCACCAAAGACCTGGGCGTTACCGGGGCCATTACAGCATTATTGAAAGATGCCATTCAACCAAACTTAGTACAAACGTTAGAAGGAACGCCGGCTATGATCCACGGCGGGCCTTTTGCAAATATTGCGCATGGCTGCAATTCGCTGATGGCAACCAAAACAGCCTTGCAGTTTGGCGACTACGTGGTTACCGAAGCAGGCTTTGCCACCGACCTGGGCGCCGAAAAATTCTTCAACATCAAATGCCGAAAAGCGGGATTGCAGCCAGCCATGAGTGTGCTGGTGGCCACTTCGCAGGCATTAAAACTAAGCGGTGGCGCCAGCGAAAAAACCATGATGCTGCCCGATAAGGAAACACTCACAAAAGGGTTGCGTAACCTGGAGAAACACATTGCTATTTTAAAATCATTTAAACAACGGGTGCTGGTTTCGCTTAACCGGTATCATTTTGATACCGATGAAGAGATCGCTTACCTGCGCAACTGGTGTGCAGAAAAAGAGGTTTCGTTTGCCGTGAATGAATCCTTTCGCCTGGGTGGAGAAGGTGCATTGGAAATGGCAAAAGCAGTAGTGGATATTTGTGAAACAGCCCCACAGCCCTTGAAGCATACTTATGATATGGAAGACGATATTGAAACAAAGATCCGCAAGATCGTAACCACCATCTACGGCGGAAAGGATGTAGTGCTTTACAAAAAAGCGCAGGAAACATTAAAGAAGATAAAAACACTGGGACTGGAGCATTTGCCCGTTTGCATGGCAAAAACACAATACTCTTTTACACACAACCCGGCCATCAGCGGATTGGATGGCGATTTTAAAATTGATGTAGACGACCTGGTAATCAGCAAAGGCGCCGGTTTCATTGTTGCTGTTTGTGGTGAGATGGTCCGCATGCCCGGCCTGCCCAAAATACCACAGGCCAATTTTATTGATGTGGTGGATGGAAAGATAACAGGCGTGAGTTAAGCCAGGTCACTCCTTTAATTTTTTAGCCAGGTTGGAAAAGGTTTCAAAGGGACCTTTGCTGACAAATGAGTTTGCCATCCAGCCGGGAATATTTCCTGCAGGATTCAGTTCCAGCTCATAATAAATACTAATGGTTTGCGGGGTTGGCATGCTTACCTTCCACCGGGCGCTGTAATGGTTCACCCTCACCAGGCCGGATTTTTTAGCGATCCGCTTCGGCATGCTGGTGCCGGTAATGGTTATAAACTTCGGAAGGCTGTCGGTATTGATCCGCATATGAATTACCACATCCCGGTTCGACATGGGCCATGGTAATACTGTTTCTGTATGATAAATAAAATCAAGGGGCGAATTTTTTTGCACTACGCTGTTGGCTTTAGAATGGTAGATCCACTTGCTGAACTGGGATACATCAGAAAGCACGGCAATGAGTTTTGAATAGGTACCGGTAAAACTGGCTTCTACTTTTACGGCTTTATATGCTGCGCCGGGTACATCCGATGAATATACGTTGATACCGTTCCCGGTCTTTTCCAGCACCCATTTTCGCTGGCCCTGGCTAATGAATGATACTAAAAAGAAGAACAGGGCGAAGATTAATTTTGTCATATGTGGATATGCAAGAATACAAAAATACAAAAGGAATAACGGTTTTATGCATACAAACCCGGTACTTCATCAATAACAAAAATCAGCCAGTAATCATTAGCCGGCTGCCATATTTTCATAAGATCAGCCGCGGCATCATTTTTAGTGAGAATGGTTGTAACAAATTTTATAATCAAAAACAAAGAACATGCACTACAATCAGTCATGCGCCGCAAAAGGCAATCGTAACGGAAACAGAAGCCCCCTGTTTATCCGGTCTATGCAAAGGGCAGCAGTAAACATCTACAAAACCGAAAGCAGTTTTGAAATGCTGGTATTTGCTCCCGGACGTATCAAAGAACATTTTCACCTGGGTGTGAATGGAAACGAACTCACTGTTTCTTACACGCCACCCGAAGGTTTTCCCCGTCCGGAATGGATATTAAGGGAATACAGCCGCGGTGGTTTTGTAAGAACCTTTACCCTGGATGAGAGTATCGACAGCAAAAGCATCAAGGCAAAATATGCCGATGGGGTGCTTCAGGTTAGCCTGCCGGTTATTGCCGGGAAGGAAAGCACAAAACAGGAGATTGTGATCAATTAAGATTTCTTTTACCGTTAACGGGCCCCGTACCGGGGCCCGTTTTATTGATTAAGTTTTTTGAAAAGAAGATACAACTTAACAGCTCTTAAAAAAAGTACCCGGAACCCCTTCCAGCATGGCTTCTATTTTCTTTGCCGCCCTGGTTATTGAGAGTCCGCCCAGGTTAGTGCAACGCAGTGTATGATGGATCCGGTCGCCAACCGCTTTCATCGTTTCTATCACTTCGTCCAAAGGGATCAGTTGTTCGTAATTTGATAAAGCCATATTGGCGCAGGAAACGGCATTGGTTGCTGCCATTACATTTCTTCCCAAACAAGGCGCTTCTACCCGGTTGCCAATGGGATCGCAAATAATACCTAATGAATTTTGTAAAGCAAGCGATGAAGCAGCAATGGATTGTTGCAATGTTCCCCCTTTCAATTCTACAATAGCTGCTGCCGCCATGCCGCCGCCGGATCCGGTTTCGGCCATGCAGCCACCTACCTCTGCGGCAAATGTGGCATGTGCCGCAATGAATACGCCAATTAAACCGGCCGATAACATCGCTTTCACCAATTCGTCTTCGTGTAATTGCATAGAATGTGTGGTGCCGAACAAGGCGCCCGGTAAGGCACCGCAACTGCCTGCCGTTGGTGCGGCAACAATTACCCCCATTGAACTTTTTACTTCCATCATGGCGCTTACATACATGATGATGCGGTTATTGGTCTCGCCGCCAATTAGTTTATTGGCTTCCCAGTTTTCTTTGAATTGTACAGACTGACTTCCTAAAATGCGGTCTTCATAATGAGTTCCTTTCAATCCGAGCTGAATGGCATTACCCATGATATGAATGATGTTCCGCATCTTTTCGAATACTTCCGCAGCAGAAATATTTCCACGGGCCATTTCGTAATCAACCGCCAATTCCCACAGGGCTTTGTTCTTACCGGCATTGTATTCCAGCATTTCATTGCAGGTAATAAAAGGCACCTGTAAATCTTTCCGCGCCATTACCGGCAAAACAGGGTTTAGTTGTTTGATGAACGAAACGCCTTCCATTGCCCGTAGCTCGTTACAAATGCCTTCATCTAAAAATGACTGCGACTTGATTTCAATGAAAGATATTTCGCCTTTATGAAATTCTATAGCATCAAACGGTATAGATGCTTTTAAAAATGCAATGATATTTTCGGGCTTATCGCAATAAATTAATGTTTCAAAATAATCTCCCGCCATAGAAACCGGCACATCATCAATGGCAATCACTTCAATCATACCTCCGCCCGTGGAGATGGCTGTGAGCTTTCGTGTTTCTTTATTATTGTGCAGCGTTATTTTATACAGGTTTGGATGACCATTACCGATATCCACAATATTAATGGTAATATTGATACCGGCGGTTGCAATGTGTTTTTCGGATTCAGGCAATCGTTCGTCGTGGGCTTCCCAACCTAAAAAGCCTCCAAACAATCCCATATCCGATCCCTGGCTTTTATGGGTGGTTGCCAATGAACCATTGGGATCAAACTCAATTAAAATGTCTTTGATGTTTTCATCCATTAAATCCCGGCACAGGCGGGCAATACGTAAAGAAGCGGCACAATGAGAACTGGAGGGGCCACGCATTACCGGGCCGATGACATCATTGAAAATACTGGGATATGTGCTCATATTGTTTGTTAAGGTACAAAATATCTTTTGCGATATTTACAAATTATCCTTCCAGAATTTTTCCATACTTCTCCGCATGTGCAGGGTGGTGTTTTTTCCCTGGCTGATGCCATGATCTCTCATGGGGTAAGATAACATGGTAAACAGTTTGTTGTTTTTGATCAACTCATTTACCAGCATTTCAAAATTCTGGTAATGCACGTTATCATCACCTGTACCATGAATGATCATGAGGTTGCCCTGCAATTTACCGGCATGTGTTAAGGGGGAGCCATCCCGGTAACCGGCTACGTTCTCATTTGGTAAGCCCATGTAGCGCTCCTGGTAAATGTTATCATACAGGGTTTGTAAGGAAACAAAGGATACAGCAATTGCGGTTTTATAAACATCGGCATGGCGGAACAGGCAATGCAAACTCATCTGTCCGCCACCGCTCCAGCCCCAGATACCAATGCGTTTTTCATCAACAAAAGAATAGGTTGCAATAATTTTTTTTGCAGCCTTCGCCTGGTCATCGGCTGCCAGCAAACCTATTTGGCGATAAATAGATTTTCTAAAATCACGGCCGCGGGGTACACGGGTGCCACGGTTGTCAATGCTCACAACAATATAACCCAACTGGTTGCTGAGGTATTGGTGCCAGAGGTTATCGCCGGTGCCCCAGTTATCCTGCACGGTAGAACCGGCCGGCTCTCCATACACATGAAATAAAAGCGGGTATTTTTTTTGCGGATCAAAATTAATGGGCTTTATCATCCAGGCATCAAGCACAACATCACCAATATCTACTTTAAAAAATTCTTTATTACGCAAACCCAATTCATTCATTTTTGTTTTTAAACCGGCATTATCTTCCAGTAATTTTATTTCCCGGTGTGTACCAAGATTTATAAGGGAAATCCGCCTTGGCGTTGTTGCATTCTCAAAACTATGGATGGCGTAACTTGCATCGGCAGATATCTGGTAACTGTGCTGGCCTGCCATACCCGCAGGCGATACCCTTTCCGCTTCACCATTCCCATCCAGCCTGCTGCGGTACAAATAACGTTGTGTAAAATTCTCAGGCGAAGCAATATAATATACAAAGCCGCCAGCCGGGTCAATACAATTAATATTTACCACGTCAAAATTTCCTTTGGTAATTAGCTGCATTTGTTTTCCATCACGGGATACTTTGTACAAATGCATCCAGCCATCTTTTTCGCTGGTCCAGGTAAATGATTTTGTATTATCTAGCCAAACAATATTATCATGAATATCCAGGAAGGCCTCATCTTTATCAGTAAGAATATTTTTAAGCGCCATGGTTCTGGTATTACCCACCCAAACGGTATTGGTATTTTGCAACCGGTTCAGTTGTTGTATCATCACTTCGTCAGAACCCGGGATGTATTCCATACGGGCCAGGTAATTATTTCGTGGATCACCGGGTACCGCAAACCACTTTGTTTTTCCGCCAATAGCTGGGATAACACCCACTTTAACAGCGGAATTAGCCGTGCCTACTTTTGGATAAGGTAACGGAATTGGTTTTGAATAATTGGAATCAACGTTGTTGATCATGTAAAACGTACCAACCCCCCTGGTATCCGATTGCCAGTAAGCAACATTTTTTCCGTCGGGGCTCCAGCGAAAACCATCCAGGCAGTCAAGCTCTTCTTCATACACCCAATCAAATGTTCCATTAATGATATTGCCGCCTCCGTCTTTCGTTAATTTGGTAATTACACCGGTTGTAATATCTTCTGCATAAATATTCAACTTGCTTACATAGGCCACCCTTCCGCCATCGGGCGAAAATTTTGCAAACATGAGTGTGGCTTCCTCAAGCCCTTTACCCAGTTGTGTGAGCTTGCCATCAGCAAGATTCAATACCCAATAATCGCCCCTGGAATTTTGTCGCCATACTTTACGGGTATTGGTAAAAACCAACAGCTTGCTGTTATCGTTGCTCCAGGTATAATTGGCTATGGATAAAGGTTTTCCCACACCTGCCGGAATCAGTTGTTTGGCATTAACCAAAATTTTTCTTGCTCCGCTTTCTGCATCGTATACAACAATATCACTTCCTTTAGCTTCAGCATTGTTCTCAAGGGTTGAGTAACCCTTGTTGTCTTTCATCCACCTTACCGGGCCAAATCCTTTTGCCCGGTAAAGGTTATCAGCGTAAATATCTTCGAGGGTTAATTTCTTTGTTTGGGCCGGAATTTTGCCGGAACAAAAAACAAATAGTGAAAAAACCAGGCAGAATGAAAGGTTACGATTCATGTTGTTGCTTTTATTTTAAAAATTATTCAACCAGGTAAACACCCCCTTTGGTTGTAGCAAATTCAATTTTATTATCCGGTAATTTTTTAAAACCAATCTTCTTGCCGTTGCTGCTGATCTTCATGCCTGGTTTAAATTCAATTCTGCAATTTTCACCTGCTTTGGATAAGATTTTCAACTGTGTTACTGTTTTATTTTTCCAGGCAAAGTCCAGCTCAAAACCACCCCTTGCACACAGACCCTTGCATTCACCCTCGCTCCATTCATCAGGTAATGCCGGCAATAATTTTATAAACGCATCGTGCGATTGCATCAGCATTTCGGTAACAGCAGCCGTTACGCCAAAGTTTCCATCAACCTGTAATGACCTGCCGCATAATGCAAACATCGAAGTACAACTCTGGTCTTTTAAATAACCCTTATAAATTTTGTTTGCCCGGTTCCCGTCTTCCATCCTTGCCCACAGGGCCATCTTCCAGGCTCTTGAAAAACCAGTGGAAGCATCCCCTCTTTCTTCCAGCACTTTTTTATAAGACGCAATTAATGCCGGCGTTCTTTTTTCATACAATACCTTTCCTGGGTATAAGCCATACATATGTGAAAAATGCCGGTGATTTTTTTCCAGCGATTTCCAGTCATCGGCCCATTCCTGTAAGGAGCCGTCTTTACCAATTTGAGGCGGTACTAATTTCTCCCTGGCTGTTTTAACCTGCTGAACAAAAACATTCTCCTTACCTAAAATTTTTGAAGCTTCAATATAATAACCAAAAAGGTCGTACAAAATCTGCATGTCGATTGATGAGCCTGCACATATTGTTGTGCCTTCCCGGAATCCTGCTGTTACTTCATCAAAATAAGGTTTGTTACCACCGCCATCCGGAAAATTTTCAGGAGAGGTGGATGGGTTGGTGACCAGCCATTTTCCATTGGGGTGCGGCACTAAAAAATCCATAAAGAACTGAACCGAGCCTTCTATCAATGGGTAGGTTTCTTTCAAAAAAACCTTATCCATTGTATATTGATAATGCTCCCATATATGTGTGCACAGCCAGGCGCCACCAACTGTAAAAGTTCCCCAGGTGGGACCGTCCATGGGAGCTGCAACCCGCCATATATCTGTATTCTGATGAAAAACCCATCCTCTTGCACCATAATGTTCACGGGCTACCTGTGAACCCTGGTCTGTTAGTTCTTTTATCATTCTCACCAGGGGCTCGGCACATTCTGAAAGATTGCCGCTCTCCACCGGCCAGTAATTCATTTCGGTATTGATATTGGTGGTGTATTTTGAATCCCAGGAGGGGTTCATGTTGTCGTTCCAGATACCCTGCAGGTTGGCGGGTTCGGTACCAGGCCTGGAAGAACCGATCATGAGGTACCTGCCAAACTGGTAACTTAATGAAGCCATGGAAGGATCCGGTTCGGACTGAATTTTTTTTACCCGTTCAGGTGTGGGTAAAAAAGAATGCGGGGTATTGGATAAGTGGAGGGAGACCCGATCGAAATATTTCCTGTGATCTGCAATAGCTGAATTAAGAATGGAATCATAGGTTTTGTTTTCTATTGCCGTAAAATAATTATTCACTCTCTGGTGCTGATCGGCACTTACATCTTTATAATTCACAAAATTGGTTGCTGCGGCTAAATACAGCGTTACCGAATTTGCATTCTCAATGATAAGATTCACATCGTCTGTTTTCATCGTACCACCATCAGGGATCGCTTTTAGTCTTGCTTCGTATCTTATTTTTCCTTCTATGCCCATATAATCTGCTGACTTTCCTGTTAAGATCAGTCCATCTTTGCCGTATGGATCCATCCTGAAATAATCGGTTGCATAGTTGGAATGTGTTTGATTTCTTTCTCCCCTGAGATTTGCAGTAAAAGAAATACTGCCGGGCTTATCAGCCGTAATGCGAACAACAATTACCTGGTCGGGCGCCGAAGCAAACACTTCCCGCAGATAGGTAACACCCTTTGACTTATAAGAAACCCCTGAAACAGCATTTTCCAGGTCAAGCCACCGATTATACTCAGAAACACTGTCCTGGTTTTTAAAAAACAAATGTAAGTTGGCCAGGCACTGGTATTTCATTTGCTCAACAGGGTAACCCATTAAATGGCGGCCGAATAAATTATGTGCGGCCAGGTATTTTTCTTCAAATACCAGCTTTTGTATTTCGGGCAATACTTTATAACCCCCTTTTACCATGGTTGAATATGGTCCGCCCGACCAGTAGGTTTCTTCATTTAACTGAATGCGTTCTTCCCCGTTATTACCAAAAACCATAGCACCCAGCCTTCCGTTGCCAACCGGCAATGCTTCATCCCATTTTTTTGCCGGGGATGTGAACCACATTAAAGTAGCGGGGTCAAATGTTTTGCTGTTTATTTTTTCAGGGGTATCGTTTTTCTGTCCAAAAATTAGAGAAGGAAAAGAAAACAGTAAAAGAAAGCAAAAAAACTTAATACAATTCATAAGCGAATGCAGTTTAATAAAATGAATCAATAAGGGAAGCGGAAAACCGGAAAAGAAGCGATCGATACCTTAAAAGTAATGTTTTTTTACCGCTCAAACCCCTTGGTGCCCATGGAAAAACAAGGCGTTTGGCGTTGAATTTTATTTATCTTCAGATATATGAAAATGGTATTGCCGTTATTTTTTCTATCTTTCTTTTTTTTCGCTTCAGCACAGAAAAAACAATCCTATAAGATCATCGCCTATGCAACCGGTAATGCAGAAACCATCAAACAATACCCGGTCAAAAAACTCACGCACATTATTTACAGTTTTTTAAAAATACAGAACGATACGCTTACTTTTCACAACGAAGAACAGCGGAACAGTTTGCAGCAACTTGTTGCCCTGAAAAAAGAACAACCCGGCCTGAAGATCATGGTGTCTGTTGGCGGCTGGAGCGGCTGCTCCTTCTGCAGCGACCTGTTTGCAACAGCAGCGCACCGGCAAAACTTTGCCAGAACAACGGTGGCGCTTTTTAAACAGTACGGTATTGACGGACTGGACCTGGATTGGGAATACCCCGCCATTGAAGGATACCCCGGGCATAAATACGAGGATGCGGATAAGAATAATTTTACCGAGCTCATTAAAGCGCTTCGGCAGGAAATGGGTAAAGATTATCTTTTAACCTTTGCTGCAGGAGGTTTTGTAAAATACCTGGAGCGGTCGGTTGATTGGGATGCCGTTGTTCCGTTGGTTGATTTTATTAACCTGATGACCTACGACCTGGTAGGGGGTTATGCTGTGGTTACCGGCCATCATACACTGTTGCAGGACTATATGCCCAACCAGGAATCTGCCAGTAAGTGCGTGAACTGGCTGCTTAATAAAAAAGTGCCTGCCGGCAAACTCATCATTGGGGCAGCGATGTACGGAAGGGTTTGGGAGAACGTACCCGGTATAAATCACGGGTTGTACCAGCCCGGAAAATTTAAAAGAGGCGTTGCCTTTGCTGATTTTACCAGTTACTTCAGCGATACATCTGGCTATAGATATTATTGGGATAAAAAAGCAAAAGCACCTTATCAATACAACAGTTCGCAACAATTATTTGCAACCTTTGATGACCGGCGATCTGTAAAAGCAAAAACAAAATTCATCCGCCGGAAAAAGTTAGGAGGTATCATGTTTTGGGAACTGGCGCAGGACCTTAAGGCCGGCGGTATTTTGGATGAGATCAGCAAGAGACTGCATTGATCCTGTTCCGCAAGATGTCATTACTTAAAAAATTTGCCGTATTTTCACAACAGCTTGAAACGCACAAAGACCATACAAACAAAAACAAAAGCGATTCGTTTTGCAACCGCCCTGCTCATGAGCGGCTGCCTGTTTTTTTTAACCGGCATCAACTTCTTTGTTTACGGAACCGGCAAACAGCCAGGCATGATCGAGCAATCTGATGCCGGTTTACCAGAAGACGAAGCGCCGGGAAAGCCGGCAGAGGAAAAATCATCAGCCGGCAACCAGGGTAACATGCAGGAAGAGTATGTGCACGAATTTCACCCATTGAAAACCGGGACATCAGCGTCCAACCCATTGAAGTACTGCCTGCTCGACGAAGCCAGGCTTGCCATCGTTCATTTTGAACTCATTTCACCTCCCCCCGACCTTTAAAAAATTTCATTTCTGCCGCAATGCCGGCCTTCGTTCCCGATAACCACCGGGTGATTTTTTTATCATTATTTCATTCCGGCCATTACACCGGCCGGGAGTATATCTAAACGGTTTATTATGAAATCGCAAATCAATCAATTATACAGCAACCTGGATGCTCACCAGGTATATAACATATTGAAAGAAGGAAACAAACGCTTTGCAAAGAATACAGGTAACGGCGGAAAGGCCCGGATGCAAAGGCGGGAAGATCCCGCCATTATTGTACTGAGTTGCATAGATTGCCCGGATTTGCCCGAAACTATATTTGACATAGAGCAGGGAAAAATATTAAATATCTGCATTGCCGGTAATGTGGTGAATGATGAAGTATTGGGCAGCATTGAATATGCCTGTAAGGCTACAGGTGCACAGCTTATCGTGGTATTGGGACATACAAAATGCGGCGTTGTTAAGGAAGCCTGTGAGGGAAATGCGGAAGGACATTTTTCGCAACTGTTTAAAAAGATACAGCCCGCTGTTGAATCAAGTAAAGCCTATGGGCTTGGCGAAAACAATTATCTCTACCTGGAAAAAGTGACATACACGAATGTGATCAATTCAACGGCAGAGATTATGCAGCGAAGTCCTGTTATTAATGAACTGTGCAGCGAAGGTAAAGTTGGTCTTGTTGCCGGCATGTTCAACCTCGAAAGCAGGAGGGTTCACTTTGTAAGAGAGGTATTACCGCAACACATAAGGGAATTACCGCCCGCAGAAAAAGCGGGTTAATTATTTTGTCCATACTTTTTTTGCATTAGCCAAAAGACCGGGATCTGTGATTTCGGTCTTTGGCTTTTATGATATAAAATAATCCTACCTTAAAGGATTAAATTACCATGAGTAAAACAGACAAAAATGGTTATTACGATCTGTATCATATTCATACTGGGCTATATAGCCATTGCACTGGAACATCCTATCAAGATCAACAAAGCCGCTACGGCATTGGTAACGGCCGCCTTGTGCTGGTCGCTGTATGCATTGCTTTCGGGAGATAGTCATGCTGCATCAGAACATCTTGCAGGCCACCTGGGAGAAGTGTCGGGCATTTTGTTTTTTTTAATGGGCGCTATGACGATCGTGGAACTGATTGATGCCCATGATGGCTTTTACCTGATAACAAGCCGCATCAAAACCACCAGCAAAAGAAAAATGGTATGGCTGCTTGCCCTTGTCACTTTTTTTCTTTCCGCTGTTTTGGATAACCTTACCACTACCATTGTATTGGTTTCGCTGCTGCGAAAGATCATTGCCGATAAGGAAGAAAGGCTGATGTTCTCCGGCCTGGTGGTAATTGCAGCCAATGCCGGAGGCGCCTGGTCGCCCATCGGGGATGTTACCACAACCATGCTGTGGATCGGCGGGCAGATAACGGCTGGTTCCATCATCATTCAAACCATTTTACCAAGCCTGGTGAGCATGATCGTTCCGGCGGCATTGATAAGCTGGAGAATGAAAGGCAACCTGAAAAGGGCAGACGGCAACGAAGAGCAAAGCGTGAACTTTAATACCAATGCGTATCAAAGAAACCTCGTATTTGCAGTGGGCGTATTCAGCCTGTTGTTTGTACCGGTTTTTAAAACGCTTACGCAGCTGCCGCCCTATATGGGCATTTTATTCGGGCTGGGTGTAATGTGGATGATCACCGAATTAATTCACAGCGGAAGAGACGAAGAAGAAAAAGGGCTGCTTTCCGTGAACCATGCGTTGCGTAAGATCGATACACCAAGCGTGCTGTTCTTCCTGGGCATATTATTGAGTATCGGCGCCCTGCAGGCAACCGGTATTTTATCGAACCTGGCAATCATGATGGATGAAAAGATCGGGAATGTTTCCGTCATCACGTTATCCATCGGTTTGATTTCTTCAATTGTAGATAATGTTCCCCTGGTTGCTGCCGTGCAGGGAATGTATTCTCTGGATCAATATCCAACGGATCATTATTTCTGGGAATTTCTTGCTTATTGCGCCGGAACAGGCGGAAGCGTACTCATCATCGGTTCTGCAGCCGGTGTTGCTGCTATGGGTATTGAAAAGATCGAATTTTTCTGGTACCTGAAAAAAATTAGCTGGCTGGCCATTGTTGGATACTTTGCCGGGGCAGCGGTATTCATGCTGCAGCATTACCTGTTGGGATAAGGTTAATAAAACGCAATTAAAAATTAAGAATTAAAAATTAAAAATGTGGGGAGTATAATTATTTTAAGACACTATCCTTTGCATACACCCAATTCTTAATTCTTCATTTTTAATTCTTAATTAAAACTCAGCGCTCTTCGGGTATCTTGGAAAAGGAATTACATCCCTGATATTTCCCATACCGGTAACAAACTGAACCAGGCGTTCAAAACCAAGTCCAAAGCCTGCATGCGGACAAGCGCCGAAACGTCTTGTATCCAGGTACCACCACAGCTCTTCTGCCGGGATATGCATTTCTTCCATACGCTTCGTGAGTTTATCCAAACGTTCTTCCCGCTGGCTGCCGCCAACGATCTCACCAATACCGGGAGCAAGAATGTCCATTGCAGAAACCGTTTGTCTTCCCGGTTCGCAGTTATCATCCTGCCGCATATAAAACGCCTTGATAGCCGCCGGGTAATTAGTGAGGATAACCGGTTTTTTGAAATGCTTCTCCACTAAATATCTTTCGTGCTCACTCTGCAGGTCCATTCCCCAGCCGGTAACAGGGTATTGAAATTTCTTTTTCTTATTGTGATTGCTTTCTTTCAATATCTCGATCGCTTCGGTATACGTAAGGCGTTCAAAACTGTTGTTAAGAACAAATTCTAACTTTTCAAGCAATCCCATTTCGCTGCGCTTATCCTGTGGTAAGGCCTTTTCTTCTTCTGCCAAACGCTGCGCTAAAAATTCCAGGTCTTCTTTATTATTTTCCAGCGCATGTTTTATTACATACTGAATAAATTCCTCTGCAAGGTTTGCATTGTCTTCCAGGTCATAAAAAGCCATCTCCGGTTCAATCATCCAGAACTCGGCCAGGTGCCGGGTGGTATTTGAATTCTCTGCCCGGAAGGTTGGTCCGAATGTATAGATATCGCTGAACGCCATGGCAGCAAGTTCTCCTTCCAGTTGTCCGCTTACAGTAAGATTGGTGCTGCGGCCGAAGAAGTCATCCTTGAAATTTATAGAACCGTCGTCGTTCTTTGTAGCAGTACCGTCGATGGGTAAAGTCGTTACCCGAAACATCTCGCCGGCGCCTTCTGCATCGCTGGCAGTAATGATGGGTGTATGCAGGTAAACAAATCCTTTATCATTGAAAAATTTATGAATGGCAAAAGCCAGCGCATGCCGTACACGGAATACAGCGCCGAATGTGTTGGTACGAAAACGCAGGTGAGCGATCTCCCGTAAAAATTCCAGGCTGTGTTTTTTGGGTTGCAGCGGAAATTTTTCTGCATCACTGTCGCCCAGTATTTCTATTGCCGTTGCTTTCAGCTCCACCTTCTGTCCTTTACCCAATGAAGCGATTATTTCTCCCGTTGCTTTTATACAGGCGCCGGTGGTTATTCTCTTTAACAGGCTTTCATCAAACTTGCCCAGTTCGGCCACCACCTGTATATTATTATTGGTGCTGCCGTCGTTGAGGGCAATGAATTGGTTGTTGCGGAAGGTTCGTACCCATCCCATCACGGTTGTTTCGTAGCCGGCCTTATCGCTTGCCAGCAGGTCTTTTATCCGGGTTCTTTTGTTGAACATATAGAAATAAATTGGGGGGCAAAGATAAGATAGAAACGCTGATGACACGGATGAATGCAGATCGGCGCAGGTAAATCTGTAAAAATCCGTCCAAATCCGTGTATCTATTGTGGTAAAATATTGTGGTAAGGATAAAATGGAAACGCTGATGACACGGATGAATGCAGATCGGCGCAGGTAAATCTGTGAAAATCCGTCCAAATCCGTGTATCTATTGTGGTAAAATATTGTGGTAAGGATAAAATGGAAACGCTGATGACACGGATGAATGCAGATCGGCACAGGTAAATCTGTGAAAATCCGCCCAAATCCGTGTCATCCGTGTATCTATACTCCCAAAAAAGTTGCGGATTATAAAAAAAGCCCTATTTTTGAGCCGGAACAGGCCGATAAGTTTATCCAATCATTCTCTTTATCAGCAAGCCTGGTTCTACCAATATAAATTTCTCAATCATCATTTCAGACTTAAGACGGGATTTTTGAAGAAAATCATTTTTCATTCTTTATGTACGATATTTCACAACTGAACGACCTGCTCGTTCCTGAGTTGCTTGACATTGCTGAGCAATTTGATATTCCCAACGCAAAAAAACTAGTAAAACAGGACCTCATCAATAAGATCCTGGAAAACCAATCAAACATGAGCACCGAAAAAAAGAAAGACGACAAGCCAAAACGCAAACGCATTGTTAAACCTACCGCAGCCGAAGCCGAAGCTGAAGCAGCCTTTACAAAACATAAAAGACCCGAGCCAGAAAAAAAGCCGGCAAAAAAAGCAGCCGAAAACGAGGAGATGGAATTAATGCCGATCACCGACGAGGAAAGCACCATACCGCCAGCCATTGCACAAATGCTGCAGGAAGAAGATGTACAGGGGCCCGAAGAGGGAATGGGTGAAGAAGATGCTGCCCAGCCACCGGCAAAACAATTTAGCCAGCGCAGAGACCAGCAGGCATTCAATATTGAATTCGATGGGGTGATACTTGGCGAAGGGGTTTTGGAAATGATGCCCGACGGTTATGGATTCTTACGAAGCAGCGATTACAATTATTTGTCTTCTCCCGATGATATTTATGTTTCTCCCAGCCAGATAAAATTATTCGGCATTAAAACGGGCGATACCGTTTACGGAAGCGTTCGCCCGCCGAAAGAAGGAGAAAAATATTTTGCGTTGTTGAAAGTAGAAACCATCAATGGCAAATCACCCGAAGAAGTAAGAGACCGGGTTCCGTTTGATTACCTCACACCCTTGTTTCCCTTTGAGAAATTAGACCTCTGTGTAAAAGCAGATAACTACAGCACACGTATCATGGACCTGTTCACCCCGATCGGTAAAGGACAGCGTGGACTGATCGTAGCCCAACCTAAAACAGGTAAAACCATGCTGCTGAAAGAAGTGGCCAATGCCATTGCAGCCAATCACCCGGAGTGCTACCTGATGGTGGTACTGGTAGATGAAAGACCCGAGGAGGTTACCGATATGGAACGCAGTGTAAAAGCAGAAGTGATCGCTTCTACCTTTGATGAGCCGGCAGAAAAACACGTACGGGTCAGCACCATGGCCTTGCAAAAAGCAAAAAGGCTGGTTGAGTGCGGACATGATGTAGTGATACTGCTTGACTCTATCACCCGTTTGGCAAGGGCGCACAATACCGTTGCTCCATCAAGCGGTAAAGTATTGAGTGGTGGTGTGGAAGCCAACGCCATGCAGAAGCCAAAACAATTCTTTGGTGCAGCACGTAAGATAGAGAACGGCGGATCATTAACGATACTGGCTACCGCACTTGTTGATACCGGAAGTAAAATGGATGAAGTGATCTTTGAAGAATTCAAGGGAACCGGTAATATGGAATTGCAGCTGGACCGTAAACTGTCTAACAGGAGGATCTATCCTGCCATCGATATCGTTGCCTCTTCTACAAGGCGTGACGACCTGTTGCTCGACAAAGATACCTTCCAGCGTATGTGGGTATTGCGTAAACATATTGCCGATATGAACAGCGAAGAAGCCATTAACCTGTTACTGAAGAATATGAAAGGAACAAAGGATAATGCAGAGTTCCTGATCAGTATGAACGGGTAAACAAGTAAGAATTAACAATTAAAAATTATGAATGAGCTGCTGTTGGGCGGCTCTTTTCTTTACGACCGATGAAATCTGACAGGCGGAATTTTTAATTTTTAATTCATAATTTTTAATTTTCGTTGTTGTGGCGATACAGAAATTAACCATAGAAGAATTTTTAAAACTTGCTAAAGAACACCCGGTTCTTGATGTACGCAGTCCCGGTGAATACAGTCATGCACATATTCCCGGAGCACACAGCCTGCCCTTATTTACCGATGAAGAAAGAAAAGTGGTGGGTACTGCCTACAAACAACAAAGCCGGGAAGCAGCCATAAAAACCGGGCTGGATTATTTTGGCGTGAAGATGAAGAAGATGGTGGAAGAAACAGAAAAAATAGTTTGTAGTTTGAAGTTTGTGGTTGAGAATACGCCGCTGCAAGAGCCCCTAACTACAAACCCCAAACCGCAAACCTCAAACATAGTTCTCGTTCACTGCTGGCGTGGCGGTATGCGCAGCGCCGGCGTAGCCTGGCTGCTGGATCTTTATGGCTTTAAAGTATATACATTGGTTGGCGGTTATAAAGCCTATCGCAAATGGGTGCTGGCGCAGTTTGAAAAAGAGTACAACTTTAAAATAATCGGGGGCTATACCGGCAGCGGAAAAACATTAGTGGTTCATGAACTGATCAAACAAAACAAAACGGTGATCGACCTGGAAGACCTGGCCAATCATAAAGGCTCGGCATTTGGAGCGATCAAAGACAAACCGCAGCCCATGCAGGAGATGTTTGAGAATAGCCTGGCAAAAGCGCTGGTCGATGTTCGTGGTTCGTTGACCGGGGAGAATGACCCATCAAAGCCCAACGATCAACGATCAACGGCTATCTACCTCGAAGACGAAAGCCAGCGCATCGGCAACCTGCAGATACCCATGCCGCTTTGGTATACCATGCGAAGATCACCGGTCATCTTCTTAGACATTCCCTTTAAAGAACGGCTGGATTATATCACCGAAGAATATGGCAAGATGGGTAAAGAACAGGTAGCCGAAGCCATATTACGCATACAAAAAAGGCTGGGTGGACTGGAGACCAAAAATGCCCTCTGTTACCTGGAGGAGGGTAAATTGAAGGATTGTTTCGGCATTTTGCTCCATTATTACGATAAATGGTACAGTAAAGGGTTAAATAACAGGGAAAATCTTGCCTCCCTGTTAAATAAAATACCCTGTAAGGGCGTTGATACAAAAACCAATGTCCAAAAACTGTTGTCATGCAAAACCGTAAGC
>ERZ795044.1262-NODE-1262-length-23034-cov-9.206623_pt1 | contig 23034 bp, 29 predicted proteins | sample MGYA00375128_ERZ795044 | MGnify/ENA primary metagenome ERZ795044 (study PRJEB30173, sample SAMN05720213) | anaerobic digester metagenome | isolation source: active sludge of municipal wastewater-treating anaerobic digesters | place: USA | collected 2014-12-22 ... | reverse complement strand
GCTCCGCGCTGGGGGAGGTGGATCGGCGCGTCTTCGCGCCGAGACGGAGGGGGCTGCGCGTTCCCGCGTGGACCTCCGCTCAATCACGATTTCCGATTGCCTATTTCCAACAGCCTCGCACTCACCTGCGAGAATGCACCCGTGCGCCTAGACCTTCTCGCTGATCCTGATTGCCGCGCGGCAACCGAATCGGATCAGGGCGGACAGCACTGGATAGCCCGGCGCTTCAGCCGCGCCTTCAGCCGTCGCGAGTTCCTTATGCGCGACTTCCTCGTCACGGAACTTCGTCATCCGCGCCGCAAGCTCGGTCTCGCCAGCCGCCTCAAGCTCGGTGATCTGGTCGCCGTAGTGTTCCTCGATCACGGTTTCGACCGCTTCGGTGCAGGCATGCGCCGCCTTCTCGCCGAGAAGGGCAGTGGCTGCGCCCAGCGCAAAGCCCGCCGCATTCCACACCGGCGACAGCGCCGTCGGCCGCACGCTTCCCGCGTTCAGCAGCTTGTCGAACGCATCGAGATGCTCCTGCTCCTGGCCGGCCATCTCCTTCAACTGCTCGGTGATCCGTTCGCGCCCCTGCTGACGTTCGAACACGGCCAGCTGCCCGCGATAGATCGCAACCGCGCCATACTCGCCGGCATGGTCGACACGCAGCATTTCCTCGCGACGGTTCGGCGTCAGGGTCATGGTTGTCCAATCACGGCTGCACCGGCTCGTTGGCTGTATCGCGCATCGGCGGCTGTGTCGCGGCATAGAAGCTGAGCGCCATGAGCACGCCCGAAATGATCGCGTTGTATCCCGCCATCGAAAGCCCCCACGGCGCGTTCGGCAAGCGCCACATAGCTTCCTTGCACGAAACGATTCCGATCGGGCGGCTGAGAATGTCGGAAAGATTGCCCGTGATGGCCTCCGATCCACTTGCCGCGACACACGTGTCCGGCCCGGGCGCCAGATTCCACTCGAACAGGGCATGCCAGCCGCCAAGGAAGAAACTCACGCCAAACGTAAACCCCAGCAGGATCGAAAACGCCGTCATGGTCCGCGGTCCCGCCCCGCGCCAGTTCAGCACAATGGCGACCAGTGCGACGCCGCACGCCGCAAAATGCGCATATCGCTGCCACCAGCACATCTGGCAGGGTGCCAGGTGCATGAGTGTTTCGAAAATGCCGAAGGCCGCCGCCAGCATCGCCGCCGACGCAAGCAGGGCCACAAGTGGCCATCTCACCCGATCAAGCGGAAGCTTTTCCATAGGTATGAAGCTATCGGGGGGCAGATGGGCGACAATGCGACGAAACAGCAGTTCACGCGGACGGCAGCGTGACGAAACGCCGTTGACGTTAGGTTCAATCAACTCCTTGTATCGTGGCGCCTTGTTCAGGTTTCATCTGGCCCGTCCCGTGCTACGCGCTTGGATCGGTCCGATTATTGTGCATTGCGGGACACCCTCCGATGACTGACGTCACTACCGTCCCCGAGGGTCCCGCCGCGGCGCCGCACACGCCAAAAGCGAAAGGCCCGCTTGGCGCCCTCTACAACTGGGTCATCCGTCTTGCCGGCGGCAAGAACGCCGAACCCGCCTTGTGGGTTGTCTCGTTCGCCGAAAGCTCGTTCTTCCCGCTCCCGCCAGACGTGATGCTGGCCCCGATGTGCTTCGCCCGGCCGGAGCGCTCGTGGCGCTACGCGTTCGGCTGCACCATCGCCTCTGTCGCCGGCGCGCTGCTCGGCTATGCGATCGGCTTCTACCTGTTTGAAGCAGTCGGCTCGGCGATCATTTCGCTCTTTGGCTATGGCGGCAAGGAAGAGGAGCTGCGCGCCTCCTACGCCGCTGCCGGCGTCTGGATCATCTTCCTCAAGGGCGTGACGCCCATACCGTTCAAGCTGGTAACCATCATTTCCGGCGCGATGGCGTTCAACATCTGGATCTTTCTGGCGGCCTGCCTCGTCACACGCGCGGTGCGGTTCTTCCTCGTGGCCTGGCTGTTCAAGACCTTCGGCCCGACCCTCGCCCCTGTGATCGAGAAGCGTATCGGCCTCTTCATGCTGCTTTTCGTGGTCATTCTCGTGGGTGGTTTCTTCGCCGCGGCGCTGATCCACTAGATTCGATCAAAATTTCTGCATCTCGTGAACCGGATGTTTGCGATCTTGGGCGAGGATCCTCTCACGCGGCGGATGGTCCGACTGCGGCTTAGAGTTCCGGGTCGTCCCCTATGCGTACCCTTCGCACCATTCACGCCGTCTCGCTCCGCGTCGCCCCCCATTGGGCGATCTGCGTGATCCTCGGCGCCTATTTCAGCGTCCAGATGGCTGGCTCAGCCACGATCGCTGGCTAACGGGCCTATTCAGGCCTCTTGCCTCCATAGCCAGCTGCGCTAACACCGCCCTGCTGCGGGAGTGGCGGAATTGGCAGACGCAGAGGACTCAAAATCCTCCGTCCTTACGGATTTGTGGGTTCGACCCCCACCTCCCGCACCACGATCAATCGATGAAGGCGATAACGCTGATCTCGGTCCGCTCGCCTGTGCGGGGGTCGACCAGGCTCGTATGCGTCATCGAACCGATGTCTTCGGAAAGCTGTGCGGCTTTCGCTTCCTGAAAGGCAGCCTTGGCGGAAGCCGTGTTGCTCGGGTCGGCGGTAAAAATGGCGGCCAGAGCACCCAGGCTCGCGGCCCCGAGAAGTATGGCGTTCATGAAGGGCTCCCTTGCATTCAGGGTTGCTAACCCGTGAACGTCCCGGGCGTTCCCGCGCCGCGCCCAACCTAACCTGCGGCAAGCAACTGCCGCGCAGCCCGTTCGCCCGATTCCACCGCACCGTTCATGAAGCCCTGACTTTCAGCGCTCGTGTGCTCGCCCGCGAAGAACAGCGTGTCGCCCAGCTCCGGCTGCGCCGCGTGCTCGGCAAAGCTGGTGTATTGCCCGACAAGCGGCCCCGCATAGCTGGCCTTGGTGTGAGGATGATTGGGCCAGAAAAAGCTCGCACGTACGCGCGTGTTCAGCGCAGAAGAAAGATCAGGCGATAGCGATGCGAGGCCAGATTCGAGCGTCGCCAACACAGCGGACTCCTCGGTCCTGGCCGCCGCGCCGGTGATGAAGTTCGTGATCACCCCGCCCACGCCTTCCTGCCCAGCGCTTGTGTCCCACACGACCCCGAAGCCGCGGTCGGAATAGATCGTGCCCGTCAACGGCGAGTTGATACCCAGAAGCTGCTGCTGCCACGGCCGCGAAGACGTGCCGACCATCAGCTTCGAATTCACGCCATAGCCCTGTTCGTTGATCACCTTCATTTTCTCGGCCGACAGTCCAAGCCCGCCGAGCCCGTTCACTTCGCGCAGCCGCGTGAAGGGCAGGGCCAGAACCACACGCTCGAAGCTCCGCTCGACGGCTGGATTGCTCTCGTTCTTGAAGGTCAGCCGGAAGCCGCCGCCCTCATGCGCGATATTCGCCAGCTCGTGGCGCAGGGTGATCCGCACGCGCTCGGCCAGCGGCGCGACAGACAGGCGCGCCACCAGCGTGTCCGGCAGCGTGCCAGATCCGCCGGCGATGCGATGCGCCTCGTCGCTGTCGCCGAACATGGCGAACTCGCTCGCGCCTTGCGTGCCGATCATGTCGACCAGATTGAGCGACGATTGTTCCTCGACCGGGATGCCGTACTCCGCGTGATAGGCAAGGGCGAGCAGGTCGATCACCCAGCGCTCGGTCGAGTCTGCAAGACTTTCGAGATATTTCGATAGCGGCAACGCATCGAGCTCCAATGCCCGCGCCGTCCAGTTGTCGTTCGCGTCCAGCAGGGCTGCCTGATCAACGGCGATCCGTGCCGCGACCGGCATGAACGCGCCGGTCTGTCCCGCGGGATCGATCAGGTCGCCAGCGAGCCGCGGCTTGCCGCCAACATCGTAGATATCGCTCGCCGCGTCGCCTTCAGGCCGCAGGCGCTGGATCGTGATGCCGAGCTCTTCGCACAGCTTGATCAGGTCGGCGTGGCCCGAGTCCACCAGCTCGCCGCCAAGCTCGCAGAACTGTCCCTCCGGCGTGAAGTCGCGCAGCGTGAACATCCGCCCGCCCGTCCGTCCGCTGGATTCGAAAATTTCGCAGGCAATGCCCGCATTCGCGAGCCGCCACGCCGTGACGAGCCCTGCCGTACCGCTGCCGACGATCGCTACCGAGCCGGGCGCGCCTGGCTCTGATCGTGGCCCCGGCGTGCAGGCGGCAGTGGCGGCCATGAGCGCCAGCATCGAGCGGCGTGAAATGGCGCGTGGTCCTGGCGGCGGCGCGTCAGGAAGCGCCGCCCGCGCATTGATGATTGCGAGGCGGATGCGTCCGAACAGCTGGGTGCGTGGCATCTATCCCTCCCCGGATGAGAGACGATGTATGGCAGACCGAAGTCGGGAAACAAGCAGCTGCCGGAACAGCGAGCCAAAAAACAAGAAGGGCCGCACAGCGCTTGCTGGCGGCCCTTCCCGTCATTTGAGCGGGGTCATGCCCCTTGGCTACAATGGATCGCTTGCGCCTTGCGCGCGATCCAGAGCCCGATCAGGCGATGCCGCGAACGAAGGTTGCTCCGAACGACAGATCGCTTGTCAGGGCGAAGCCCCGTCTCATAGTGACTGACATTGGATCACCTCCTTCCGCTAAGTTGACGATGGAGAGGAGAGTGGGGGTGGTTTGCGGCTTGCGCAAGAGGCTGCCTGCGATCAGCCCGGCGCGATGACCTTCACCGCCAGCTCGGTCCGGCTGTCGACCAGAACAATCTGGCCGCCAATCGTGGCGTAGTACTGCCCGGAGGGCGGGGCAGGCAGCGACAGTGCGCGGAAGTCGCGAACCACGCTTGCCGATGTCGGCGAGATACGGCGAACCGGCAGGCCGTTATCCGGCAAAGAGCGCGGCCCGGCGGGAACATCGGCGGTTGGGTCAGTCGGCTGGATAGGCAGGATGCTCGTCACCAGTTGTGACGTTTCATCGACCAGAACGAAGCGTCCCTCGACGCGTGCATAGTATTTGCCGGGCGGAGCAGGCGGCAGGATGTAGCGTTCGGGATCGGTCACCACGAGACTAGAATTGGGCGGCACGCGGGCATTGAGCAGCGCTGCGCTGGCGAGACCCCGTTCGCGTTGAATGCGCTGACGATCGCGATCAAGCTCCAGCAGCCGCTGCTCGCGTGCGCGGTCATACTGCAATCCGCGAAGCGCGCGCTCGGCCTCGCTCACGCCTGAATTCGGCAGCGCAGAGCGCGTGAGGTCGCGCTGGCGATTGGCTTCGAGATTATCGAACTCGCGCTGCTCAGCCATTTGTTGCTGCTGTTCCAGCGCTTCAAAGCGCGGCAGAGGCTCGCTCACCTGCGCAAGAGCAGGCGCTGCAAAGACCATGACGGATGCGATGATTATTGGGCGGACCATCAGTCCAATATAGGGCGTTCTGCGGCTGAGGTCATGAGCAGCGTCAGCGTCGATAAGCTTGCGGACATGCCAATTGGGATGAATCCAGTCTGCCTTTGCGCATTAACGCGAGGCAGGGATCCTGTTTCAGCGGCCGCGTGATTAGTTCCGCGCGTGTTTGACCGATTTCACGCTCGCACGTTCGGCGATGCGGGTTTTCAGGCCATCGATGAACGTCTGCAATCCGAACTCAAAGCCCTCATCGCCTGTTCCGACGAGGCCCACGAACGTCGACGCCCCGGTGTTGGACTGCTCCTGCATTGCGGCGCCGATAGCAAAGCGTTGTAGCGTCTGAATCGCCAGTCGGGCTTCCATGTCGGCCAAGCCTGAACGCATGACAGCTTGCACATTGGCCTCGAAAGGTGACTTGGCGTTTGACGTCTTCGGACGCGGGCGCGCCATTACCTGCGCCCCATCGCGGCGTGAAAGGGCGGTGCGGCGGATGCCGCGGGCGCCATCGGCCAGCCATCCAAGCGCGTCGAAACCCGGCTTGCCGGTGTCGGCAACGTGCAGGCATTCCTGAAACATCACGCCCGACATCTCGTTGAGCAGTTCGTCCTTGTCCTTGAAGTGCCAATAAAGCGACGCGCTCTTGATGCCGAGTTCCGTGGCCAGACGGCGTGTCGAAAGACCATCAATCCCGACCTCGTCCAGAAGGCGCAGCGCGGTCTGGACGATGGTTGCACGATCGAGATGTCCCTTTTCCCGGACCTCACCGACCACCAACGTTGCAATGGCTGCACCTGTCATGAAAATCCCCGTGAGCGCTGGCATTTGTCGACGACGCGAAAAAAGCGTCTGCAAAGAGTGCTTTACCTAGGGAACACCTTACCCGGCGCCCCCCGCTCCCACGAACTCACAAGCTGCTGAGAAACACTTTTACCTCGCGCCACGGGGCAATTGACCAATAGGAGGTTGCAAGTCCCGAAGGCGACGGCAGCACAAAGACCGCAGGCTGATTTTGCTGCACTGCGATGTGGCGGCCTGTCGTGATGCGGCCCGTGGGCAGGCCCAGCCAAAGGCTCGCCGCCGTCTTGCTGGTGAAGGCCAGCGCATGCGGCTTCAGCCGCTTCACTTTTCGCGTGAAGCCCGCAATGTCGAAATGCTCTTTCGCGATCTTGCTGTCCACGCCCCAGCTCACCTTGCAGAAATCCGTCAGACCGATGCTGAGGTCGAGCATCAGTGGATATTCGTGCGGTGCGAACAGGCGTGGCGTGATTTCGCATTCGTGCAGAGCGCGCCAGAACCGATTGCCCGGATGCGCATAATAGGCGCGCTCCGCAGCCGAACGCGGTCCCGCTGCCGTGCCGACAAACCAGACCCTGAGATCGGGCGCGAGCCTGTCAGGCAGGATGTGCGCCTTCCGGCTCACCTCGGCTGTTCGCCCATGCTGCCGCCATGGCGCACGACGTCCGGCAACGTCGCCGCCTGTTCCGGCGTCAGCTTGTCGATCGGCACCAGCCATGTGTGAATCGTGAAGACGACTGCGGGCGATACGCCCAGCCGCCGAAGCGTTTGCCGCTCGACGCGCACCCAGACCGGCTTGTCACGGTCGAACGGGCGCTGCTCGCCTTCGCTGCGTGGCTGGAAAAGGTTGGGATCATTGTAGCACAGCAGGTTGGCGCGCCAGACGGCCTGATCGGGTTGCAGCATCGAGAACACACGGTCCACCCGCTTGCCCATGTTGTCGTCATAGCGGTCGACGGGTTCGTGAATTCGCATCATGCCGCGGCCGACCTTCTGGCTCAGCGTCCAGCTGGCAGGAAAGCAGAGCACGCCGGATGTCAGTTCGTATCCGTCCTCACCGGGCTGAAGCAGCAGCAGATCTTCCTGCACCAGTCGCGCCGCCGTCACGAGTGGGCGGTGGACGCCCAGAAACACGGGCAGGCCATCCGGCCGGATGATTGCGCCAGCTGCGCGGCGATAACCAGGATCGGCATCGACCACTTCGAGCACAGCCTCCAGAAGCTTGTGCTCGGCCTCATCTGGCGCTTCAGGCGCGGAGACGACGTCGGCTGCGCGCGAGCTGAGCAGCCCGTCGCGGTAGTTCATCTGGCCATTGTAGGCGTCGTCCCGCTGCAGCCATTCACCGGGCGCTACCGGCTGCAATCCCGGGAGGCGGGCGGCAAGCGGGTCCATCCATGGCGCAACGCCAAGCTCCGACTGGCAGATTTCGGGGCCTGTGATGCTCACGGCTGATGAACCTCCATCCGTCGTGCGAGGCTCGCATAGACCGCGACCCGGGTCGAGAATGCACCTAGAAACGCTTGAATGGCTTGGGCGCCTGGGTTGCGCTGGCCTTGGCGACCAGCTGGCCCTGCGGATCGAACAGTTCGGCCTCGATGAAGCAGGTCGACTTGCCCCATTTCAGGATGCGCGCTTCGGCGCTCGCCTTGCCGACGAATAGCGGACGCAGGAAGGAGATTTTCATCTCCAGTGTCGGCGCGTTCATGGTGACGTTGGAGGCGATGATCGCGGTCGCGCTCATCGCCTCGTCCAGCATGGCGGCAATGAAGCCGCCCTGGATTGCGCCGGTTGGGTTGGCGAAATCCTGCCGGGCTTCGAATTCATAGCGCGCCGTCATCTTCGCCTGGTCGACCGCCGTCAGTCGCATTCCCACGGTTTCAGTGCAGGGCGGCCGCTTCCTGGAATTGCTGAAGCGCGCCAGCATTTCCTCGTCGGAGAGGCGTGGCGGCTCGGCGTCCTTGTCTGTGGAGCTCACTTGCGCCTGAAGGCGTCGAGCGAAACGACCGTTCCCTCGGCGCTTTCCGGCGTCGCAGGCGCCTCGGCCGGGGCTGTGCCGACGCCGGGCAAGACCGTCGGAACGCCCTCGGCAATGGCAGACGGGTCCGAATCGAACTGCAGGCCGAAATTCACAGACGGATCGAAGAACCGGCTCACGGCCGCGAACGGAATGCTCATGTGCTGCGGCACGCCCGAGAATTTCAGGATGATCTCGAAGTGGTCGTCGGACACCTCGAATTCCCAGTACTGATGCTGGATGACAATCGTCATCTCGTCAGGAAACTTGTCCTTGAGATAATCCGCCATCTGCACGCCCTGCATGCGCGTGCGGAACGTCACATAGAAATGGTGATCGCCGGGCATGCGCTCCAGCTTCGACACATTCTTGAGCGCCGTGCGCAGGACGCCCCTGAGCGCCGCCTGCGTAAGGGCGTGATAGTTGATGTGATCCGTGGCGGATCCCGGTGACCGGTCCAACATAGCCCTCCCTCGTCTTGATCCGAGAGCTAGAGCCTCGTGCAAGCCGGGTAAATTAGGTTCAAGTCGGAGGCGAGCCGTTTTCAGGCGCCTCGTTTCAATGGACGATAACGCTCAACTCCTCCCTTTGGGCAAGGGCCGAACAGAACAATTCATTTTGCCGCACGTGAAACAGCCCTATCGTCAGGGCTATGACACGCCCCCCGAAGTCCTACCGGTCAAAGAAGCTCGGTGACCGCGAGCTTTCCCCCGAGACACTGATGATGGGCTATGGCTACGCGCCAAGCCTGTCCGAAGGCGCCCTGAAACCTCCGCTCTTCCAGACATCCACGTTCGTGTTCCGCAACGCCGAAGAGGGGAAAGCCTCGTTCGAGCTGGCTTATGGCTTGCGCGAGAAAAAGCGTGGCGAAGAGATGCACCTCATCTATTCGCGCATCAACAATCCCAACCTCGAAGTGCTGGAGGACCGGCTTGCGGTCTGGGATGGAGCAGAGAAAGCGCTGGCATTCGCTTCCGGCATGGCGGCGATTTCCACAACGCTGATGACGTTCCTGCGTCCCGGCGACAGCTTTGTGTTTTCCGAACCTGTGTACGGCGGCACGGAATTCCTCGTCCACACCATCCTTCCCCAATTCGGCGCGACGGGCGTTGGCTTCATGGCCGAAGGCGGCGAGGCTGGCTTCCGTGAAGCAGCGAAACAGGCTGCTGCGCTGGCGGCCAAGAATGGCGGCAAGGTTGGCGCGATCTATATCGAAACGCCCGCCAATCCCACAAACGGTCTCGTCGATATTACCGTGGCGCGTGAAATCTCGGAAAGCCTGAAAGGTCCTGCGGGCCGTCCGCCCGTGATTGTAGATAACACCTTCCTCGGCCCGCTGTGGCAGAAGCCGTTGAAGCTTGGCGCCGATCTCTGCGTGACCTCTCTGACCAAATATGTCGGTGGCCATTCGGATTTGATTGCGGGCGCCGCATCGGGCGACGCGAGCTGGATCGGGCAGGTTGCCGTCTTCCGCACCATCTTCGGCACGATGACCGATCCGCATACGGCCTGGCTGCTGTTGCGTTCGCTTGAGACCTTGAAACTACGCATGGACGCGGCCGAGCTTGGCGCACGGAAGGTTGCGGCGTTCCTCGAAAAACACCCGCGCGTGAAGTCGGTCTGGTATCTGGGCTTCCTGCCCAAGGACCATCCGGACCGTGCGCTGTTCGAACGCCAATGCACAACAGCCGGCTCCACCTTCTCGTTCGAGATCGATGGCGACGAGAAGGATGCTTTCGCTTTTCTCGACAAGCTCCAGATCATCAAGCTGGCCGTCAGTCTCGGGGGTACGGAAACACTGGCGTCTCACCCGGCCGCCATGACGCACTCCGATGTACCGAAGCAGAGCCGCGAACGCCTGGGGATTACCGAAAGCCTCGTCCGTCTTTCGATCGGCGTCGAGAACCCTGACGATCTCATCGCTGACATCGCGCAGGCGCTGGAGCGGTAGCCATGGCCGATACGCTGACAGACAGTCTGTTCATCCCCCAGACGGTCACGCCGCCAGAGAAGCCGCTCGGCATGGTGCGCGGCCTTCTGCAGATGATCGCCAACCCGCTGTATGTCTGGCCGCGGGCCATGTACGAGAACCCGTATCATGGTGTGCGCTGGATTGGCCGCACCTTTCACTACTTCCGCACGCCCGAGCACATGAAGGCGATGTTCCTCGACCACCCCGACGTGTTCAGGAAATCGCCGTTCCAGAAAAAGCTCGTTGGCCCCGCGCTTGGCGACGGCCTGCTGACAGCAGAAGGCGAGCACTGGAAATTCCAGCGTCGCGCCGCATCGCCAGCGTTCCGCATCGATGCTCTGCGCGCCATGGTGCCTGCCTTCTCGTCGTCGGCTGAGGCGACCGTGGAGCGGATAAAGTCCGCTGCCGCCCGCGGCCCCATCGACGTGATGGGCGAGATGCAGCACGCAACGCTCGACGTGATCGTTGAAACCATTCTTGGCGGCGCCGATCCAGGCTTTGGCTACGACCGGATCGCCACAACGGTCGAGGACTACATGCAGACAATGGGCAAGCCCGACATGCTCGACATGTTCGGCGCGCCGCCCTGGCTGCCGCGCCCGTGGGGCGGCAAGGGCAGGTTGGCCGCAGCCGCTCTCAAGAAGTCCGCCGTCAACGCCATCGAGCGCCGACGCGCCAGCGGCGAAGTGCGCAACGATCTTCTCGGCTTGCTGCTGGCCGCGCGCGATCCCGAAACCGGCCGCGGTCTTTCCGATGATGAACTGCGCGACAACGTCGTCACCTTCATTGGCGCGGGTCACGAGACGACGGCGTTGACGCTCACTTTCTCGCTCTATCTCATCGCCAATTCACCCGAGATACAGGACAGGCTGTTGCGGGAGGTTCGCGACGTCTGTGGCGATCAGCCCGTGACCGCCGCGATGATCGACGCAATGCCGTTCCACGAACAGGTCATCAAGGAAGCCATGCGGCTTTATCCGCCGGTTTCCATCATCGACCGCGTCGCGTCGGAAGATATCGATCTTGGCGACGTGCAGGTGAAGAAGGGCGATTTCGGCTTCGCCCTCATCTACATCATGCATCGCCACAAGATGTTGTGGGATCATCCAGAGCGCTTCGATCCGGATCGCTTTTCGGAAGCGCGCGCGAAAGGTATGCCGCGCTTTCAGTACATGCCGTTCGGCGCGGGTCCACGCATCTGCATCGGGATGAAGTTCGCCTATATGGAAGCAGTCGCGATCCTGGCGACCCTGATCCGCGATCTGCGTTTCCTGCCCAATCCTGCACACACGGTCGAGCCGAACATCCGCATCACCCTGCGCCCCGAGCGCGGGATGCCGCTTTTTGTGGAAGCGCGTTAGATCAGTCCGTGGAGGCGATCAGCCCTCGAGCTTGGCGTCGAGCGTGATCTCGATAGCGCCGAGCGCCTTCGATACGGGGCAGCCAGCCTTCGCCTTGTTCGCCAGTTCAATGAACTGCGCCTCGGTCATGCCGGGAACATTGCCGCGGAGCGTGAGCGCGCTCCTGGAGATTTCCTGCCCGCCGGCCGGCACGGGTCCGATGGTGATCTCCGCATCGGTCGTCAGCTTGGCGGCCGGATGGCCAGCCTCCGCGAGGAAGTGCGAGAGCTGCATGGTGAAGCACGAGGCGTGCGCAGCCGCGATCAGTTCCTCGGGGTTGGTGCCCGACTTGCCGCTCTCGTCCTCGAACCGCATCTTGAACGAATAGGGCTGTTCCTTGAGCACGCCGCTCTGCAGCGAGATCGATCCTTTGCCGTCCTTTAGAGCGCCAGACCAGACAGCTTGAGCGGTACGTTTCATTGAGAGCTCCCATCGCTGAGTTCGATACGACACAACATAAGCCCGCGATCGCAATCCAACAGGCCCGACGGCGAATTAGCTGGTGCGCGAACACATTCCTGCTGCGATCCTCCGGTCAGGTGCTGCGGGGAGAAAACGTCATGAAACTGGCACTCGTCGCGCTTCTCATGATCCCGGCAGGATGCAGTACCGGATATTCGCATTGGGGCGTGGCGCCAGACGATGCGGCCGGCATGAGCCAGGCGGACAGCGCGTGCGATTTTGGCCGCGGGTCGAATGACCCGGGCAGCCACTGCTTTGTGTCGCGTCGAAAATGGAATGACCCATCTGCGACGAAGAAGGACTGAGAAAATAAGTGGGGCGGCTTCTGTTGCCAGGCGCCGCCCCGAGCCCCGCCTTAGCTGGCTAGAGCTAAGGACTTAAGTGTTCGGACTAGGTCCGCTGCTTACGCAGCAAGAGCTTGGTCCTGAGCAAAGTTGTCGTTGGCAACTATTGCGTAAAAGGCTTCTATCGGGGCCAAAGCGGGCAAAGTCTTCGCCTTTACACGTCCGTCGATCCTGTGTCGGCCCCAGACAGCCCGGCCACGACCGGGGTGAAATCTGGTGGAGCCGCCGGGCACTGCCCCCGGGTCCGGTCCGCTTATTACGCGAGGGTTTATCGCCATAGTTCCTTGCGGAACGGGTTCAATATAAGGGCGAAAAGGTTAAGCGCCAACAACGCTTTGTCAGCGGCGGAAAAGACCAGCAGACAGCAGCCTCAAGCCTCAGTGTTCGCTGATGCAGAAGGCGTTGAGCCGGTTGCCATCTGGGTCGCGGAAATAGGCAGCGTAGAACCCGCCGCAATCGCCCGGCGCGCTTTCGCCCGCACAGCCATTGCTCAGCGCGATCTCATACAGGCGCTGCACCTGCTCAGGCTCGTCCACCTGCAGCGGCACCATTCCGCGCTCCGGCTCCGGTGCTGCATCGGGCAGGGCGACACCGAAGCCCGCAGCACGCCCCGGCTGGCCCCAGCCCACGAAATGCGCGCATTCCGCAGATCGGCGCACGCCCATTTCCCGCGCAATCAACTCGTAAAACTGCGAGGCCCGCGCAATGTCCCGCGTCGCCAGCGTGACATAACCGGTGGCGAGTTCCCTCGCCCGATAGACCGCACCACTCGCAAACCCGGCGTCATATGCCATGATCTACTCCTGTCGAATCACCCCGACTCTCGTTCTGGAACAAAAGTAGAACATCAGATTCGTGGCCGCAAGAGTCTTCTGCGGTCGGATGCGCGCCCCAAAACACTACCCCGACAATTGAATCGGTCTGGCGCGGCGCCCGGTTTGGCGTAAGCATCGCGTCATGTGCCGATGTGTCGGCTGCCCGGGGAGGGACGAATGCTCAAGAAACTGCTCGCGGAATTTCTCGGTACGGCCACGCTCGTTCTGTTCGGGTGCGGATCAGCCGTGCTCGCCGGCCCGGAAGTCGGACAACTCGGAATATCGTTTGCGTTCGGCCTGGCGATTGTCGCGATGGCCTACGGTATTGGCCCGGTTTCGGGGTGCCATGTGAATCCCGCGGTGTCGTTCGGCGCCTATCTGGCTGGCCGGATGAGCATCAATGAGATGGTGCAATACTGGGTCGCACAATTTCTCGGCGCACTGATCGGCGCGGGCATTCTTTACGTCATTGCGTCGGGCAAGGCGGGCTACGAAATCTCCGTCAACGGCCTCGGCCAGAATGGCTTCGGCGACGCCTATCTCGGCGGCTACTCCACCACGGCAGCGCTGGCGTTCGAGATCGTTGCAACCTTCCTCTTCGTCGTCGTGATCCTCGGTTCGACGCAGACCAAGGCGCCGTCCGCATTTGCAGGTCTCGCGATCGGGCTGACGCTCACCGTGATCCACATCGTCGGCATCCAGGTGACCGGCGTGTCGGTGAACCCCGCGCGCTCGTTCGGCCCCGCCGTGTTCGTGCAAGGCGCTGCGCTGCAACAGCTCTGGCTCTTCATTATCGCTCCGCTGGTTGGCGCTGCGATCGCCGGCCTGGCTTTCCGCACCAAGATGCTCGAGGCTGATGGGCCCGTCGCGACACCGGAAGAGGCCGTCGAAATGACCAAGCAAGCCGCCAACCTCGCGAAGAAATAGTCGAGGCGCGCCTGTTCGGCCTTTCGCAGACACGCATGAATGTGCCCGGTGGCGGCTCGGTCCTGATTCCCGAGCCGTACAACCGCAAGCCCAGCTATCCCACTTATGCGGACAAGCGCGGCATCGGTGATGAGCTGCTGGTTGCCTATCGCAACTGGCGGTCCACCATGTCGGGACACCCCGAATGCGATGGGGTGATTGCGGTTGGTCGCGCCGAGCGCTTCGACAGTCTCAAGGGCTTTATGAATATGGCCCGCGGGGCGCTCTCGATCCAGTGGAGTGCGGCCGACACGGTGGCCGGAACGGCGTGGACATCAAACGAGCAGAGGTATCCGCTCGAAGAACGCCAGGGCGAGCATGGGCCCGAGCTGGTCCAGCTTCTCGCGGTTCATCGCGTTGGGATATTCGACGTCTACGATGATCCTGCGCTGATGTATGTTGCTGGCAACCGCAATGGCCTCAACATCGCGGTGTGGATCACCAACCGGCAGGGCGGGCCGCAGCGTGCGCTGAAGCTGGTGGAGCGCATCGCAAAATCTTTCGCATCGTGACTTCAACGCAGGCGCTCGTCGGCGCCATGTGTTGAGTTCATCTGCGCTGCGACGTGAGCAGATTTAATAAACCTGTCATTACATCGCCCAATCCTCGCCCCATATGAGTGGTTCAAGGACGTTGTGGCGTTGCCGTGAGGCTGCGTTGCGAGGCCGGAACAACGGGCATGCGCAGGCGTTTGCAGCGCAGGTCCATCCGAAAATTGTTCGTCAGTACGCAGGGAGTATGCGCCATGGTTGAAACACGCACCCTCGAGGATTCCCGCCGTGACGAGCGTCTCCTTGTAGATCGCCTGATCAAGCGACAGGGCCTTTCGCGCGACGAGGCAGTGCGCACCGTCGGCGACTATCGCGAAGGCAAACGTGTCGAGATCGATCCGATCCTGATGGAAGGCCTCGACGCGATCTGACGCCTCAGGGTTTCGCGAAGCCTAGCTTGCTCGCCTTCATTGCAGTCTTGAGTGATGTCATGGCGTTCGGCCCCATGCCGTGCAGCGCCATGACGTCGGCTTCCGTCATTCGAGACAGTTTTGACAGGTTGGTGACGCCCGCGCCTGCGAGCGCCCGCTGCGCCGGCGCAGCCAGCTTTGGAAGATCAGAGGCAGGCGGCGCTTTCTTCGCGGCCACGATCAGCTCCGCATTGTTGCGTCATAGAGTGTGCGCTCCTGGCGCGGGTATTGCCCGCTCACGGCGCGCCACGCCTTGAAATGGTCGCTCTGGCCATGCGCCGTCAGCGCCGCGTCATCGGCATAGATCTCGAAGGCGCGGATCAGGCCCGGTTCGGCCATGTCTTCCGCCAGCGTGTAGAACAGGCAGCCCGGCTCCGCCCGTGAAGCCGCGATCACGGTCTGCATGTGGGGGCGCAACACCTCCACCTGGTCCGGCGGCACGCGAAGAAAAACGCTCATGATCAGCATGGAGGGCCTCTGTTCTGTCGCCGAAGTTTTGCACAGGGCGGGGCGGGGTTGCAAAGCTTGTCAACGTCGCTCCAACCGCCCATGACTGGGTCGATTTTATCGACTCGGGGCCAGTGGCTCATGCGCCAATATCTCGATCTGCTTCGCGACATCATGGACAACGGCGTCGACCGCGGCGACCGGACCGGCACGGGCACGCGCGGCGTTTTCGGCCGGCAGATGCGTTTCGACCTTGCCGACGGCTTCCCGATGCTCACCACCAAGAAGCTGCACCTGAAGTCGATCATCGTTGAACTGCTGTGGTTCCTGCGCGGCGAAACCAACGTGAAATGGCTGCAGGACCGGGGCGTCAGTATCTGGAATGAATGGGCTGACGAGAACGGCGAACTCGGCCCGGTTTACGGCAAGCAGTGGCGCAGCTGGGCGGCCCCCGATGGCCGCACGATCGATCAGATCGAATGGGTGAAGAACGAGATCATCCAGAACCCGAACTCCCGCCGGCTTGTCGTGTCTGCCTGGAATCCGGCCGACATTGATGGCATGGCGCTGCCGCCCTGCCATTGCCTGTTCCAGTTCTTCGTGGCGAACGGAAAACTGTCCTGCCAGCTTTACCAGCGTTCCGCGGATGTCTTCCTTGGCGTGCCCTTCAACATCGCGTCCTACGCGCTGCTGGTTATCCTGATGGCCAAGGCGACCAAGCTGCAGCCGGGTGAATTCGTTCACAGCTTTGGCGACGTCCATCTCTACGCGAATCATTTCGAGCAGGCGCGCCTGCAGATGCAACGCGAGCCCAAGGCGCTCCCACGGCTTCAGCTCAATCCATCCAAAACGGATCTGTTCGGCTGGGATTACGAAGATTTCACGCTGACCGATTATGCGCCCGACGCGCACATCAAGGCGCCCGTCGCCGTTTGAGTTGTTTGCGAGTGTTGAAGCGCCGCGGGGGTAGCTGCGCCGACACCCTGAATGGATTCAAGGATATCGATGCCGTCGAAACGATCAGGCGAGGGCGCGCAAAGCGCCGTCTTTGCCTTGTCCGGTCGCTGGTCGCTTGCGCGCGTTAAGGTTTAGGCAACCAAGCTGTAGAAATCGCAATGATTCAACATCTTGTGCTTTTCCTTGCTCCAGATGATGAACCAATGCCGCCCGGACCTTCATCCCCGAGGCGGGTGTGATCCGTCGGAGGGATCTGTCCTATGAAAATGACCTTTGCCGCACTCGTCGCGGTTGCTGCGCTCGGCTTCACTGCCTGCTCGGAATCGAAACCCGCTGAAACGGCCCCGGCTGTTGAAGCTCCTGCCGCTGAAGTTCCCGCTCCGGCTCCGGAAGTTGTTGCTCCGGTTGATCCGGCTGCTGCCCCGGTTGACCCGGCTGCTGCTCCGGTTGACCCGGCTGCTGCCCCGGCCGCTCCGGCCCCGGCTGCCCCGGCTGAGACTCACTAGTCTCGACGGCTGACGTTTAAGAGGCTCGCAAGAGCTGCAGAAGGGCGGTCCTCCAGGACCGCCCTTTTTGTTTGTGTGCGCTTACGGGTTGGACGTGGTCAGGCTGCAGCCGGATCGACCGCGCCGCGATCCTCGCGCCGTCTGATCATCCAGGAAACCACAACTGCGCCGATCATCTTGCCCAGGATGAAGAGTATCCAGTTCGCAAGATTGAACATGTTGCCCGCAGGATCGCCGAGCTGCATCTGTCGAGCCAGGTCGGCCCCATAAAGGAAGACCGTCGTGTCAATCGGAGCCGCGAGCGCGCTCGACAGCAGGATGCGAGTCGACAGCCGGTACTTGGTGAAGGTGAAGATCAGCCAGTCAGATGTTTCAGAGATCGCGAATGCGATGCCCGAAGCCACGGCAATCACCGCCCACGAATAGTAAAACGACCAGGCGATCGCCAATGCCATAAGGATCAACACGCGATGACCCATCTCGCGTTGCACGAAATCACGCACGACGAACACCATGCCGGTTGCGATGGTCAGCGGATTGAAGAGGATCGCGTGGTTCGTGCCAAAAATACTTCCAAAGGTAGCGGTTACGTCGATTTCGATTCCCTTGCTCTTCCCAAAGGTCCAGTTGAGCAGCGGAATAAGAGCCACATAGATCAGCGCCCAGGTCCGGCCCTTGAGATGCCAGATCAGCCCGACCGTTACGGCCATGCCGATCAGCGCCAGAGGCAGCTGCGACGGCTGACCATTGGTCAGGGCCGAGACTAGCTCGTTCCAGAAGGCATCCATGCCCGACCCGCTCTAAACACTTGCATCGGCCAACGAACGAGGGTTCGACTGCCGACGTTGCGACCCTCTGCGTCGCGTGTGCGTCATTACAGGGTCTCGCGTGTCATCGTCCACCTTTCCCGTCAGCAATGACCCCGTCCGCATCCGGATCGTCGCCGCCATAGGCAGGCGAGGCGAACTTGGCTTCAAAAACCGGCTTCTGTTTCGCCTCAAGGCCGACATGGTCAACTTCCGCAAGGTCACCGCGAAAACCCCGATGATCATGGGCCGCAGGACGTGGGAGAGCTTTCCCAAACGTCCGCTGCCCGGGCGGCCCAACATCGTCGCCACTCGCAATCTCGACTTTCTTGCCCCCGGTGCGTTCGTTTTCTCCAGCCTGCCGCCGGCCCTCGCGGCGGCTCAGGCGATGGCTGCTCAATCAGGGATTCCCGAAGTCTCGATCATCGGCGGCGCAGAAATCTATGCCGCCGGTCTCGCCATCGCGACCCACATGACGCTCACCGACGTTGAGGCCGAACGCGAGGCGGAGGTCTTCTTTCCCGCGTTCGACCGCAAGGAATGGCGCGAAGTCTCCGCCACGCGCGTCGAAGCTGACGCCGACAATGAAGTGGCGAGCGTCATCCGCGAGCTCGAACGCCGCGCCTGACATTCGTTTGGCTGCAGCAATGCAATGCGCTAGCGTCGCCCCAGTCGTCGGAGGGGCGTCATGCGCAAATATTTCGTGACAGTGGCACTGACGGCGCTCGCCGCGTGCGCCACCGGCTCCGCCATCGTGCCGCCCATCGCGATACTTGCGCCTTCGTCTGGCGATGCAACGGTTGACGGGCTGCTCGCTCTCAACGCGCTGTGCTCGGCCGAAGCATCAGGTCTTGGCGAGCCGAAACCCGATCTCAAGCTGACCAGCGGCATGGGCACGGGCGGCTTCAAGGCTGACACGACCAATGCAGAAGCGCAGGCGTGGTTCGATTACGGCCTCGCGCTCAGCCATGCTTTCTACCATCAGGACGCCAAGGCTGCGATGAAGCGGTCGGTTGCGCTCGACCCCACATGCTCGGTCTGCTCATGGGGCGAAGCCTGGGCGCTCGGGCCGACGCTGAATTACGGCATCAAGGACGACGAACGCAAAGTGGCGCTTGCCGCGGCCGTGCGCGCGCAATCGCTTGCGAAGCCCGGCGACGACAAGGCTCGCCGCCTCGCCGAGATCATGATCGCCCGGTATGCCGAACCGCCGGCCGCTGATGACAAGAAGAACGCCAACGGCAAGGCTGGCGAAGCTGGCGCGGTGGCGGAAGGGCCGGGCACCGAGCCCGCTTTCGCGGCGGCGTTCGCAAAGATCGCGGGGGACTATCCAGCCGAGGCGGAACTTGCCGTGCTTGCCGCGCACAGCCTGATGATGTCCGCGACCGAGGAAGACCCGACCGACTTGAAGGCCGCGCTCGTGCTGCTGGAAAAAGTGCTGAAGGATCACCCCGACGACACAGGCGCGATCCATTACTACATCCACGCCACCGAGTTCGACAAACGCGCTGAAGATGCGCTGCCCTACGCCAAGCGCCTCGGCGATCTTGCGCCTGCCGCCAGCCATCTCGTCCACATGCCCGCGCACACCTTCTTCCGCGCTGGCCTCTATCAGGACGCAGCGGTCGTGAACGCGAAGGCGATCGCGACGGACGCTGCCTGGATGGCTGACGGCGGCGATCCGCGCCCGCCCATGCTCAAAGATTTCCCGATGCCGATGTACTACTCGCACAATCTTTCTTTCGGCCTCGCTGGCGCGCTGATGTCGGGCGATGGCGAGCTGGCGCTGCGCTATGCCGAGCACGCGACGAAGGCTTACCCGGACACCGGACCGAAGAAGCGCTTCGATCCCACGCCGCGCACCTATGTCGCTCTCGCGCGTTACGCGCCCGACAAGATGCTGGCGCTCGCGCCCAGCTCGCGCGACGACGACGAATTCCGCGCCTATTACGCCTATGGCCGTGGTGAGGCGTTGCTGCAGAAGGGCGATGCGGCTGGCGCCCGGATCGAGCTTCGCAAGCTGCGTAAGGTTGCCAAGGATGACGCCGAAAGCCTCGTCGCCATCGCTGTTCTCGAAGGTCGCCTGGCCATGGCCGAAGGCAACGTCCGCGCCGCGATCGTAAGCTTCAACAAGGGCGCATCGCTGCAGGAGAAAGAGTTCGGCGACTGGATGGATCCGCCCAACTGGTGGTATCCGGTCCGCCGCTCGCTGGCGGCCGCCTACCTCAAGACGGGCGATTTCGCGAAGGCTGAAGCCGAGGCCAAGGCCTCACTCAAGGAATGGAAGCACGATCCGCTGGCGTTGTGGGTGCTTGGCAAGGCGCAGATCGGCCTGGGGCAGGCAGGCGAGGGTGAAGCTTCGCTCACCGAGGGCCGCAAGATCTGGCGCGGCAGTTTCGACAGCATCACCGTCGAGGCTATCTGAGTCAGGAGGTCAGTCGCAGGCTTTCGCTTTCGTTGCCTGCGCCTTTTCCATCTCCGCCTTGCGGCGTTTCCAGTCGGCTTCCATCGCCTTGCGCCATTTTACGCGCAGCAGGGCGGGGCGTTCAGGATAGCGCTCATCCAGCACGTCCGCCGCGACGATGCGGTCGGAGCGGAAGGAGCGGAAATCCTTCCGCGTCTCGCACCAGGCGCAGATGATGCGGGTGGTTTCATAATAGCCCAGCAGGATCGGCCAGATCACCCGCTGGGTCGCGCGCCCTTCGACGTCGCGATAGTTCAGCTTCATCTTGCGGGCGCCGTTGATCGCGCCGCGCACAACGCTGAGATCGATCACGTCCTTGACGCGATCATAAGCCGGGACGACTCGATGCGCTGGGTCGTCGATATAGGGGCGCAGACGTTCGGGAATGCTGGCTTCGATCTTGGCGAGAAGATCGCGCGCGGCCTTGGATAGCTGCGGGTCGCCACGATTGATCACCCATTGCGCGCCCAACACCGCCGCCTCGATCTCGTCGGTCGTCAGCATCAGCGGCGGCATGTCGAGGCCCTTGTCGAGCACATAGCCGATGCCGGCTTCGCCGCGTATCGGCACGCGCTGCGCCAGAAGCGCCGCGATGTCGCGATAGACGGAGCGTTTCGACGTCTCCAGCTCGGCGGCCATCGCATCCGCCGTCACCGGCTTTTTCGACCGCCGCAGGATCTGGATGATCTCGAAAAGACGGTCCGCTTTCCGCATGTTTTCGCCTCCCCAAAAGCGCGTCACGCCATGCTGACAGGATGCTGTCAGCAGGCATCTGGCAGGTATGTGTCATCAGGCTCGGCCACGCAAGCCGGACAGGCAAGCCAGACAGCAAAAGAGGGAGACGATCATGATCACGCTTTCTGGCTTCGGCCCCAATTTCGGCCTTCCCGAAGTCAGCCCCTATGTAACGAAAACCGAGGTGCATCTACGGATGGCAGGCCTTGCCTATGAGAAGCATCCATCGAACCCCGTACTGGCGCCGAAGGGCCAGCTTCCCTTCATCGACGATGGCGGCAAGCTGATCGGCGACTCGAGCTTCATCCGCATGCATCTCGAAAGCGAGCATGGCGTCGATTTCGACGCCGGCCTTTCGCCGCTCGAGCGCGCCACCGCGCTGGCGATCGAATTGATGGTCGATCGCGAGTTGGCGCCTGCCTTCACCTACTTCCGCTGGCTGGTTCCCGCAAACTTCGAGAAAGGCCCAGCCCAGTTTTTCAACGGCGCGCCGCCTGAACAGCGCGAAGCCATCAAGAAAGACGTGCTGGAGCGTGTTCGCGCCGGTTTCCTTGCGCGCGGGATCGCTCGTCACAGCGAAGAAGAGATCACCCTGCTGGCGAAGCGTTCGCTCGACGCCATCGACCTGTTCATCGGTGACAAGCCGTATCTGATGGGCGACCAACCGTGCGGCGCGGATGCTTTCATCTTCGCAACGCTCGCGGGCGCGATGACACCCTACTTCAACTCCCCGGTGCGCGATGCAGCCATCGCCCGCCCCCGTCTCGTCGCCTACGTGACGCGGATGATGGACCGCTACTATCCCGACTTTGAATGGGACGCAGGCATCACTGAAACGAAACAGGCCGCGTAAGACGGCCGCTCCCCGAAAGCCGGCGCCAAGACCGGCAAGCCATACTGCAATGATATGGCGGCCATCGTCCCGGTAGAAGGACGAGGCCGCCGATTTGTTTCTCGCGCATCGACTCCCGTCTTGGAGATCGCGCGCACACCGGTATGTTGCCGCTGCTTCATCGGGTCGGTGCGGGGCAGGGGATGATCGTGGCAGAATCCATCACTCCGTTGATGCAGTCCTTCGGCAAGAACATCTGGATCGTGGACGGGCCGGTCGTGTCAGTAGCTGGGTTCAGATATCCGACGCGCATGGCCGTGATCAGACTTGCTGATGCGGGCCTGTTCGTGTGGTCGCCTGTCGCTCTTACGGAAGATCTGCGCAGGTCGGTTGAATCAAAGGGCGATGTCCGCTTCATCGTTGCGCCCAATGCGCTGCACGACCGGTTTCTGCTCGACTGGAAAACAGCTTATCCGGACGCCAAGACATACGCCCCGCCGGGCGTGCGCGATCGACGCACGGGTATCGTTTTCGATGGTGATCTCGAAGATACTCCGGCGTCCGGGTGGCGCGAGCAGATCGATCAGGTCGTTGTGCGGGGAAACCTGATCACTACGGAAGTCGTCTTCTTCCACCGCGACAGCCAGACGGTGCTGTTTACCGACCTGATCCAGAATTTTCCCCGCGGCTGGTTCAAAGGCTGGCGGGCAATCGTGGGCAAGTTGGACCGGCTTGTCGGCGCCGAAGCGCAGGTGCCGCAGAAGTTTCGCGTGGCCTTCGTCAACCGCGGCGCCGCGCGCGATGGGCTGAAGCGGATCCTCGCATGGCCAGCGGAAAATGTGCTGATGGCTCATGGCAGTCCGATAGAGACGAACGGCGCAGCCTACATACGCCGGGCGTTTCGCTGGCTGACAGGCTGAAGCAGCGCCGGATGGCTGGCTCATTGATGTTGCGCTGGACGCGCGTGACGAGGCGATACATCTTCTTGCTCACAGGGCGAGGGAGATATCCATGGAACAGGCATTCATGCCGGCGCTGATCGGCGTGGTCGCGGCGGCGGCGGTGCTGATCATCCTCATCGTGTTCCGCAAGCCGGTGAAGTGCGAGAAGTGCGGCGCGGAGCAGCCAAAAATGCGCAAGCCCGAGAACATGGATCAGGCCATGTGGGGCGGCTACACCTGCA
>ERZ795044.1259-NODE-1259-length-23063-cov-17.637691_pt1 | contig 23063 bp, 16 predicted proteins | sample MGYA00375128_ERZ795044 | MGnify/ENA primary metagenome ERZ795044 (study PRJEB30173, sample SAMN05720213) | anaerobic digester metagenome | isolation source: active sludge of municipal wastewater-treating anaerobic digesters | place: USA | collected 2014-12-22 ... | reverse complement strand
CGCTCGACCTCGTCACCAAGCGCCAGCCCGACCTCATCGTGCGCTTCGGCGGCCACGCCATGGCGGCCGGCCTGACCATCCGCGAATCGGAACTCGCACGCTTCGACGCGGCCTTCGAGGAGGTCGTCGGCGAACTGCTCGAGCCCGCCCAGCTCGAGCGCCGCATCGATACCGACGGCAACCTGGAATCGGGCTACTTCGCGCTCGACGCCGCGCGCATGCTCGACAACGAGATCTGGGGCCAGGGCTTCCCGGCGCCGCTGTTCGACGACGTCTTCCGCGTCGAGCGCCAGCGCCTGTTGAAGGACAAGCACCTCAAGCTCGAGCTCTCGCGCGGCAGCACGCGCTATGAGGCGATCCGCTTCAACCACGCCGAGGGCGCCGCCGGCCAGATCCACGCCGCCTTCCGCCTCGGCGTCAATGAATACAACGGCGTCGCCAGCGTGCAGCTGATGCTCGAACATTTCGAGGCGGCGTAGGCCCGCCGCCATCGCGATGAGCGCGCAAGCCTCGGACTGGCGGGTCCCCGCCGCCACCCTGCGCTGGCTGGACGCGGTGCCGGCCGAGCGCGGCGTGGCCATGCTGGTCCGCCATTCGGTGCGCGACCCCTTGCCGCCCGGCGACCTCGGCTACGCCAACGCGCTCAACGCCGAAGGCGTCGAGCTCGCGCGCAGCCTTGGCGAGCGCCTGCACGGACGCCTGCGCAGCCTGCACACCAGCCCGCTGCAGCGCTGCGTGCACACCGCCGAGGTCTTCGCGCGCGTGGCCGGCGACACGCCACCGATCGTCACCGACCGCATGCTCGGCGACCCCGGCGCCTGGGTGCTCGACCGCGCGCTGGCGGGCGAGAACTGGAAGCGCCTCGGCAGCGAGGGGATCATGGAGCAGTTGGCGACGACCGACGAGGACCTGCCCGGCACGCGTCCGGCGCGCGTGGGCGCGCAGAACCTCGCCATGCACATGCTCGCGATCGCCGCGGGCTCGCCCGGTCTGCACGTCTTCGTCACCCACGACATCCTGCTCGCGATCGCGGCGGCGCGCTTCCTCGGCCCGCCGCCGGCCGGCCCGGAGCGCTGGCCGGGCTACCTCGAGGCCGCCTTCTTCTGGCAGGACGACGACGGCCTCCACGCCGGCTATCGCGACCGCCACCGCGGCGGCCTCACCGGCGCGCGCTGACGAAGCGGCAACCGCGTCGGGAACATCCGCGCACGGGCGCGCTCCAACCCCGCAAACGGAAAACGTCGCGGCGCCGCCACCCGGTCGCCGACGACATCCACGCCCGGATGCCACCGGCGCCCAGAGGAGACGGACCCCGACCGGGGCGCGCAGGCATGCGGGGCCGACCGAGCCTGAAGGGAGCGCGCCATGAGCACTGTCGCCCGGTTCCAGATCGATCACGTCCGTTTCCTCGACCCGCAGGGCGAGGCGCTCGGGCCGCTGCCCGACTTCGCGCGCGATCCCGCACAGCTGGTCCCGATGTACCGCGCGATGTACCTCACGCGCACCTTCGACGCCAAGGCGATCGCGCTGCAGCGCACCGGCAAGCTCGGGACCTTCGCGTCTGCGCTCGGCCAGGAGGCGATCGGGGTCGGGGTGGCGAGCGCGATGCGTGCCGAGGACGCGCTGTTTCCCTCCTATCGCGAGCACGCCGCCCAGCTCGTGCGCGGCGTGCGCATCGAGGAGAGCCTGCGCTACTGGGGCGGCGACGAGCGCGGCAGCGACTTCGCCCAGGCCCGCCACGACTTTCCCAACTGCGTGCCGATCGGCACCCAGGTCTGCCACGCCGCGGGCGCGGCCTATGCCTTCAAGCTGCGCGGCGAGGCGCGCGCGGCGGTGTGCTTCCTCGGCGACGGCGGCAGCTCGAAGGGCGACTTCTACGAGGGGCTCAACTTCGCCGCCGTCTGGAAGGCGCCCCTGCTGATCGTGGTGAGCAACAACCAGTGGGCGATCTCGGTGCCGCGCAGCGCGCAGAGCGCCACCGCCACGCTGGCGCAGAAGGCCATCGCCGCAGGCGTCGATGGCGTGCAGGTCGACGGCAACGACCTCGTTGCAGTGCACCACGTTGCCCGTGAAGCGCTGGCGAAGGCCCGCGCCGGCGGTCGACCGACCCTGATCGAGGCGGTCACCTATCGCCTCGGCGACCACACCACCGCCGACGACGCCTCGCGCTACCGCGACCCTGCGGTGGTGCAGGAGCAGTGGTCCTTCGAGCCGCTGACCCGGCTGCGCAACCACCTGGTCGGGCTCGGCGCCTGGGGGCCGGACAAGGAGGAGGCGCTCGCGCGCGAGTGTACCGAGACCGTGAGTGCCGCGGTCGAGGCCTATCTGAACACCCCGCCGCCCACCACCGCGGCGATGTTCGAGCACCTCTTCGCGACCCTGCCCGCCGCGCTCGTGGCCCAGCGCGACGAGGCCCTGCGCTTCGCGCCGCGCAAGGCGGGCGGACAACCGGGAGGCGATCATGGCTGAGATCAATCTCGTCGAGGCGGTCAACCTGGCCCTCGCCCACGAGCTCGCGCGCGACGAGGCGGTCGTGCTGCTCGGCGAGGACATCGGCGCCAACGGCGGCGTGTTCCGCGCCACGGTCGGGCTGCAGCAGCGCTTCGGCGCCGGGCGCGTGGTCGACACCCCGCTCGCCGAGACCGCGATCGTCGGCACCGCGATCGGCATGGCGGCGATGGGCCTCAGGCCGGTGGCGGAGATCCAGTTCTCCGGCTTCCTGTATCCGGCGATCGACCACCTGATCAACCATGCCGCGCGCCTGCGCAACCGCACCCGCGGCCGGCTCACCTGCCCGCTGGTCGTGCGCACCCCCTGCGGCGGCGGCATCCATGCGCCCGAGCACCACTCCGAGAGCCCGGAGGCGATGCTCGCCCACACCCCCGGCCTGCGCGTGGTCATGCCGTCCTCGCCCGCACGCGCCTACGGCCTGCTGCTGGCGGCGATCCGCGACCCCGACCCGGTGATGTTCCTCGAGCCGACGCGGATGTACCGCCTGTTCCGCCAGGAGGTGGCCGACGACGGCGAGGCGCTGCCGCTGGACGTGTGCTTCACGCTGCGCGGCGGCACCGACCTCACCCTGGTGAGCTGGGGCGCGATGCTGCACGAGACCCAGGCCGCGGCCGACGCGCTCGCCACCGAGGGCATCTCGGCCGAGGTCATCGACGTCGCCACGCTCAAGCCGCTCGACCTGCCGACCATCCTGGAGTCGGTCGCCCGCACCGGGCGTTGCGTGATCGTGCACGAGGCCGCGCGCACCGCCGGCCTGGGCGCCGAGATCGCGGCCGGCCTCGCCGAGGAGGGCCTGTATTCCCTGCTCGCGCCGGTGCAGCGCGTCACCGGCTACGACACGGTGATGCCGCTGTCGCGGCTCGAAACCCAGTACCTGCCGAGCGTCGAACGCATCGTCGCGGCGGCGCGCAAGACCCTGGAGGCATCATGAAGATCTTCAAGCTGCCCGACCTGGGCGAAGGACTGCAGGAAGCCGAGATCGTCGAATGGCATGTCAAGGCGGGCGACGAGATCGCCGCCGACCAGCCGCTGGTATCGGTCGAGACCGCCAAGGCGATCGTGGACATCCCCTCCCCTTACGATGGGCGGGTCGCGAAGCTGTACGGCGAGGTCGGCCAGCTCGTGCATGTGGGCGCACCGCTCGCCGGCTTCGAGGGCGGCGCCGAGACCGCCGACACCGGCACCGTGGTCGGCGAGATGCAGGTCGGCCAGGAGGTGCGCGCCGAGGCGCCGGCCGCGCTCGCACCGGCAGCCCACGGCGGAGCGGGGATCCGCGCCACCCCGGCGGTGCGCGCGCTGGCGCGCCAGTTGAAGGTCGAGCTCGAGATGGTGACGCCCTCCGGCGCCGACGGCGTGATCACCCGCGAGGACGTGCAGCGCGCCGCGCGCGTGCTCGCCGAGGCCGGCCCCGCCGAAGCGCTGCGCGGCGTGCGCCGGGCGATGGCGCAGAACATGAGCCTGGCGCAGAGCGAGGTCGCCGGCGCCACCGTGATCGACGACGCGGTGATCCACGCCTGGCCGCCCGGTACCGACGTCACCGTGCGCCTGATCCGCGCCCTGGTCGCCGGCTGCCGCGCCGCGCCGGCGCTCAACGCCTGGTACGAGAGCCACGCCATGGCGCGCCGGCTGGTGCCGCAGGTGCACGTCGGCATCGCGGTCGACCTGCCCGACGGCCTCTTCGTGCCGGTGCTGCGCGACGTCGCCAACCGCAGCCCCGACGACCTGCGCCAGGGCCTCGAGCGCATGCGCGCCGACGTCAGGGCGCGCAGGATTCCGCCCGAGGAGATGCGCGGCCACACCATCACGCTGTCCAACTTCGGCATGATCGGCGGCAAGTACGCCTCGCCGCTGGTGGTGCCGCCCACGGTGGCCATCCTCGGCGCCGGGCGGGTGCACGAGCAGGTGCTCGCGGTCGATGGCGCCCCGGCGGTACGCCGCGTGCTGCCGCTGAGCCTGTCCTTCGACCACCGCGTGGTCACCGGCGGCGAGGCCGCGCGCTTCCTGAAGGCGGTGATCGACGATCTGGAACGCGCCGACTGAGCGCTCCTTCAGCGCGCCGGCCGAGACCTTCGGGCGTCGAGGAAGGCCTCGAGCGCGTCGATCGGCTGCGGCGCACTGAAAAGGTAGCCCTGATAGGTCGAGCAGCCGTTGCGGGCGAGGAAGTCGCGCTGCTCCTCGCACTCCACGCCTTCCGCGATCACACGCAGGCCGAGGTTGTCGGCGAGCACGATGATCATGCGCGCGATCGCCGCGTCGTTGGGATCGACCAGGATGTCGCGCACGAAGCTGCGATCGATCTTCAACTGATCCAGCGGCAAGCGCTTGAGATAGGCGAGCGAGGAATAGCCGGTCCCGAAGTCGTCGAGCGAGAATCCCACGCCGAGCGCCTTGAGGGCCTCCATCTTCTCGCTGACCTTGTCGACGTCGGTCACCAGCGAGCTCTCGGTCAGCTCCAGGTCGAGCCGGCCCGGGTCGGCCCCCGAGCACTCGAGCGCGGCGACCACCCCGGCGACGAAGTCTTCATGGAGGAACTGGCGTGCGCTGACATTGACCGCGATCACCAGCCTGCTGCGCCACGGGTCGTCCGCCCACGCCGCCAGCTGCGCGCAGGCGGCCTCGAGCACCCAGCGCCCGAGTGGAAGGATCAACCCGCACTCTTCGGCGAGCGGAATGAACTCGCCCGGCGGTACCAGGCCGCGCACCGGGTGATGCCAACGCACCAGCGCCTCCACGCCGAGCACCGCGCCGTCGGCGGCGACCTGGGGCTGGTAATGCAGCACGAACTGGCGCTGCTCGAGCGCGATCCACAGCCCTGCCTCCACGTCGGCCCGGGCGCGCACGTCGGCCAGCATCGAGGGGTCGAAGAAGCACACCGCGTTGCGTCCGCCGAGCTTGGCCCGGTACATCGCCATGTCGGCCCGTCGCAGGGGCTCGTCGACCGGTTCGTCGGCCAACTCGCCGAAAAGGCTCACGCCGATGCTCACCGAGGTGCGATGTTCCGAACTGCCGAGCTGGAAACGCTGGTTCAGCGCCGCGAGGATCTTGCTGCCCACCGCCGCGGCCTGTTCCGCCGCCTCCCGCCCCTCCCCGCCCAGTTCCTCCAGCATGACGATGAACTCGTCGCCACCGAGCCGGGCCACGGTATCGTCCTTGCGCACGCAGCGTACGAGGATGGCGGCGACCTGCACGAGCAGCCGATCGCCCTCCTGGTGGCCCACGGTGTCATTGACCGCCTTGAAGTTGTCCAGGTCGATGAACAGCAAGGCGCCGACCGTGCCCTGACGCGCGCAGCTCGCCTGCGCCCGCTCCAGCCGCTCCATCAGCAGCCGCCGGTTGGGCAAGCCGGTCAAGGCGTCGAAGTAGGCCAGCTTCCTGACCTCGGCCTCCGCCGACTTGCGCGCGGAGATGTCGCGCGCGGAGTTGAACAGCACCGTCCTGCCGTCCACCTCGAGCGGGAACGCGGTCACCTCGACGGGATACACGCTTCCATCCTTGCGCCGATGCGCCGTTTCGAAGGTGTGCACTTCGCTCGAGGCGAACAGCTCGCTGATCAGCGCACGCATGTCGGGCTCCGGATGGCAGGCATCCCAGCTCCCCGCCCGCATGCCGATGACCTCGCTGCGCGATCGCCCGAGCATGCGGCAGAAGGCGTCGCTGGCCTCGATGACGATGCCCTCCGCATCGGTGATGTGGATGCCGTCGCTGGCGTTCTGCAGCAGGATGCGGCTGCGCTCGTTGGCACGGTCGTTGGCGTCGACCAGCCGATACAGCAGCCAGGCGGCCAGCCCGGTCACGCCGAGGAAAAGTGCCCACAGCAGCATGGCCTTGCCGACGTCCTCCTTCCACTGCGCGAGGTAGTCCTTCTCGCCCCAGCCGACGACCACGAAGGCCGGCAGGCGCTCGAGCCGGCGGTAGGCATTGATGCGCGCCACGCCGTCGGCCGTGCGCGCGCTATAGAAGGACTGCGCGCGAACGTCGGAGGCGACGATCTCGTTGAGCTCCTGCGACCCGCCGCGACTGCCGATCACGCCGGCCGGGGCATCGAGACGCGGCCAGCGCGCGATCAGCGTCATGTCGAGGTCGCGCACCAGGGCGATGCCATGCGGCCCGAGCTGCAGGCCCGAAAGCAGGCGCTGGAAATGATCGGCCGGCACGGCTGCGGTCACGACGCCCGCGAAGTCGCCATCGGGCGCGTTGTAGCGGCGCGAGAACACCACGATCCACGTATTTGAAATGCGCCCGTGCAGCAGCTTGCTGGCCTGCATCTCGCCATCGTCGAGCGCGCGATGATCGATGAAGAACGGGCGGTCGGCATAGCTTGTACGCGTCTCGGCCGTCACCTGGTCGCCGAGGACAACCGTGCCGGTGGCATCACTGACCCGGACCTGGGCGGTCTGCGACAGCCCGTCGCGATGCACGTCGATCACCGAGTCGAAATCGTCGCGCTCCAGGCGCCCCTTGTCGCGCAACGCACGCTCGATCCGGTTCTGCGCTCCGCGCAGCAGGAGGTCGATCTCGCGGACAGAGGAACCGACGCTCTGGTCGAGGAGCAGGGCCAGGTTCTCGACCGTGGTGCGCACCTCCCGCTCCTTGCGTGCCTTCGCCTCCAGCATCGCATAGCCCAGCAGTCCCGCAATGAATGCGTTGAGCGCCAGCACCGTGGCGATCAATACCCCGAGGATTTTCCTGCTGTTGTGCTGCATGTGCCCGCCAGACGAGTTCCTACCGCGTTCCCCGGGTCGATGACGGCACGCGGATCCTGAATTGGGCGTAATTGTAACCGTCCCGCCTGCAGGTACTCCAGCCTGGAAGCGGGAGGCGAACGAGGCTCTCGCTGCGTCTGCGCGGAGTCGGCGGGACGTCCCTGCTCATGAAGCTGCGCTGCAGCCGACGGCGCTGCTCCGGTAACCGGTATAATGTGCGGTTTCCCAGATTCCGCCGGAGCCTCGCCATGGAAGCCGAACGCCAGAACGCCATCGCCGAAAAACTCGCCGACCTCGCCGCCCGGGGTCGCGAACTACGGAGGTATCTTTGACTACGATGTGAAGGCATCGAAGCTCGAAGAGGTCAATCGCGCGCTCGAAGACCCGGCGGTGTGGAACAACGCCGAGCGCGCGCAGGAACTCGGCAAGGAGAAGCGCCAGCTCGAGGACGTGGTGCTGACGCTGCAGAAGATCGACGCGCAGTCGCGCGACCTCAAGGATCTGTTCGAGCTCGCCGAGGCCGAGGACGACGACGACACCTTCGAGGCGGTCGAGGCCGACCTGGTGGAGCTGCAGGGCGCGATCGAGAAGCTCGAGTTCCGCCGCATGTTCAGCAACCCGATGGACCCCAACAACTGCTTCATCGAGATCCAGGCCGGCGCCGGCGGCACCGAGGCGCAGGACTGGGCGGGCATGCTCGAGCGCATGTACCTGCGCTACGGCGAGAAGAAGGGCTTCACCGTCGAGCTCATGGAAGAGACCGAGGGCGAGGTCGCCGGCATCAAGAACTGCACGATCAAGTTCTCCGGCGAATACGCCTACGGCTACCTGCGCACCGAGACCGGCATCCACCGCCTCGTGCGCAAGTCGCCGTTCGACTCCAACGCGCGCCGCCACACCAGCTTCACCTCGGTGTTCGTGTATCCGGAGGTCGACGACTCGATCGAGATCGAGATCAACCCGGCCGACCTGCGCATCGACACCTACCGTGCCTCGGGCGCGGGCGGCCAGCACATCAACAAGACCGACTCCGCGGTGCGCATCACCCACGAGCCCACCGGCATCGTCGTGCAGTGCCAGAACGACCGCTCGCAGCACAAGAACAAGGCCGAGGCCATGTCGATGCTGAAGGCGCGCCTGTACGAGGCCGAGCTGCGCAAGCGCCAGTCCGAGCAGCAGAAGCTCGAGGACTCCAAGAGCGACATCGGCTGGGGCCACCAGATCCGCAGCTACGTGCTCGACCAGTCGCGCATCAAGGATCTGCGCACCAACTACGAGGTCGGCAACACGCAGGCCGTGCTCGACGGCGATCTCGACGATTTCATCGGGGCAAGCCTCAAGCAGGGCGTCTGAGGAAAGGGCGTTGCAGGCTTGAACGACCCCTTCCTCTCCGACTTCCTCGCCGCGGGCGTGGACGCCGACGAAGTGCCCGAGCTCGCGGCGCTGGCTTCGGCGCGCCCGCTGCTCGACGCCTTCATCACGCTGTTCCGCGGCACCGAGACCGAGGTGCTGATGCGCCTGCTGGTGCTGCGCGAGATCGGCCGCGAAGCCGACGCGCCGCGCTGGGCGCCCGAGGCGCTGCGCGCACGCTTCAGCTATCTCGACCCGGTCAAGCTCGAGACGGTCCTGAAGCGCCTGCGCGAGAACGGCCTGCTCGCGATCGGCGAGGACGGCCACTACGCGCTCTCCGACCATGGCCGCAACGCGGTGGCGGCGATCGCGATGCTGCTGCGCTTCGGCGAGGAAGAAGACGCCGAGCTCGGCTTCCTCACCGCCCAGCTCGCCGGCCTGCAGGCAGTCGGCGGCATCACCGCCGAGTCGCTCGGCCATCTGCTGTCCAAGCTCAACGACCTCACCTGGCACTTCGAGGAGGCGATCGCCTCCGGCTCCGAGTTCCGCATCCTCGACGCCCGCCGCCGCCTGTCTGCCAACGGGCGCTGGCTCGAGCGCGGCACCGAGCTCCTCGACAAGCTGCTCGCCGACCCCGAGGTCGACTTCGACATCGCCCGCATCGCGCAGCGCATCGGGCTGGCGCAGTCGCGCCTGGCGCGCGCCGACGCCTCCTTCCAGCGCGCGCTGAACAAGATCGAGGCGCAGCGCGTGACGCTGGGGGCCTCGGGCATCTCGTCCTCGGACGTCGCCGCCTGGCTGCGCGGGCTCGACGCCGCGGCGCTCGCCACGCTGGCGGCGGACGCCTGCGCGAGCGTGCCGGAGCTGCCGCTGCTCGCCGGCGGGCACGAGCTGCTCGACCGCGCCGAATCCTTGCTCGAGGGCGGCGGCAGCGCGGCCCCGGCCGACACCACCCTGCCCCCGGCCGACGACGCCGCGACCGGCTTCGCCCCACAGGCCGAAGACCTGCGCATGCTCGAACACTTCACCCATCGTCTCGGGGCCCTGCCCGCGCCGCAGCCCCTGCACCACGTGATTGCCGGCGGCGGTTTCGCCCCGGCGAGCTACCGCCTGTCGCTGCTCGCGCTGCTCGCCGACGGCGCGGAGACCGCTCCGGAGGGCGGCCCGGAGGATGGCCCGGTGAGCAGCTTCATGCGCCTGCCGGTGGAGGTCGAGTTCGGCGACACGCTGACCGCGGTCGGCGAGGACGAGATCGGCGCGATGACGCTCGGCGAGGTGCGCCCGCGCGCCACCACCGCGGCTTGAGCCCCGCCCCCGGCCCGAGCCCCCAGGATTTCCATGGAACACGAACTCAAGACCCTCACCGCGCGCCTGCTCGCCCAGCGCTGGCTGCCGCGCGGCGACAAGCTGGTGCGACGCGCGCTGGTGGATGAAACCTTCCGCCTCGAACTCGACCGGCGGCTGGCCGACGTCGGCCTGCGCCTGCTCGACAACCCCTACGCCGCCCACGTCGGCGTGGCGCTGCAGCCCGAACTCGCCGAACCGGTGTTCGGCGCCGGGCGCGAGTACGCGGCCAGCAACCTCGGCCTGACGCGCGACGAGGTCGCGCTGCTGGTGATCCTCTGGGCGCTGATCGTGCTGCCCAAGCGGCAGCGCCAGGTGACCCGGCGCGAGCTCGTCGACGACGGCCAGACCGATCTCTTCGGTGGCGACAAGCCGGTGGCGCATGGCGATGCCGTCTCGGGCACGCTCACCGAGGCCTCCCTGATCGCCGACTTCGGCCCGCGCCTGGGAGGGCGCACCAAGGTGCGCAACTTCATGCTCGGCAAGCTCGCCCGCCTCGGCTTCATCGAGCGCCGCAACGGGCTCGTCACCGAGGGACCACTGCTCGACCTCGCGCTCGACTACCGCGTGATGGCCGACCGCATCATCCACGGCACCCTGGGCGAGATCCTCGAAGCCGCCGGCCACGCGCCGCCGGAGAGCAACGCCTTCGAACTCGCCGAGGTCCTGCCCGACGAAGCTGAAGCCCTCGACGAGGAAGACTGAGCCCATGCCCCTGCCCTGCATCGACCCCGCGCGCTACGAGGACCAGCTCGCCGCCAAGCTCGCGCGCTACCGCAGCGACTTCGCCGAGTTCGACCTGCCCGAGCCGGCGGTCTTCCGCTCCGCGCCGCTGCACTACCGCCTGCGCGCCGAGTTCCGCCTGTGGCATCACGAGGGCCGCATCGACTACGCGATGTTCGACAGCGCGGACCCGAAGCAGCCCATCCTGCTCGAGACCTTCCCCGCGGCTGCAGAACCGATCGCCAAGCTGATGCCGCGCCTGCGCGACGCGCTCCAGGCCAGCGAGGCGCTGCGGCGCAAGATCTTCCAGGTCGACTTCCTCGCCACCCTGAGCGGCGAGTGCCTGGTCAGCCTGGTCTACCACCGTCCGCTCGACGCGGACTGGGAAACCGCCGCGCGCGCGCTCGCCGCCGCGCTCGACATCCAGGTGATCGGGCGCAGCCGCAAGCAGAAGATCGTGCTCGAGCGCGACTGGGTACAGGAGGTGCTCGAGGTCGACGGCCAGCGTCTGCGCTACCAGCAGTTCGAGGGCAGCTTCACCCAGCCCAACGGCGGCGTGAACCAGCACATGCTGGCCTGGGCGCGCGCGCAGGCGAAGGCCGTGGGCGCGCGTCCGCAAGGCCCGGGTGACCTGCTCGAACTCTACTGCGGCAACGGCAACTTCACCGTGGCGCTGGCGCCGCTGTTCGGCCGCGTGCTCGCGACCGAGATGAGCAAGACCTCGGTGCGCGCCGCGCACACCAACCTCGCCGACAACGGCGTCGCCAACGTCACCATGGTGCGCATGGCGAGCGAGGAGATCAGCGACGCCCTCGCCGGCGGGCGCGAATACCGCCGCATGCAGGGCGTGGACCTGGCCGGCTACCGCTTCTCCACGCTCTTCGTGGACCCGCCGCGCGCCGGCCTCGACGAAGGCACGATCGCGCTGGCGAAGGGCTTCGAGCACATCCTCTACATCTCCTGCAACCCGGAGACCCTGCGCGCCAACGTCGCCGCGCTGGCGACGACGCACCGCATCGCCGCGGCCGCGGCCTTCGACCAGTTCCCCTACACCCACCACCTCGAATGCGGGCTGCTGCTGCAGCGGCGCTGAGCCTCACCGCGACCCCGGCCCATGTTCCACATCAAGACCCTCGAGCTCGTCCACTGGGACTTCTGGCGGCGCTTCACGCTGCCGCTGGATGCCCAGATCATCACCATCGTCGGCCCCAACGGCTCGGGCAAGACCACGCTGCTCGACGCCCTGCGCACGCTGTTCGCGCTGCGCTGCTCGGGCAAGCGCGATTTCCGCCGCTACGTGCGCCGCGCCGACCGCAGCTTCGCGTGGATCCGCGCGGTGGTCGCCAACCAGCCCGGCCACACCGGCAAGCGTCCCTTCTTCCCCTGCCTGGCCGACGAGGTCACGCTCGCCTGCCGCATCCGCAAGGCCGGCGGCGACTGGATCCGCGACTACACCATCGTCGACGGCAACCAGCCGATCGAGGCGCTGGAAGCCACCAACGACTGGATCGGCCTGCGCGACTACCAGCACCGCCTGGCCTGGGGCGGCCTCACCCCGGCGATCACCAAGGTGCTGGCGCTCGAGCAGGGCGACACCGACAAGCTGTGCGAATACTCGCCCAAGGCCTTGCTCGAGCTCGTCTTCGACGTCTTCGGCGACAAGGAGGTCCTGGACAACTACCAGGCCGCGCGCGAGGAGCAGAAATCGGCCGAGCGCGAGCTCGGCGAGCTCGGCATCGACCTCGATCGCCTGAAGACCCAGGCCGAGGAGAAGAAGGCCGAGGCCAACCGCTTCCTGGAATGGAAACAGCTCGCCGACGAGATCCACGCGCTCGAGGCCGGGATCGTGCCGCGCCTGGAGATCGCCGAGCTCGAGCGCGCGCTCGCCGCCGAGCGCGAGACCTTGTTCCGCGTCGGCCACGAGCGCGCCGACAAGCTCGTCGAGCAGCGCGAATCGCGCCAGCGCCTGGAGATCGTGCGCGCCGAGCAGGAGTCCGTGCAGGCCGAGCGCAAGCGCCTGAAGGAGGACGACCGCGCCTCCGAACAGCGCTACCTCGCCGCCCACGACCGCGTGCGCGACCTCGAAAGGCTGCTCGAGGAGCGCGACATGCTGCGCGCCCAGCTCGCCAGCGAGCACGGCGCCGACGCCGTGGCGCTGGAGAAGGAGCACGAGGAGGCCGACGCCGCGCTCGCCGCGCTGCGCCGCAAGGAGCGCGAGCTCGTCGCCGCCTTCGAGGAGCGCAGCGAGACCCTGCGCGGCGAGCGTAACCGCGCCGGCGCGCCGGGGGACGCCGAGGTCGCGCGCTTCCGCGTCCGGCTGAGCGCCGAGGGCATCGCCCACCGCAGCCTCGCCGAGGTGGTGGAGGTCACCGACCCCGCCTGGCAGGCCGCGCTCGAAGCCATCCTGCGCCCCTACCGCCACCTCGTCCTGCTCGAACGCGAAGCCGACCGCCACGCCGCCTGGGCGCTCGGCGAGCGCGAGCGCTTCCGCCACTTCATCGTGGCCGAGCGCGAGAGCGCACCTCCGCCGCGCCCGATGAGCCTCGCCGAGGTGGTGGAATTCGGCGCGCCGGTGCCGCGCTGGCTCGCCGACCTGTTGAACCGCATCCGCCGCGTCGACGACGCCGAGGCCGCGCGCGATCTGCCGCGCGAGCAGGAGTGGATCACCCGCGACGGCTACCACCGCGAGCGCCGCGGCGCCCGCCACCTCGGCCGGCCGCAGGAGTTCCACTTCGGCGAGCTCGCCCGCCAGGCGCGCATCGCCGCGCTGCAGGACGAGATCGGCGGGGTGGACAAGCAGCTCCAGGCCCTGCGCCCCAGGCTCGACGCCGCGAGCGCCCGCCTCACCACGCTGCGCCAGCGCCTGCTCGGCCTGCAGTCGGCGCAGCTGCTCGCCGCCCGCGCCGAGGCCTACGCCAGCGCGGAGGCCGAGCTGCCCGCCGCGCGCAAGGCGCTCACCGAGGCGATCGCCGAGCGCAGCGACACGCGCGGCGAGATCGACCGCCTCGCCGAGAAGGCGAACGGCATCCAGATCGAGCTCGACCGCCGCACCCGCGAACTCAAGGCGATCGACCTGCGCCTGGCCGACATCGCGCGCGAGCACGGCCCGCGCCGCCGCGCCCAGGCCGAGCGCATCCTCGCCCTGCGCCGGCGCCGGCGCGGCATGCCGGCGCACTGGCTGGACGCCGGCGAGCTGGCCCTGCTCGCCGAAAGATACGGCGACGCCCGCGGCGCCCGCCTGCAGCTCGACCGCCTGCGCCGCCACCTCGACGAGGGCGAGTGGATCACCGACCCCGCCGTGCTGGTGGTGCGCGACCGTCTCGGCGCCGACGTCGCCCTGCGCGAGCGCGACTACCTCAACCGCCAGGGCTACTGCACCACCGCGCGGCTGCACTCCGACAACGCCCGCGCCGCCTACATCGCCAAGCTGCGCGCCACCGTGCGCCAGTACGCGAAGAACCTGAAGGCGCTCGGCGAGCTCGCCAACGTCAGCGTCGACTGCCCCACCCCGCACCTGGAGAACGATGACCTCTCGCTCGCCCAGGCCGGGCTCGAGGTGCGCTTCGACTTCGACCGCAAGGGCGCGGTGGGCCTCAACGACGGCGAGGCCTCGGGCGGCCAGCAGGTCATGAAGTCGCTGATCCTGCTGATCGGCCTGCTGATGGACGAGTCCCGCCCCGGCGGCTTCGTCTTCATCGACGAGCCCTTCGCACATCTGGACGTCGCCAACATCGACCGCGTCGGCACCTTCCTGCGCGCCACCCGCGCGCAGTATCTGATCACCACGCCGGTGACCCACAACGCCAACGTCTTCGCGCCCGCCCAGCTCACGCTGGTCACGCGCAAGAAGCAGCCCGGCACCGACTGGGCGCCGCCGATCGGGGTGCTGCAGCGCGCGGTGGATTGAAGGACAAGGCCGTCGAGCACCCTGCGGCCGCGTTCGCGGCTTGCGCCGCTCCTGCAGGGGGCGCTGTTTCACGCAGGAGCGCCGCCAGGCGCGAACACGGCGCTCGTTCAGCGCTCCAGCAGGGCCTCGGCCGGCATGCCGACGCGCACGTTGCCCCAGTGGCGCCCGCCGATCACGATCGGCATGGCGAGGTCGCACAGCACCTCGCCGGTGTCGCGCAGGTAGGTCTGCAGCAGCATCGGCTCGGTGTTGCGCGCGGCGCGCAGCTCGGCGGGGTTCTCGAACTTGCGGCAGGTGCGGTTGCCGACCAGATCCTTGGCGGGATCGCCGGTCAGCGGCTGCGAGTAGCGGCTGTTGTGCGCGGAGAGGTAACCGTCGGTATTGACCGCGACCGCGAACACCGCGCCGCGCGCGCGTTCCAGGCTCTCGTCGAGGAGGCGCTGGCAGCGGCGGGTGAATTCCTCGCCCCAGGCCACGCGGAACTTGGGCGGGTTGCTGCCCGGCACCGGGCGGTAGGTGCGATCGAAGACGTCCACCCTCGCAGCCGCCATCTGCTCGAGTTCAGCCTGGACGCCGTCACGGAAACCGCGCGTTTCGTTGACCAGCAGGTCGAAGACCCCGGTGCCGATCTTGAAGCGCGACACCAGCTCCTGCACCGCCTCGGTCGACTTGGTGAGCGCGAGGGTGCGCTGCTCGCAGTTCTCCATGCGCCCGGCCACCTCGGCGGACAGACGGTGGATGTCGGTGACGTTGGCGTGCACATGGGCGTTGGTCTCGGTCAGCGAGGCCATGCCGGCGGCGATCTGCGAGAGCTGCCCGCCGGTGCGCTCGAACTCGCCCACCATGTGCTCGAACTGCGTGGCCGAGCGCGTCACCACGTCGCGCGTCTGCTCGACGTCGTCGTTGATCACGTCGTTCTCGGCGCGCGTGTCGCCCACCAGCTCGAGCATGCCGTTGATGTTGCCGACGATCTCCTGGGTGGCCTTGTTGACCCGCTCGGCGAGCTTGCGCACCTCGTCGGCGACGACCGCGAAGCCGCGCCCGGCCTCGCCTGCGCGTGCAGCCTCGATCGCAGCATTGAGCGCGAGCAGGTTGGTCTGGTCGGCGATCTCGCGAATCAGCGCGGCGATCTCCTTGACGCTCTCCGAGCGCTGCGAGAGCTCGTCCACCGTGTGGTTGAAGCGCTGCAGCTTCTCGCTCACCGCGAGGATCTTGGCGGCGACGTTCTGCACCTCGCCGAGCGACTCGCGCGCGATCTCGAGGTTGCGCAGGGTCGAGGCGTCGATCGCGCGTGCGCTCACCGACACCTCGCCGATCGCCTCGGTCGAGCGCGTGCTGGCCTCGAAAACGGTGTCGGTCATGTCGCCCTGGCGCTGCGCATCGCGCGCGGAGTTCTCCACGCCCAGCTTCACCTGCACCGCCTCGCGTGCGATGTTGACGCTCATCGAGCGCACCTTGCCGATGATCTCGCGCATCTTGCCGGCGAAACGGTTGTAGCTCGCCGCGAGCTCGCGCAGCTCGTCGTGCGTGGTGAGCGGGAGGTCGCGGGAGAAGTCGCCCTCGCCGCGCGCGATCTCGTCGAAGATGGCGGTGATGACGCGGATCGGGCGCACGACCAGGTGGCGCAGATAGAGGATCTGGCCGAGCAGCATCGCCAGCGCCAAGGCCGAGAGCGCAAGCATCGCGTAGAGGCCGGCGTCGAAGGTCGCGACCACCGACGAGAGGACCTCCGGCGCCACCGTACCCTTGGCAAGCGCCTTCTCCACCGCCTCGCGCCGGTCCTGCCAGATGACGAGATAGCCCAGGTTGATCGCGAACAACAGCAGGAAGCTGAAGAGTTTCTTGGTCAGCGAGTTCCAGAAGGTCTTCTCGATGCCTTCGTACATTTGCCGGAAGGTGCTCATGGGGGTTCCGCGGGGAGTTTGAATCGACCTCTGTCTTATCGGTCCCCGCAATGGGGACTTTAGGATCGGGCCCGGGAGATCACCGACTCATGCTGCGGATGGACGCCTCCGCAGCAGCCGATCGCGACTTGCGTCGCGCCTGCCGGAGACTCTCGAAGCGGGGACGATCCTGGGGCGGGACCGCGGATTCGCGGACATCTCCAGAAGATTCCGTGGGTCCGGGGCGCGTTGCGCAATTGCCCCGCCTTGCCGGCCCTGCCACAATCACGCCTTTCGCACGCGGCCCGCTGCGGCGCATCCCCTTTCAGAGCTTCGACACCCAGATCATGTCCGACCAGACGCAGACCACGCCCCAGCCCCAGGACGAAAACCACCTCATCGCCGAGCGCCGCGAGAAACTCGCCGCCTGGCGCGCGAGCGGCGGTGCCTTCCCCAACGATTTCTCGCGCGAGAACACCGCCGGCAAGCTCGACGAGCTCTACGGCGACAAGGACGCCGAGGCGCTGGAAGCGACGCCGGTCGAGGTCAGGGTGGCCGGCCGCATCATGTTGAAGCGCATCATGGGCAAGGCGAGCTTCGTCACCATCCAGGACCTCTCCGGCCGCATCCAGCTCTACGTGCAGCGCGACGGCGTGGGCGAGGACGTCTATGCCCAGTTCAAGACCTGGGACATCGGCGACATCGTCGGCTGCGTGGGCACGGTGTTCAAGACCAAGACCGGCGAACTCACCGTCAAGGCCGCGGAGATCCGCCTGCTCACCAAGAGCCTGCGCCCGCTGCCCGACAAGTTCCACGGCCTCACCGACGTCGAGCAGAAGTACCGCCAGCGCTATGTCGACCTGATCATGAACGAGCAGTCGCGCTTCACCTTCGTGGCGCGCAGCCGCATGGTGCAGTCGATCCGCAACTACATGACCGGCCACGGCTTCCTCGAGGTCGAGACGCCGATGATGCACCCCATCCCGGGCGGTGCCGCGGCCAAGCCCTTCACCACCCACCACAATGCGCTCGACATGGAGCTCTTCCTGCGCATCGCGCCCGAGCTCTACCTCAAGCGCCTGGTGGTGGGCGGCCTGGAGAAGGTCTTCGAGGTCAACCGCAACTTCCGCAACGAAGGTCTCAGCCCGCGCCACAACCCCGAATTCACCATGATGGAGTTCTACGAGGCGTACGCGAACTACAAGACGCTGATGGACTTCACCGAGGGCCTGATCCGCCACGCCGCGCGCGAGGCGCTGGGCACCGAATCCTTCGTCTATCAGGGCCGCGAGCTCGACCTGTCGAAGCCCTTCCACCGCCTCACCATCGTGCAGGCGATCCGCAAGTACCACCCGGGCTTCACCGCGGAACAACTGGCCGACGCCGCGTGGCTGAAGGAAAAGATCGTCGCCTTCGGCGAGAAGGTCAAGCCGGGCGGCCTGGGCAGCCTGCAGCTGCAGCTCTTCGAAGCCTGCGCCGAGGCCGAGCTGTGGGAGCCGACCTTCATCATCGACTACCCGGTCGAGGTCTCGCCGCTGGCGCGCGCGTCCGACACCGACCCCGAGATCACCGAGCGCTTCGAGCTCTTCATCGTCGGCCGCGAGATCGCCAACGGCTTCTCCGAGCTCAACGACCCCGAGGACCAGGCCGCGCGCTTCCACGCCCAGGTCGAGGCCAAGGAGGCCGGCGACGAAGAGGCCATGTATTACGACGCCGACTACATCCGCGCGCTCGAATACGGCCTGCCCCCGACCGGCGGCTGCGGCATCGGCATCGACCGCCTGGTGATGCTGCTCACCGACGCGCCGGCGATCCGCGACGTGATCCTGTTCCCGCAGATGCGCCCCGAGGCCGCTGCGGGCCTGGTCATCCCGGAACCCGAGCTCTGATCCCGGCGTCCGCCGCGCGGAGCGTCCCCACGCTCCGCAGCGGCGGCCCGTGCGCATCCTCGCCATGCCGATCCATCCCGCCCGCCTCGAGCGCACGCCCGAGGGCGTGCTGTACTCGGGCGCCTTCGGCGACGTCTACCACTCGCGCGACAATGCGCTCGGCCAGGCGCACGCGGTCTTCATTGCGGGCAACGGCCTGCCGCAGCGCTGGCAGGGGCGTGAGCGCTTCACCATCGTCGAGACCGGCTTCGGCGCCGGACTCAACTTCCTCGCCACCTGGGCGGCGTGGCGCGAGGATGCCTGCCGCAGCGCCCGCCTGCACTTCGTCTCCTGCGAGCTGCACCCCTTCTGCCGCGAGGATCTCGCCCGCATCCACGCCGCCTGGCCCGAGCTCGCCACCTTTGCGGCCGAGCTGCGCGCGCAGTGGCCGGTGCTCGCGCCCGGGCTGCACCGACTGAACCTGGACGCGGGCCGCGTCACCCTGACGCTCTTCCTCGGCGATGCCGCCGACGGCCTCGCGCGCATCGACGCGCGCGCCGACGCGCTCTATCTCGACGGCTTCGCCCCGGCGAAGAATCCCGCGCTGTGGTCCGAGCGCGTCTTCCATCTGCTCGCCGGCCTCGCTGCCCCGGACGCGACGCTCGCCACCTGGTCGGTCGCCGGCCAGGTGCGCGAAGGCCTGCGCCGCGCCGGCTTCACGACCGAAAAGGCGCCCGGCTTCGGCACCAAGTGGCAGATGCTGCGCGGCCGCCTCGCACGCGAGGCCCGCCCGCTCGCTGTACCGGAGGCCGCGACCAGCGGTCGCCACGCGCTGGTGCTCGGTGCCGGCATTGCCGGCTGCACCGTGGCCGAGCGCCTCGCCGGGCGCGGGTGGACGGTGGAGCTGATCGACCGTGCCCCTGCGCCGGCCACGGGCGCCTCGGGCAACCTCGCCGGCGTGCTGCGCCCGCTGCCCAGCCTGGACGACAACCGCATGAGCCGGCTCACCCGCGCCGGCAGCCTGTACGCCTGGCGGCGCATTCATCAGCTGCGCGTGCGCGGCCTGGCGCTGCGCGCCGACGACTGCGGCGTGCTGCACCTGGGGCGCGACGCTGCACAGGAAGTCAAGATGCGCGCGGTGGTCGAACGCCTCGCGCTGCCGCCAGAACACTTGCGCTTCGTCGGCGTCGACGAGGCGGCGGAAATCGCCGGCTGCGCGGTCGCCAACGGCGGCTGGTGGTTCGCCGGCAGCGGCTGGGTGCAGCCGCCCAGCCTGTGTGCGGCCAGCCTGGAGGCGGCGGGCGGGCGCCTGCGTGGGCACTTCGGCCACACCGTGGCGCGGCTCGGGTACGACGGCGGCGCCTGGCACGCGCACGGGCCCGACGGCAGCACGATCGCGAGCGCCCCCGTGGCGATCCTCGCGCCCGGCACCGGCATCGCCGACTTCGAGCAGGCCAGCCTGCCGGTGGTGAGCGCGCGCGGCCAGGTCTCCCATCTGCCCGCGGTCGCGGGCAGCGCGCCGCGGGTGGTGGTGTGCCGCGGTGGCTACGTGAGCCCGGCGGTGGACGGCCTGCGCTGCGCCGGCGCCACCTTCGCGGTGGACGACCCCGACCCCGGCCTGCGCCCGCAGGACCATGCCGAGAACCTGCAGCGCCTGGAAGCCATGATTCCCGGCTTCGGCGCCGGCCTGGGCGCGGGCTTCGACCCCGATCGGCTCGATGGCCGGGTGGGGTTCCGGCCTGCCTCACCCGACCGCCTGCCGATGGTCGGGGCCCTCCCGCTGCCCGACCGGCCTCCCGCCTCGGCCGCCCGCGGCCTCGACGAGCTGCCGCGCCGGCCCGGGCTGTACGCGCTCTCGGGCTACGGCGCGCGCGGCCTGGTGTGGTCGGTGCTCGCCGCCGAGCTGCTCGCCAGCGCGCTCGAAGGCGACCCCGCCCCGCTCGAGCGCGACCTGGTCGAGGCGATCGATCCGGCGCGCTTCGTGCTGCGCCCGCTTGCCAGGACGGCGGTGCGCGAATGAGGTCGCCCCGGCTCGAAGCCTTGCGCAGCGCGCTCGAGAAGGCGGAGTTCCGCCTCGCCGCCACCCAGGACCTCGCCCGTGTCGGCGACTGGGAGCTCGACCGCCACACCGGGCGGATGTACTGGTCGCGCGAACTCTTCCGCCTCTTCGAGCGCCCGGAAGCGCTCGGCGTGCCCGACCTCAACGAGGCGCTCGGCTACTTCAGCCTGGAGTCGACGAATCGCACCCGCGACCTGTTCTGGGAGGCGATCGACAGCGGCCGACGCTGCGCCCTGGAGCAGGAGGTCCTGCTGCCCTCGGGCGAGGAGCGTCGCCATTTCACCGTGATCGTGCCGGTCGCCGACGAGACCGGGCGCGTGTTCCGCCTGTACGGTACGGTGCAGGACATCACCGAACGCCGGCGCCTGGAGGCCGAGCGCCTGGAGCATCTGGAACGCCTCGAAGAGCTCTCCCGCCACCTGGTCGAGATCGAGGAGCGCGAGCGCCGCGAACTCGCCAGCGCGCTGCACGACCGCGCCAGCCCCAACCTCGCCGCGCTGCAGATCCTGTTCTCCAGCCTGGCCGACGCCCTCCCCGAATCCGCCCGCGATGAGCTCGCCCCGCTGCTGGAGGACGCCTCGGCCCTGCTCGCCGACACCACCGCCGGCATCCGCGAGATCTGCACCAACCTGCGCCCGGCCACGCTCGACTACGCCGGCCTGGTACCCGCACTGCGCGAATACGTCGCCCAGTTCCGCGCCCGCACCGGGCTGGACGTGCGCGTCGACGCTGCGTCCGGCAGCCCCCCGTGCGCCCTCTCCCGCGCGACGCAGACGCTCTGCTTCCGCCTAGTGCAGGAGGCGCTCACCAACTGCGCCAAGCACGCTCGCGCCGGCAGCGTGCGCATCGGGCTCGGCGGCTGCGCCGGCGGGGTCCTGCTGCAGATTGGCGACGACGGCGTCGGCTTCGACCTCTCCCGTCTCGGCGAGGCGGGCAGCACCCCGGGGCTGGGCCTGATCACGATGCGCGAGCGCGTCGAGCTCGCCGGCGGGGACTTCCGCCTGCATACCCGCCCCGGCGACGGCACCGTCATCGAGGTGCGGCTGCCCGCCGAGCTCCACCCCGCGGAAACGACCCGATGAGCCTGCGCATCCTGCTTGCCGACGACCACCAGATGTTCCGCCACGCGCTGCGGGCGCTGCTCGCCCGCGACCCGGAGCTCGAAGTGGTCGCCGAGGCGGCGAGTGGCGAGGAGGTGCTCGCGATCGCCGATGCCCAGCCGGTCGACCTCGTGTGCATGGACATCGCCATGCCGGGCATGGACGGCATCGAGGCCACCCGCCGCCTGCTCGCCCGCCATCCGGCGCTGCGCGTGATCGGCCTTTCGGCCTTCGCCGACCGCCAGTTCGTGACCGACCTGCTCGCCGCCGGCGCGCGCGGCTACATCACCAAGGGCGAAGCCGGCGACGAGCTGCTGCGCGCGATCCGCACCGTGTGCGAGGGGCGCAGCTACCTGTGCCCCGAGGTCGCGGCGACGGTCGCGGATGCACTGCGCGACAGCCCCGGGGTGTACGCCGCCGCACCCCGGCTCACCGCGCGCGAGCGCCAGGTGCTGCAGCTGATCGCCGAAGGCCTGACCTCGGTGCAGATCGGCGATCGCCTGCACATCGCCGCCTCCACGGTCGAGGTGCACCGCCGCAACCTGATGCGCAAGCTCGACCTGCACAACGTTGCCGAACTCACCCGCTACGCGATCCACAGCGGCATCAGCCCGAGCGCGAGCCCGGGCGGCGCGGCTTGAACGCCTCCGCCCGCATCCGCGACTACCCTGAAACCGGTAGTCCAAACACTGCGAACGCTGTATATGCCCGAAACGGGGGGCCGCTTAACATCACAGGCTGAGAGATCCACCCGGCATCCTTTAGCGGAGACTTCGCCATGAACACCCATCCGGCCTTCCAGCAGTTCGCCCACTCGACCCGCAACGGCTTCGAGCAGTTCCAGGCCTATGCCCTGATCGCGCTCGACGCCTCCGAGAAGCTGTGCGCGCTCAACTTCGGCGCCGCGCGCGCGCTGTGCGAGGCCGCCTCGGCCGCGCCGATCGCCCAACCGGGCAGCGACCTCGAGGCCGGCTTCGCGAAGCAGCGCGAGACCCAGGGTCAGGCCCTCGAGCAACTGGGGAACTACCTGCAGCAGGTGAACGAGGTGGTGTCGGGCGCGCAAAACGAGCTGCTCGAACTCGGCAGCCGCCACTTCGAAGACTTCCAGGCCTCGATGCAGTCGATGCTGGAACAGGCGCGCAAGCTGGGCGGCGTCGAGGTCGTCCAGTCCGAAGCCGCCGAAGAGCCGCGCAGCCGCGCCATCCGCAAGGCCGCCTGAGCCCCCTGCACCGCCATCCCGACCGCCGCACTCGCGGCGGTTTGTTTTTGCGGGAGCAGCGCACGGACACGCGCCCGCGCCCGCTTTCACCGCTGCAATCGCGACTGGCGTCGCTCCTACGCACACCGCTGGGGTCACGCCTACGCAGCCCGCTGCCCTAGCGGACGCGCCTGTGGGAGCGACGCAAGTCGCGATTCGCGCCCGCAGTCCCCGCCGACACCCGTCGCAGCCGCGCCGACATGATCGCGACTTGCGTCGCTCCCACACGTCGTTCCAAGGGGGCGTGTAGGAGCGACGCAAGTCGCGATACGGCGCACGAACTCGCGCCTGCGGCTGCGTTCAGAGGCGGCGGTCGAGGCGCTCGAGCACGCGCCCGCGGCCGAGCACCTCCAGCAC
>ERZ795044.1258-NODE-1258-length-23081-cov-4.721315_pt1 | contig 23081 bp, 15 predicted proteins | sample MGYA00375128_ERZ795044 | MGnify/ENA primary metagenome ERZ795044 (study PRJEB30173, sample SAMN05720213) | anaerobic digester metagenome | isolation source: active sludge of municipal wastewater-treating anaerobic digesters | place: USA | collected 2014-12-22 ... | reverse complement strand
ATTATTCAGCAGGAGTGCCGGATCAATGGTGGTGGCGCTGGTTTTATTAACATTCAGATCACCTATTTTTTTATCACAGGATGCTGCCAGAACCATCACCAGCAACAGGCTGCTTTGAAGTATTTTTCTCATGGTTAATTGCATTAGAATTTAATATTAAGATTTAACCCGATGCTCCTGGTCGTAGGAAGCCCTGGTGATTCAAGACCAGCCTGGCTATCCGCAGCAAATCCAAAAGATTCCGGATCGATATTGTCGATCCATTTCTTTAATATCAAAACATTGCTGGCGATAAAGTCAAGTTTGACTCCTTTGATCGGCCATTTGGCAGGGATAAATTTTGTAAAATCATATCCAATGGTGATTTGCCTGAGTTTCCAGTAGCCGCCATTATAGATAACAGGTTCTATGATCTGTTGTGTACGCAGATGTTCCCAATAGGTCTGTACCGCTGCTCTTTTGGCATTGGGAGCACCGCTTTGATTGACCCCGGCACCAAGTACAGAATCAACCCTTCCTTCAAGTGTCATTTTGTGTAAGCCATGACGAACGGCATTGAAATTTGTTCCTGATAACATTTTATTACCCAGTTTATAATCAATCAGGATGGAAACATTAATGCCTTTGAAGCTGAAACTGTTCAGAAAACCACCAGTCCATTTAGGCAGGGCACTTCCAAACAATACAAGGTCTGTTGTCCGCAGGGGCAAGCCGTTAGTCTGGAATATCCGCTGATTTCCTTTTGAAGCATCTCTGGCATAACCATAACCGGCAATTTGCTCCAGTTCCTGTCCTACAACAATTCTGACTTCTCCGTTGAAAACATGGCTGCCAACAGTAATTCTTTCACCGACGTTACCGTTGATAATTTTTTCAGCTTTTGTTTTATTAAACGCTGTATTTGCGGTGAACTCCCAGGTAAAATTCTTTGTCTTGACCGGTACGAGGTTCAACAGGGCTTCAAAACCTTTGTTACTGCTTTTACCACTGTTGATCAGGGTATTGACAAAGCCGGAGGCATCTGACACCTGAACTTGTATGATCTGATCTGTTGTGATCTTCCTGTAAAAGGCCATGTCCAGATTCACCCTGCTGTTGAACATTTTCAATTCCAATCCGATCTCTGTTTCTGATACACGGCTGGGGCGCAGTCCCGGATTAGGAATAGCGGTACCACTGGCTGAAACAGCGACCGGTGTACCGGAAGGATTATTGATCAGGTTGGAATTGACATTATAATAAAGCTGGTTAGAAGCAAATCCTACATCATTATCACTGCCCACTTCAGCATAACCCAGTCTGATTTTACCGAAATTAAGCCAGGACAGTTTCTTTAATGATTCTGAGAATACATAAGATCCCGATACAGAAGGATACATAATACTTCTGTTTTCTGCAGACAGGGTGGAGAACCAGTCGTTACGGGCAGTTCCTGTGAGATAGAACATGCGTTTCCATGAAACTTCTGCAGATCCGTAAAGAGAATTCACTCCGGATGTAATTAAACTATATACCGGATTCTTTGCCCTGCCGTTTTGTACCGTGTACAAACCCCGGATTACAAAATCGGTTACCTGTACATTATTAATATCAATCCGCTGTCTCATTTGGTTTCCACCAGCGGTTACAGTCACATCAAAATCGCCTAATTGCTTGGTGGCAATTGCCAGTAAATCCATATTGGTTTCACGCCAGCGCCTTGATTCCTGGGTATATACCCCGTTTACAAATCCGGCTTGTGCGGCTGCTCTGGAAGCATGTCCGGTTGGGAAGTTATTTACGTCTTCATCCCTGGAGTAATAGTCTTGCCCGAAACGACCCTGCAATGAAAGCCAGGGGAATATTTTGTAACGCAATGTAATATTTCCGAAAATTCTGTCTTTCCGGATATTATGAAACTGCTCATCCAGTATCCAGTAAGGATTGGTCCTGTTCATGAACCTTGAATAGATATATTCATTTCCGGTAGCCGGATTATATTTATTCGCTTTTAATACTTCGAGTGGAAAGGTGTTCGCCAGGGCCATAATAGAAGTAGGAATGGTATTATCCTGGTTGGTGATATTGGGAGGATTCTGGTTCAGCTCCCATGAGTAGTTCACATTACCAGAAAGCGTCAACTTGTCTGACATATTGTATGTATACCCAAGATTCATAATCCGGCGTGTAAACTTATTGTTTGGAACCACTCCTTTGTTTTGGGTATTATTCAGGGAAAGGTGCATGCCTCCTTTATCCCCTGCGGTTTCCAGTGTCAGTGTGTTGGATAAATTCTGACCGTTTCTGTAAAACTCTTTGATACGGCTCCCCTGTGCTTCGTAGGGAATTCCTGGTGTATTATATAGCGTATGGGTCATTCCCGGCTGTATTCTTTCACCGAATGACCATTGTCCTGATGTGGGATTTGGTGTGGTAGGACGAGTCCCGTTTTCTCCCTGGCCATATTCCTTCTGGTAATCGGTGAAGTCAAGTGGTGATTCACTGGTATAACTCATATTATAACCTACTCCCAAACCCTTGGACTTACCTTTTGATTTTGTAGTGATCATGATGACACCGTCCTTGGCACGGGAGCCATAAAGCGCTGCTGCCGGTGCTCCTTTCAAAACAGTCATGGATTCGATATCATCCGGATTTATGCTGGAGAAACTATCCCCTCCATCAGAGAAAACACCACCACCATTTACACCCGTAGTACTGCCATTAAAATTTCCGCGGTCCACCGGTACACCATTAATAACGACCAGTGGCGTACTGCCACCTCCCAGTGATGATTGCCCGCGAATCCTGATTTTAGAAGAACCTCCGGGTCCTGTTGCCATTCCTGAGATATTAACTCCGGCCACTTTTCCTTGCAATGCATTGACAGGATTGGGTGTTCTGTTGATGGTTAGTTCATCCGGTTTTACATTGGTAACAGAATAGCCTAACCCTCTGGCCTGTTTGGTGATACCAAGTGCCGTGACCACCACTTCACCCAATACCTGTGAATTACCGGTTAAGGTAACCTGGATACTGGTTCTGCCATTGACTGCTACTTCCTGAGCAGTAAATCCTACAGAACTGAAAACCAGTACAGCGTTAGATGCGGCGTTGATTGAAAAATTACCTGAACCATCCGTAGAGGTTCCGGTACTGGTTCCTTTTACTGTAACTGAAACAGCATTCAGTTTCTTCCCGCTTTCGTCGCTTACCGTTCCGCTCACAGTTTGTGCGGCTGCAACAACGGGCACCAGTAAAATAAATAGTGAAAGAATGAAAAAGGAGACACCCGGCATGAAAGCCAGTATGGTTTTGTTTCTCATACAGCAAGTTGTTTTGTAGTTAGCAATAGCCCTTCCTGGAGAAAACTCCAGTCGTATACTTTACAAATGTATCTGAAGCTGATGGTGCCAGACTTCCAATAACAAACGGTGAAAGATATTATACAAAAACAGTTTACAGTAACCGGATTATTTTTTAGAATAGGTTGTACATTTAAATTCTAACGGCGCTTGAATGAATCAATTCCTACTGCAACAAGGAAGTTCCAAAGAACTGAATGCCTTCCCGCATATCATAGAATTTGCGCTGAAGAAAAATACTTCCATACACCTGGATTCATTTCGCAGTGGCGCTTCTGATCATATCCGCCTGTTTTATATTATAGATGGAAAGTTTGACTGGCAGATACAACAGAAACCTTATTCGCTTTACCCCGATGACCTTGCTATCATTTTGCCCGGACAAACACTTGGCTCGGATAAAGGCTATCTTGATATAGGCAGTTTATGCTGGCTTCATCTGGACACTTATCCTGCCAGTACCGGGTCAAAAATTCAAACAGGAGAAATGAGTACGGTCCGGAAAATCCTGGACCTGAATGCCATGCCGGTTGTTTCTAAATTCCGGGATGCCGGAAATATTTTTCAGGATCTGAAAAGTGAACTATTTAACCAGCACCTGGGTTTCCACACAAGAACCAATGCACTGATCGATCAGCTATTCATCCTGCTTGCCAGGGTACTGACCCAGCAAAATAATCTGCAGCGTGACTTCCCGCAGGCATTTTTAAAACTGGAAAACACATTGCGCTCCTCTCTTTCGCACCAATGGACCGTGGAAGAAATGGCAGGACTGGTGGGGCTTGGCTCTACCGCCTTTACAGAAAGGGTAAAAGGATTTACCGGTTTTTCGCCTTTGAATTACCTGATCACCATCCGGATTTCTGAAGCGATCAAATTACTGAAGCGGCAGGATATCAATGTAACAGATATCGCACTGGAAACCGGTTTTTATTCCTCTCAGCATTTTGCCACCACATTTAAAAAGCTGACTGGCTATACACCCAGTCAGTTCAGAAAAAATATCATCTCACAAAATAATTTACAATGACTACAAAAAGAGATTGCATTGTCACCATCGAGTTAGGCACCAATGCGGTACGTGTACTGGCCTTTGATATCGCAGGAACCATGATCGGCTCACTGAAAGGCTCCTACCCTACATTCCATTCACAGCCCGATTACAGTGAACAGGATCCGGAGCAGATTTTCATTACGATGCTTTATGTTTTGAAAAATCTTTTGACGGAACAAATCCATCCAAAGAAATATAAAGTGAATTGTATTTGCTTCAGTGCTTCCATGCACAGCGTACTGGCCATTGATAAAAAAGGAGTGCCACTCGGTAATGCAATCACCTGGGCAGACAACCGGGGGAAGAAAGAAGCACAGGAACTGAACCGTTCTCCGCTGAGTAAAAAATTCTACCAGGCCACCGGAACACCCATCCATCCCATGTCGCCGCTGGTAAAGATCAAATGGATGAAGAACCATGAAAAAGAACAGTTTGCAAAGACCAGCAAATTCATTTCAATAAAAACCTATATTATCCAGCAGCTGACCGGTGAATACCTGATTGATTATAGTCTTGCTTCCGCTACCGGTCTGATGAATATCCAGCAAATGAAATGGGATACTGATGCTTTGTACTATGCTGGTATCAAGACAGATCGTCTACCTACCCTTGCACCTGTTTTTGCATCGCCCGGTCCATTCAAAAAAGAATACCAGACCCTGCTGGGGTTGACATCTTCCACCAAAATATTGCTGGGCTCCAGCGATGGATGCCTGGCCACCATTGGTTCGGGTGTTTGGGGAGATTCCAAAGCCGTGGTAACCATCGAAGACAGTGGTGCCGTACGGGTAATCGGGAATAAAATCATGCGGGATGAAAAGCGCCGCTTATTCAATTATGTCATCACAGAAAACTGCTATGTATTTGGCGGGCCTACCAATAATGGCGGTCTCATTTTCGAATGGTTTGCCAATCAGTTCGGGTATTTCAACCGGCCTTTTGATCTGGAACATTCCATCGGCGAACTGATCAGCGAAGCAGAGAAAGTGGAAGCCGGTTCCGGTGGACTCCTGTTCCTGCCTTACCTGCTTGGAGAAAGAGCACCCATCTGGAATCCCAATGCCAAAGGAGTTTATTTCGGCGTCAATATCAAACACGAACGGCAGCATTTCATCAGGGCTACAATTGAAGGAATCCTGTATGAAATTTATAGTATCAGCAAATTGCTGGAGGAACACCGTGCCATCAAGAGCCTGGCTGTACATGGCAGTTTTGCCACCATCCCTTTTTGCACACAACTGCTGGCTGATATCTGCAACAAACCTGTCTCTCTCCGTAAAAATTCAGACAGCGTTGCCTTTGGCACATTCCTGCTGAGTGCTACAGAAATGGGCATCTATAAAAATCTGGCAGAAGCAGTGAAAGCTGTACCCACGCCTGAATTGTATACACCACAAAAACAACAACATTCCAATTATATGAAGTACTTCAAAATATTTGAGCGGCTGAGTACGAAACTGGCCGATGAATTTGAAGACATCTCCGATTTACAATAAACCATCAAGATTCAGACAACCAAACTATCTGATATGAGAAAAACAATCATTTGTTTCCTATTACTTGGCTGCGCTGTTTTCTCCAGGGCACAACAGGTAACCCTTAGTCCGGACCAGTTGAAGGCCCTGACACCGGAATGGAAAGGAGAACGCTTTCCTGATGGAAGGCCGAAAGTTTCAGACAGAATGCTGGAACGCCTCAAGAAAGTTCATCTCGAAGAAGCCTGGGGCATTCTCAGGAATAAAGGTTACCAGAATCAGTTTGAAGGCGACTGGATGGTGCAGCATCCCGATTCTGTGATGACAGGCAGGGTAGTCACCGCTCAATATTTGCCGATGCGACCCGACTTTGACAAACTCATCAAAGAAACAGGTAAAACAGAAAAGAGAATTGGTGCCACCAATTCATGGCCCATTGATGTACTGAAAGAGGGAGATATATACGTTGCGGACAGCTATGGAAAAATTGCGGATGGCACTTTGATAGGTGATAATCTTGGAAATGCCATTTATGCAAAATCAAAAAGGGGTGTCATTTTTTATGGTTCGGTAAGAGATGTGGAAGGGCTGGATGAAATCAACGGATTCAACTCCTGGACCAAGGGCAATGACCCGTCTTATATTCAGCAGATGATGCTGGGAGGTATCAATGTACCTATCCGGATCGGCAGGGCCACGGTGCTGCCGGGTGATGCGGTACTGGCCAAAAAATACGGCGTTGTTTTTATTCCGTCACATCTTCTTGACAGCGTTGTACTGCAGGCAGAATTCATTTCACTTCGCGACCAGTTTGGCCACCAGCGCTTAAGGGAAGGAAAATATACGCCGGGGCAAATTGATACACAATGGACGGAGGAGATTAAAAAAGACTTCCTGAAATGGATTGATGAGAACAGCAGCAAACTCCCCATGACCAGACAAGAACTGGATCAATATATGAAAGACCGGACCTGGTAACCCTTCAGCGGTTGTCAGCCATTACCACAATAAACACTAAAACATCAGACCATGACTGCTTCAGAAAAACTCGAAAAAAAATTGGGATTAAAAGATCCCACACCTGCTACAACGGCAACTGAAAATCAAACTGACAATAATAGCAGGCGTTCCTTCTTAAAAAAATCAGCTTTGGGTGGCATTACACTCGGTGGTGCTTTTATGTTCACACCTATTGAAGACCTGATCGCACAAAGTACACAAAATGTAAAGCGGTACTCAGGTCCATCTGATTTGAGAATTACAGATATGCGGTATTGCGTCAGCACCGTACTGGGTCGTACAGCCATTATCCGTATTGATACCAATCAGGGTATTTATGGCCTTGGTGAAGTTAGAGATGGTGCTGATGAACGCTATGCGCTGTTCCTGAAAAGTCGCATACTGGGCGAAAACCCCTGTAATGTGGAAATGATTTTTAAAAAGATCAGGCAGTTTGGCGGACAAGCCAGACAGGGTGGAGGCGTTTGCGCTGTAGAAATGGCATTATGGGATATCGTTGGCAAAGCATATAATGTTCCCGCCTGGCAATTACTGGGAGGAAAATACCGCGACAAAATCAGGATCTATGCTGATACTCCGGAAGCCAACTCTCCTGAAGAACAAAAAAGACTGATTAAGTACCGGACAGAAGAGCAGGGTTATACCTGGCTGAAAATGGATGTATCCATTGGTGAATTAAAAGGAAAACCTGGAACACTGGTAAATGATAAAATCTGGCAGAATGCGCAGGGCAATCTGGCACAATGGGGAGATCAGAACAATATGATGTCCTATGCCAATACCCTGCACCCCTTCACACAAATTCAAATTACTGATAAAGGTCTGGATGTCCTGGCAGGTATTGTTGACAATATAAGAAGTATGGTCGGCTATGAGATTCCGCTGTCAACTGACCACTATGGTCATTTTGATCTGAACAACGGTATCCGTTTGGGCAAAGCACTTGAAAAATACAGGCTGGCCTGGCTGGAAGATGTAGTATCATGGGAATATACCCAGCAATGGAAAAAACTATCTGATGCCCTTGAAACCCCCTGTCTGACAGGTGAAGATATTTACCTGCTTAAATATTTCAAGCCCCTGATCGATGAAGCAGCTGTAGATATTGTACATCCTGACCTCGCCACTTCGGGCGGCCTGCTTGAAACAAAACGGATTGGTGATTATGCAGAAGAACATGGCGTAGCCATGGCCATGCACCAGGCCGGCACTCCCATATCATTTATGGCATCTGTTCATTGTGCTGCTGCCACACAAAACTTCCTGGCATTGGAGCACCATTCGGTTGACCTGCCCTGGTGGGAGAACCTGGTCAAAACAACTGATGGCCGCAAACTGATCACCAAAGGTTTTGCCAATCTGCCACTGGACGCACCAGGACTGGGAATTGAATTAAATGATGAAGTGCTTAAACAACACTTACACCCCAGCGATAAATCGTATTTCGAGCCAACACCGCAATGGAATGAAAAGAGGTCGCATGACAGGATATTCAGTTAACTGACTGTTTACTATAAAAATAATTGCGCATCATGGAGCATCATCCAACCCGGCGAACCGGGAAATATTATTATATCGCCGCCCTTTGCCTGGTTGTATACGGCATTCTTACCATCAGCCAGCTACATGACTGGGGCGGCTGGTTTCTCTCGGCTTTTTTTGTTTCATTGGCACTTGCATTTCTCAAAAACAAATTCCTGCGGGGACTTTCTTTTACCGTCATCATATTTGCCGCAGTATCCATCACGCTATATTATCCCGGCTATTTTCGGGAATGGGGGAACCTTAAACTCAGCAGCCTGATCATACCACTGATCCAATTAATCATGTTCGGGATGGGAACATCGATGAGTATGAAAGATTTTGCAGCGGTTGTAAAAACACCGAAGGGTGTGATGATTGGGGTCGCGAGTCAGTTTATCATCATGCCCCTGATGGGTTTCATGCTTGCCAGTTTTACTGACTTCCCACCTGAAATCGCGGCAGGGATTGTTTTGATTGGTTGTTCCCCCAGCGGACTGGCTTCTAATGTAATGTCTTATCTGGCCAAGGCCAACCTGGCTTTATCTATTACAATCACTTCCATTACTACCCTGATGGCTCCATTTGTAACACCGGCACTGATGAAATTACTGGCTGGTGCATATATTGAAATCGATGTCACCAAGATGATGTGGGATATCATGAAAATGATCATACTGCCAATTGGAGCAGGATTGATCTTTAATAAACTCCTGACCGGTAAATCCAAATGGGTGGATAAAGCCATGCCTGTTGTTTCCATGTTTGGGATCGCTTTTATCATAATGATTATTACTGCTGCAGGCCGCGATAATCTTTTGAAGATTGGTCCGGCCCTGCTCGCTGTTGTACTTATTCATAACATTTTCGGGTACCTGCTGGGTTATTGGTCCGGCCGTTTATTCCGTTTACCGGAAAGTGATTGCAGGACAATCGCCATTGAAGTAGGCATGCAAAATGCCGGTCTGGCTTCAGGTATCGCAAAGGAAATCGGAAAGATCGGTACTGTTGGACTGGCCGCTGCTATTTTCGGACCAACAATGAATATAACTGGTTCTGCACTGGCCAGCTGGTGGCATAATCGCTTGCCTGAAAAAAAAGAAGCCGAAATACAAAGCTGATAAACATAAAACGCTTATGAAAAAAAACAGATTGCTGGTGGCGCTGTCCCTTTTATTACTGGCACAGCAACCAAAAGCACAGCAGGTGCAGATATCAAAAGACCAGTTAATTGCCCTGACTCCGGAGTGGAAAGGAGAAAGATTCCCGGATGGAAGGCCCCGCGTTCCGGATGGCATTCTGAAAAGAATGAAATCAGTCAGCGTGGAAGAAGCCTGGGCTGTCATGAAAAATGCCGGTTATGGCTACCAGATTGCCGAAGGCTGGCAGGTGATTAATCCTGATAGCACGCTTGTTGGAAGAGCTGTTACGGCCAATTTTATGCCCGGCAGACCTGATGTATGGAAAGCCATTGATTCTTTAGGGAAACAACAGGGCAAGAGAGGCCAGAATACCTGGGCAGTGGACCTGCTGGTAAAAGGAGATGTATATGTTGCTGACCAGTTCGGCGCTCATCGCAATGGTCCTACTATCGGTGATAATGTCGGGAATGCGATTTATGCCAAAACCGGCAACGGCATTGTATATGATGGTGCTTTAAGAGATGTGGAAGGTTTGAAAGAGATTGGCGGATTCACTTCTTATTATACAAGTTATGATCCCTCCTATCATAATCCGCAGGGAGACCTGACCACTATGATAGTGGGAATTAATCAACCTACCCGCATCCGGACTGTAACGGTGATGCCCGGTGATATTGTATTGGGCAAACTCGGCGTAGTGGTATTTATTCCTCCACACCTGGCTGAACGGGTCGTTAAAACTTCAGAAATCGTCAGGTTACGTGATATGTTCGGACATCAAAGACTGAGAGAGGGCCGGTATACAGCGGGACAGATCGATGCGAAATGGAGCGATGAGATTGAAAAAGATTTTTCCAAATGGCTGAACGATCATATCAATGAATTACCTGTTGGTAAAGAACAAATACAGGATTACCTGAAAGAAAGAACCTGGTAATAAAAAACAAATTAAAATAGTCAACATATGTCTACTTCACGCAGATCCTTTATCACCAAGGCCGCTATTGCAGCTGCTATGACACCCCTGGCTCCTATCGCCGGTTTTGGCCGAGGGTATGAAGAAGCGGTTGAAAGAACAGCGCCGAAATCATCGCCTTCTGACCTGAAGATAACTGACGTAAAATGCGGTTATATCAAAGGCAGTTTGTTTGTAAAAATTTATACCAACCAGGATATCTGGGGATGCGGCGAAGGGGTTGATGCCATTCCCGGTACATATCACCTGGTCAAAAATTTTGGTAACAGAATCAAAAACCAGAACCCGCTCAATGTTCACCGGCTATTTGAACAAATCAGAAAATCCGGTTTCTTCCAGGGTGCCCAATCGGGAATGTATGTGGCGGTGCTCTCAGCCATTGAAACAGCACTCTGGGATCTTGCCGGTAAAGCACTGAACCTGCCGGTGTACCAGTTGCTGGGAGGAAAGTTCAGGGATAAAATAAGAGTATACTGTGATACGGCTCTCTACCAGCGGAACCTTCCGCAGCCAAAGGATTTTGCCGATGCGGCGAAGAAGTCAAAAGAGATGGGCTTTAATGCGATGAAATTCGATCTGGATCAGGCCAATGATCCCAATAAATATGATGCATTTAACTGGACGGCCAGTCCTGGTGAACTACAAAGGATGTATGACCAGATTGCAGCGGCACGGGAAGCTGTTGGACCCAAAACAGATATTTTAGTGGACATGCATGGTCGTTATGATGCCGTCACTGCACAGGCTGTAGCGAAAAGACTGGAACCACTCAACCTGCTCTGGCTGGAAGAACCGATTCCCGCAGAGAATGTAGAAGCTTATAAACTGATCACCGAATCAACAAGTACACCGATCGCTGCCGGCGAGAATCATTATCTGGCACATGGCTTCAGGCGCTTACTGGAAACCGGTGGCGTTGATATCGTGATGCCCGATTTACAAAAAGCAGGCGGTCTCGGAGAAGGACAAAGAATCGCCAATCTGGCCAACTTATATTATACGCCCTTTGCGCCGCATATGGTTGCTTCATTCCTCGGTGCGATGGCTTCCTGTCATGTATGTGCCTCTGTGCCGAATTTCCTGATCCTTGAATGGCAATCTTATTTTCATACTGATCCGATGTTCAAGGAAATCGTAAAGTATGATGGAGAATGGGTCAAGGATAGTTTTATTACGCTTTCTGAAAAACCAGGTATCGGTGTAGAGATCAATGAAGAAGCCATGAAAAAATATGCAACCCCGGGAATTCCCTTTTTTGAGTAAACAATATTAAGTACTCTTTCAAATCAGTCAACATGAATACGCGAAGAGATTTTATCAGGAAAATTTCGGCACCACTGATCGCCCTGCCTTTTCTGAAACAATGGCAGGAAGAACATGTTTATGATGGCAAAGTTTTGCGCGTAGCAATCATGGGTTTGGGCAGTTATGGCACCCGTGTTGCAGAAGCCATGAAAGAATCCAAAAAAGCAAAACTGGTGGGGGTGATCAGTGGTACGCCTTCCAAGATCAGTACATGGCAGACAAAATATGGTATTCCGGCAGCCAATTGCTACAACTATAGTGATTTCGATAATATTAAAAACAATCCTGATATTGATGCTGTTTATATCATTACACCCAATGCACTGCACAAAGATCAGGCAATACGGGTAGCGCGGGCTGGTAAACATGTGATCTGTGAAAAACCAATGGCCCTGAACGCAAAAGAAGGAGAAGAAATGATTGCAGCCTGTCAGCAGGCAGGAGTAAAATTATTAGTCGGATACCGGATGCATTTTGAACTGAAGACACTGGAAGTTGTCCGGCTGAGAAAAGAAGGGTTACTGGGAAAGGCAATGTTCTTCCAGGGCCTCAGTGGATTCCGGATTGGTGATCCAACCCAATGGCGGTTGAATAAGCAATTATCCGGAGGCGGCTCACTGATGGATATCGGGATCTATTCCGTGAATGGAGCCCGTTATATGATTGGGGAAGAACCAGTATGGGTAACAGCACAGGAAACAAAAACCAATACAGAGAAATTCAAAGAAGGAGTAGATGAAACCATACAATTCCAGTTGGGTTTTCCATCCGGCGCTACTGCTTCCTGCCTTTCCACTTATGCCATGAATGGACTGGATAAGTTTTTCCTCAATGCCGAAAAAGGCTTTGCCGAATTACAACCAGCCACTGGATATGGGCCCATCCGTGGAAAGACAAATATGGGAGAACTTACACAACCCCATTACACACACCAGGCAGTACAAATGGATGAAATGGCCGACATCATACTGAATGGGAAAAAACCGGAAATTGCAGTGGATGGTGAAGAAGGCCTGAAAGACCTGAAGATCATTGATGCGATTTACAAAGCCTGTAAGACCGGAAAAAAAGTAACCCTGAAATGATGACAGCGCCTGTTCTGAAATACCGTTTTCTCTGGCTTGTATCATTGGCATTTTTTTCCTGCAGCCAGAAAATTGTACCGGAGCGCATGACCTATTTCCCCAAAATGAAAATAAAAGTGGAAACCATTCCTGTTAAAGAAAAGACCTGGGTATTTATCATGGCGGGCCAGTCCAATATGGCCGGAAGAGGACAATTAGAACCTGTGGATACTATTCCTCACCCCCGCATTTTAAGTATCGATAGCAACGGACATCTCATCATCGCCAAAGAACCCCTTCATTTTTATGAACCCTCTCTGACCGGGCTTGACTGCGGTATGTCATTCGCCAGAAACTTACTGGAAAAAGCGCCCGCTGATATTACAATCCTGCTGCTTCCCACAGCCGTTGGAGGTAGTTCTATCAGTCAGTGGCTCGGTGATTCAGTGCATCGACAGGTAAAACTGTATTCCAATTTCCTGGAGAAACTGGCCATCGCCAAAAAATACGGAACACTGAAGGGCATTCTCTGGCACCAGGGCGAAAGCGATACCAATGATCAGGGTATCCAACTTTATCCTGAAAGGCTTCAGCAGTTATTTGAAAGATTCCGGAAAGATGCGGGCTTAAACAAATTGCCCATCCTGCTGGGAGAACTAGGCTCCTATTCCGGGAACCAGGCAAACTGGAAACTTTTAAATATAGCGATCCACGCTTATGCTTTGTCAGATAAAAACTCAGCAGTGATCCCAACTGGAGATCTTCATCACAAAGGTGACCAATTACATTTTGATGCAAAGGGACAAAGGGAAATGGGCAAGCGCTTTGCCAATGTCTGGTGGCAGCAATTTTATCAGCCTTAAAGTTTTGCCTGATCCATTATCTGCATGGTGACCAGGGCCTCTTCAAGTGAACAGGGATTGGAACCTTCTCCCCGAAAGTATTGCACCACATTCCGGATATGTGGTAACTGGATATTCTCAGGATAACTGGCTTCAATAAACTGTTTGCCATCTTCATTATTGAGTTCAATCGTACTCACCCTGAAAAAACTAAAACGGAGATTACCCCGGTCACCGATGATTTCGCAGGTGTCGGTGGCAGCTTGTTCAGCTACATTGAAACTCCAGGTTCCATTAAAGTAAATATCATTGGCAAACTGAAGTCTTAGCATTGTCAGGTCCGGTGCATCATATAATTTCCCCTGATTCACCACCTGTACATCTGTTGCAAGCGGCGCACCAAACAACCAATAAAGAATATCAAGCTGATGAGGCGAAAGATCATGAAACAAACCTCCGCCGGATAATGCAGGATTGATGCGCCAGTTTCCGCCAGTCTGTGCTACAATTTTACTGACCGGTGGTTGCAATGTGTTCAGCAATACAAGACGGATTTTTCCCAATACACCCGAATGCAGTAATTCCTTTATTTTAATGAATAAGGGCAGGGCTCTCCGGTAATGTGCTACTGAAACTTTGCCATTATATTTTTTTTCAGCTTCGATCATCCTGATAAGCGATTCAGAATGGATCGTTACCGGCTTTTCCACATAGACTGGTTTCCCCTGGGCAAGTGCCTGTTCGGTATACAATTCATGAAAAGATGGCGGCGTCGCAATATAGATGGCATTCACATCGCGGTCAAGTATCAATTCGTTCGCATCCGTATAATATTTTGATACCTGGTGACGGGTGGCAAAATCCTTTACTTTCTCCGCATCTCTCCGCATCACAGCGACCAGCTTTGAATGGGGTATTTTATTGAAGGCTGGTCCGCTTTTGACTTCGCATACATCCCCGCAACCAATGATTCCCCAATTGACCATACCTGCAACCTGATTCATCATCTGAGAATTTTAAATTAGTTTTCATTTATAGCAAGACTGAATACTGTTGCAGAATTTCATCATTTTTTAACCAGTACCCGGTTGCCTGTCCGCATTGCTTCATAGATGGCTTCGATAATCTGCAAATCCCTTCTGCCCATTTCACCCGGAGTCTTGCTTGCCTGATTATTTTTAATGGAAACTGACATCGCATCCAATTGTTTTGCCTGTTGGGAGAAAGGGGGCAATCCAAAGGCTACTCCATCTGAGCTGGACAGTTTAATCCCCCCGTAAAAATAGGCGGGTTCCAGTTTACACCAGCCTTTTTCAAATTGCACATTGAGCACACTATTGCTTTCGCTGTAACTGGTGCGGCATTTAGCCAGCAGCCCACCCGGCATCTCCATCTGAAAGTCGAGTGTTTCTTCAATGTCAAGAAATTTCTCTTTATCACTGACCGGGTAGGTTGTTGCCCTTACAGCTATGGGCTCTGCACTTGTAACATAACAAACGGCCTGGAGACAATAAATCCCAACATCCATTAGTGGGCCGCCACCCGCTATTTTTTTATTCAACCGCCATTCTCCCTTCCGGGGTGTAATAGAAAATGAAGTGTCGACAGAACGGATATCACCATAGGTTTTTTCTCTGGCTCTCTTCACCAGTTCCAAATTATAAGGATCATAATGCAAGCGGTAACCGATTGACAATTGCTTGCCCGCTTTTTGGGCTGCAGCAATCATAGTATCGCATTCTGTTACAGACAGACCCATTGGCTTTTCACAAATCACATGTTTTCCTGCGGCAAATCCCCGGATAGTATACTCAGCATGCAGGTGATTCGGCAAGACCACATAAATGATGTCAATATCCGGGTTATCCTTTATGGAATCATAATTGTCATAACTGTAAATATTTTTATCAGGAATATTATACTTCTCTTTCCAGACTGGTATCTTGGAGGGACTACCTGTAACAATCCCGGCGAGATAACAATGTTCTGTTTGCTGCAGGGCCGGAGCGAGTTGCCCGCTGGCATAACCTCCAAGACCTACCAGGGCAATACCCAGTTTCCCATCCTTTTTTTGATTCATGTTCTGCTTTTTTGATTGATCCTCATTACATGTTGAATAAGCGGCAAGAAAAGGAATACCGGCCCCTGCCAGTCCAAGATCATGGATGAATTTTCTACGTGTTTGATTTTTATTCATACAAACCTATTTAAAATAACGGGCTGCAAAATCAAGAAAGAAGGGCCAGTTCGGGCCAACAGTATGTCCTGCGTTATGCTGGCGAAAAGCAATATCACCAGTTGCCAGCAGCGTTTCTTCAGCAGGGTATTCCATCGTACCCAGGTCTTTTTTACCTAGCAATTGGTACACGGATCCTGCATGGGCCGCACCCAGGAACATTCCTTTTGCGTCCAGCCACCGGCCTTCTACATTTGGTGATCCGGAACTAATGAAAACAGGTCGGGGAGCACAAAGTGCAATCAGTTCATGTGCATCAACTGGCAGATTGTTTTGATTCAACGGATTGGCTGCATATTTTATAAAGTTTCCGGCGAACCAGTGATACTCTCCTGATGAAGCTAGGTTCTCCACCTGTTCTCCATAAATCCGCCTTAGTATTTTGGCACCTCCTGCTCCTGATGACCCGATACAACCCAATGCAATCCGTGGTTCAAATGCCATCGCAACCAGTGCTGCTTTTCCATACCTGGATAAGCCTTCGATTGCAATCCTTTTGGGATCTACAGCAGCATCCGTTTCAAAATAATCAATAGCACGGCTGGCACCCCAGGCCCATGCACGCAGTGTGCCCCAGTCATCGGGTTGACGTCTTTGTCCTTTATTGACTAACCCGATAATACCAGTTGTTAAACCCGCACCATTATCGGCCTGATAACTCGTAGGTACAATAATCGCATAGCCATATCCGCGTTCCAGCACCTGTTCCTGCCAGCTTTTTTGAACCGGTGTATTGGAAGGGGGCGGTGGTAAACGAAAACCGGGAGGAAAAATAAACCCAAATTCCATGATTACAGGAACGGGCACCTTACTGTGTTTAGGTGTTGTTACCGATAACTGGATATCCACTTTGATAGCAGGGTAAGATGAATTGTCTGCATGACCCAGTAAGTTTTTTGTCACAACGGCAATGGCACCTACAGTGGTATCTATCGTGCTGATAATTTCCCACCTAACGGCCGGAGTATTTTCAGGAAATCGTCCATATATTTCTTTTTCAAAATCCGTTACTATTTCCGGCCTGCGTTTATTCCACCATGTTTTTGCATTTGTGACCGGCTTTCCGTTTTTCAAAACCAATGGATCAGGCAGGCTTTGGTATTGTGTTGCTTTTGATTCATCGCTGTTCGCTGCATTGGGTGCAGCAGGATTCCCGGAGGGGCCGGGCCTTTTGGCAGCAAGCGGAATTTTCAATTGTGCCAGCATATTTTCATAATCATCCTGTGTGGCTTTCTGCTGCAGCTTAGCAGCTTTATCTCTTGCCTGCCAGTCTTTGATATGCTCAGCCGTTTCCAGCATGGTTGCAATCATCAGCTCTTTTTGCTGCTGCTTGATATATTGCAACAGTAGCCGGTGATCCTCGATGGATACATCCAGCCCATTTCCCCCTCCCACCCCATGAAAAAGAATAACAAGCAGTGCATTCGACTGTATCGCTTTATCCACCCATTCCTTCATTTGAGAAAAACTGTGGTGATTCACCATATAACAGTCTACATTATATAAATCAATCTCACTGATTTTATGCATCTCATTCCTGACAGCTCGCGCTGCCACAAAATCTTTTTTCATCGGTTCAATAAAAGAGGAGTCACCAATCTTCATATCGCCACAGGTAAAGGCAAATGTTCTTTTTGTTTTGTCATCCAGGGATTGCAGGAACAGGTTCGTCATCCTGGTTTCATCCAGCATGCGCTGAACTGTATAATTGTTCAGGTCATACTCCTTCTTCACCCATTCTCTTCCGCTGCCACCGGTACAGGGATGAAAAAGGGTATGATTACCCAGTTCATGTCCCTTCTCTGCCAGTTTTTTCCATTCCCATATCCGGCTTTGCATGGAAGAGGAAAATGCCGTGATATAAAATGTAGCTTTCAACCCCAGCGAGTCCAGTACGGGGATAGCATTGTCGAGGTGTTCATTGATCGCATCATCATAAGTGATCACCACAGCCGCTTTTTTTCCGCCCCAGGGAGCGTTAAACTGACAGACCGCCAACTGCTGCAAAAGAACGGCAGTCAAAAGCAGTATACATTGCTTCATTGTATCAATAATTTAAGTACTCCAATTTATATTTCTCTACACTTACTACTAAAACTTATTCTTAAACAGCATATTCAGGACTAGTGTTATTGCCCTATTCCACAACCTGTTCAGTACGGATTATCCCATTGCTTTAGACTATTCCGTTATCAGAATACACAGGCTGCTGTTTTGATCACTGCCACTGTTCTGCGTATTAAATATAAAAACCACTATCCAATTAAAATCAATAATCCCATTATTCAAATTGAACCCAGTCTGTTTCGACTATCCTGTTATCCTTTGCCACCAGGGCGAGATTTTGTATCGCTTTTACCTGACCTGTTAGCGGCGCTTTTATAATGACCCAATTATCAGATGCCGGTACTACCAATTCTGCAATGACCGGTCCTGTCTGGCTGTTGATACGGATCTCAAGCACTCCTCCTGAAGCTGACTTAACACGTGTGTTGACAGTTTTCAATTTCTTCGTACCAAAATCCACCGTATTGTACTGTATCCAGGCTCCCTGGCTGCTCAGCACAGATTTCCATCCCTGAAACCGGTCAAGTGTATCTATCGCTTCAACAGATGCCCCGCTGTTTGAGATACTGCTATAACGATCAAACTGAATTTTATCTTTCGCATTTGTTGTTCCTACCCCTCTTAACGTAGGTATCACTTTCCGGATCCGGCCATCTTCATGAAAAAATAAACTATCAATACGGGCTGACCTTGCTTTATCAAATTTTGGAGAGTAGTCATTGGCATGATAAAATAAATACCATTGTTTCCTGAATTGAATAACAGAGTGATGATTCGTCCAGCAACCGGGTGTTTCATCCATGATCACACCGGTAAATTTAAATGGGCCCAGGGGATTGTCACCCACTGCATATTCCAGCCGTTCTGTTTTATTTTCCACATGCGGGTAAGTGAGATAATACAGGCCATTTCGTTCAAACATATAAGGTCCTTCCTTCAAACCCGAATCGGGCAGATTTCGCAGGGTAAAGACCTCGGAATCCAGTTCCCGCATATTCTTTTTAAGCTTTGCAACATATATATTTCGTTGCGACCAATACAAATAGGCCTGGCCATCTTTATCGATGAATACATTAGGGTCAATGCCTTTTACACCTGCTATCGGTGCGGATTCAGGCAAATAAGGCCCCTCTGGTTTGTCAGCAATCGCAACGCCAATGGCAAAGCCCCTGCCGTATGCCACAGTGTCTTTAGGGAAAGTGGGAAAATAAAAATAATACTTCCCCTCCCGCTCTATACAATCCGGTGCCCACATACTGTAGCTGTCAGGTCTTACCCATGGCACTTTGTTTTGCGTTACAACCACACCATGATCTGTCCAGTCTGTCAGGTTATCTGAAGAGAATACATGATAATCTTCCATACAAAACCAGCCCACCCTTCCTTTACCTGGGGTAGCAAGAATATCATGAGAGGGGAACAGGTAGACTTTATTATTAAATACCCTGGCAGATGGATCGGCAGCATACTGATCCCGGATCACCGGATTCTGAGAAGCAAGTCCGTGATGCAGTAAAAAAGAAAGGATCAGGACTTTGATCTGTAAATGTTTGTTTTGCATCTGCTGAAATTTTAATTGTTTACAAATCCGGCAACGAATTACTGATCCTGAAATAATCAAAATCAACAGATCCCCCCGGATTTACAGTAGCATAATTAAAAAGCCCAAACCGATAACCCATAAAATGCTCCATCAGGGTGTATTCCATTTTCAGTGTACTCCCGATCCGGGTCCAGGTTTTTCCATCCAGGCTGTAGAAAAAATACGCTTTATCAGTCTTATCCCGGAAATCGCAATCAATTCTGAAATAAACAAGACTTTGTGAAAGCGGAATGCTTTGTATTTCTACCGGCATATTGCTTTCGGCACTTGTCATGAAGATGTATTTCTTTCTGTCCTTTATCTTCACCCCTACCTGCCCGAATTTGCGTTGTAACACACAGAAGCCGGCAAAGTCTCCCTCTTTCATATTGGAGGCATCCATCAGGGTGGTCCCGGAGCATACCGGACCGATGGTTCTTTGTGTCAGGGTATTTCTTGATTTCACAAAGAAGGAATCCCTGCGACCCGTTACCAGTCTTAAAAAACCTTTCCGGGCTGTTACCGACCAGAGGCTGTTGTCCGGATTATGATTCCATTGCCAAACCAGTGGCAAGGGCTTGTCCCTTTTTTTACGATCGAATTCATCATTGGCCACAATACCAGGTATCAAACCTTTTGATGGTGGTAGTTCAAGTGTTTCCGGCACTTTTCCATTGATGCCCAATACCGGCCAGCCATCTTCCCATTTCATCGGCACGAGATAAGGTATACGGCCCACTGAACCATAATCACGAAAAAGATAAGCATACCATCTGCCATCAGGCATATCAATCATTCCACCCTGTGCCACACCCATGTCCTGTAAAGCCAGCCGGCCTTCCCAGGGTCCTGTAATTTTATCAGCGCGGTGAATGACCACTGTTCTCATTCCACCTTTGGGCCAGGTGATATTGAAGAGATAATATTTTCCTTTTACTTTAAATAACTGAGATCCTTCTGCTTTCAGTCCGATGTTTTCTCCGGCCGGCAAACTGGCATTTTCAATCAATACCTGGTTCAGCCCGCCGACTTTAATGCCTGACAGATCTTCATTCAGCTCTAACAGCTGTAGTTTACCTGCACCATATACCATATATATTTTTCCGTCATCATCAAAAAACAAGGAATGATCATGGTAGGCCGGTGAAAATGCGATCCGCTTCCAGGGGCCCTTTTCAATATTAGTCGTTGAATAGATATATGTTTTATTGGTAGTTGATGCAAAACTGCTCACGTAAAACCTTCCTTTGTGATACCGGATACAACTGGCCCAGGAACCTCGTCCATAGGTACTCTGTCCGTTAACAAGATTCATCGCATCTACATCAGCCAAAGTATCATAAGCATAATTAACCAGCTTCCAGTTTACAAGATCTGTAGATTGCATGATGGGCACACCTGGGCTCATGTGCATGGTAGTACTGCTCATGTAATAATTCTTTCCAACCCGTACCATTGACATATCCGGAACATCTGCAAAAATCAATGGATTACCTGCTTTGGGCTGTGAAAAGGCCGTAAAACTGAGCAGGGCGATCAGAATCACTGTCATCAAATTTTTCATCGCTGTCATTTCATATCTTTTATTTCCCAGCCCTTATTTGACGGGAATAACTTGCTTAACCAATCTGATCGAATACACTGCACCTGCTGTATTCCCCGGTAAAGCCTTAAACTTTACCCGGATAGATTCTTTACAATTCAGCATTGTGTCCGGAATCGGATAAACAATATCGCGGAACTGAGACAGGTTCCAACGACCCGTGTTATCTTCTGTAAGGAGCAGTTGATCGTCAATATATATTTCAAATTTCCGGCCACCCCATTCCGCGCCCCAGTAACGGATCATCAATGCAAGACTGGATTCTTTTTTTGTTTGCATCCTGTAACTAAAGTAACCCCCACTCCTCGCATCCCGCCAGAAAGCATCAAGATGATTACCTGTACCGGATGAGGCCTGTTCAAGAAAATGATCAGCTTCGGGTTGCTGTTCCCCTGGCATAACCTGATCAACGGTTAATTGCTCCAGTTCTATTTTCTTTTTCTCCGCCAGCGCCAGTGAATCCAGATAGACTTTGTATTGCTTTTTATTCAAGGTCATCCAATACATCATGTAACGGCTATCATGCAATTCAAAAAATGGTTGCAATTCTGTTTGGACGGGATGCATCATTTCCAGGTTATGAAAAGTAAAATGCAGCGGTTTATTCTTTACCGGACTGAGACCAGATGTTAAATGTCCGGTATTGTCTTCCACTATCACCGGTGCCTGATCGAGCGGTAATCTTTTTCCGCCAGCAATATGTGCCCAGCGACTATCATCCGCTACCAGGCCCTTCATCTCTTCTTGTCCTGCTCCGGCGGCCAGCAAAACGGGACCATACATAAAAGCAAGGTATTCCGGTTGATTAGGCATGGCTTCTGTGCGGACTTCCATGGGCAGTCGGATTTTAACAATATCTCCTTTTTTCCATACTCGTTTGAGGGTGATATAAGAACCCGGAACCGCCTGTACTGTAACAGGCTTTCCATTGATCCACAATTGAAGTGCTCCCTGCCTGACCCAAGAAGGATAGCGGACCATTAAACTAAATGCAGATTGTCCTGCAGTTACTGTTAAGGAAGTGAATTCATCGTAAGGAAATTTTGTCTCCTGTTTTAGCATCAATTTTTTATCCTTCCAGTTTAATACAGATGGCATAAAAAGATTGAGAAACAATGAATCCCGGTTATGCGTATAAATCATTTCATTATACTTTCCATGATTTTCCATCCCACTGCCCACACAACACCACATGGCTGCATTGGGAGATGAATACACCCGGTAATGTCTGGGCCTGGCGGGAGTGAAATACACATATCCTCCATGAACAGGATGCTGTGATGCAAGGATATGATTATACAAGGCCCGTTCATAATAATCAATATAATTTACTGATGGCTGCATCCTGAAAAGATCAGCTGTCAGCTTCAGCATATTATAAGTATTACAGGTTTCAGGCCCTTCCACATCATCAACAAAATCACTGCAGGAAGCAATGGAAGGAAAATGTTCCCGGCGGCTGTTACCACCAAATGCCAGTGACCGTTTTGTGGTTACTGTTTGCCAGAAAAAAGCCCCTGCCTCAGTATAGTTGTTTTCTTTTGCCAGTTCTCCGATTCTGGCAAAACCTATCGCCTTGGGCACCTGGGTATTGGCATGTTTGTTATCCAGATTATCCTTACCTGCTGTCATCGCATCGAGCAGCATCCGATGAGAAAAACGCCGGGCTGCATCGAGGTATTTTTTTTCTCCTGTAATCTGGTAAGCATCTGCAAACACTTCATTCATCCCCCCATGCTCCGTATCCAGCACTGATTGCAGTTGTGTATCAGATAAGCCGGAACTGATCGAAATTCCCCAGTCACAAAATTTCAGGAACAATTCTTTTGCCTTTGTATTTCCTGTATATA
>ERZ795044.1252-NODE-1252-length-23133-cov-8.387512_pt1 | contig 23133 bp, 21 predicted proteins | sample MGYA00375128_ERZ795044 | MGnify/ENA primary metagenome ERZ795044 (study PRJEB30173, sample SAMN05720213) | anaerobic digester metagenome | isolation source: active sludge of municipal wastewater-treating anaerobic digesters | place: USA | collected 2014-12-22 ... | reverse complement strand
CGCGCCGCGCGCAGCGTGAGCACCACGACCTCTGGTGGGGCGCCAAACCGCAGCGGGATCTGCGTGCCGATGCCGCGTGACACGAATAGTCGGGCATGGGGATTGGGGACCCACCCGGCGGGGTGCTGGCGTGTGCAGACCTCCGAGCGGGTCACGAGTGCCCCGATCCACGGCAGGACCACCTGACCGCCGTGCGTGTGCCCGGAGAGTACGAGGTGCACGCCCGGGTGGGCGCAGTGCTGCACGGCGTCGGGGTGGTGCGAGAGGATGATGGTTGGCGTCTGGTGGTCGACGAGCGCCGCGACCGATGCGGTGCTCACCTCGCCTTCCCACAGGTCCGGGATGCCGACGACATGGAGCGCCTGGCCATCGACGGCGAGCTCGAGGCGCTCGCCGCGCAGGACGCGCACGCCTAACGCTCCCAGCCAACTGGCCGTCTCGTCGGCGCTGGCGTAGTGATCGTGGTTGCCGATCACGGCGACCACGCCGTCACGGGCGCGCAACTTCTGTAGGGCCGGGCCGAGTTCGGCGTAGGTGCGCTGGTAGTACCGTCGCGACAGCCCGGGCATCATCCCCTCGGATGTCCCATAGTCGCCCAGGAGGACCACGAGGTCCGGCGCCTGCGAGTTGGCAAAGGCCACGGCGCGCTCCGCGCGCTCGAGGGGTTGTTGCGGGCCGTGATGAAAGTCGGTGAGGATGGCGAGGCGATAGCCCTCGAACGCCGGCGGGAGGTCCGGGATGGCGACGTCGTGCAAGGTCAGCCGCAGGTCACCCGGGGCGAAGGCGATTACGTGCCAGACGAGCGCGCCGAGCGCGATCGCGGCGAACAGGACGAGCGCGACCAGCATCAGCGTCAGGGCATCCCGAGGTCGCGGCGTCCCAATGCCGCCGGCGCGCGGACGCGGGCGGTCCCGGCGGCGAGCACCACCAGGGTGAGGGCATACGGGAGGGCGAGGAAGAGCTGGTACGGGAGCTGGCTGCCGGACGACTGGAAGAGGTACTGCAACGCGGTCGCGGCACCAAAGAGGAGCGCGGCCAGCGCCACCCCCACTGGTCGCCAGCGCCCGAGCGCGACGATCGCGATCGCAATGAAGCCGCGACCAGCCGACATCCCCTCGGCGAAGGTTCCCACCTGCGCCAGCACGAGCGACGCCCCCGCCATCCCGCCTAACGCACCCGCCACCAGCACGGCCCCCGCCTGCAGGTGGGCGGGCCGGATGCCCGCGGCCTCGGCGGCTTCCGGGTGTTCGCCGACAGCGCGCACGGCGAGGCCGAGGTGCGTGCGATAGAGGACCCACCAGACGAGGGCGATGAGCGCGTACAGGAGGTACGTGACGACCGGCTGCCGGAAGAGCGCCGGTCCCACGAAGGGGATGGCGCTGAACCCCGGGATGGCGAGTGGGCGCATGGTCGGGATGCTGAGCGCGGCGCCCGCGGTGCCGAAGACGGCTCGGTACAGTGTCCCCGTGAGCCCCAGCGCGCCTAACGTGAGCGCGGTCCCGGTAATGATCTGGTCGGTGCGCAGCCAGACGACGAAGAGCGCAAAGATGAGTGCCGCCAGCATGCCGGCCGCGACTCCGGCAAGCAGCCCGGCGGTGACGCTTCCGGTGCTAGCCCCGACCACGGCCCCGAAGCACCCCGCGATGATCACCCCTTCGAGCCCCACGTTGATGACGCCGGCACGCTCCGAGACCGCCTCGCCCAGTGCGGCGAGGGCGAGCGGGGTGGCGGTGCGCACCGTCGCCTCGAGGAAGGTGGTCAGGGCATCGGTCATGTCCCCACCTCCACGGCGCCGCGCACGCGCCGCGCGAGGACCGCTCGCGCGCCGACGATCGCGAGGATGATCATCGCTTCGACCACACTCACGAGGACGAGCGGGACTCCGGCGTCACGCTGCATGGCGGCTGCCCCGGCCTCCAGGGCGCCCAGCAGTACTCCGCTCAGCAGCACCAGCCCGGGATGCAGTCCGGCGAGCAGGGCTACTGCGATCGCCGTGTAGCCGTAGCCCGGCGAGATATTCTCGTACAGTGCGTAGGTCACCCCCGCCACTTCCACCCCGCCGGCGAGGCCGGCGAGGGCCCCGCTCACGAGGAAGGCCCGGAGGCTGACGGCGGCCACATCGACCCCTCCGGCGCTGGCGGCCGCGTGCGGGTTGGCCCCAACGACACGCAGCCGGAAGCCGGCCGAGGTGTTGCGCACCGCGTGCCAGGCGATGAGCGCCGCGATCACGGCCACGGCGAAGCCGACATGCAGGCGCGTCCCCGGGATGAGCATCGGGAGGTGCGTGCCGGCCGGGAGCGACGAGGACTGCGGATAGATGTGAGTCGGCTCCTGCAGCGGGCCGCGCACGAGGTAGCCCACGCCGTACAGCGCCACGAAGTTCATCATGATCGTGCTGATGACCTCCAGCACGCCGAAGCGGCGCTTGAGCCAGGCCGGGACGGCAGCCCAGCCCGCACCCGCCGCCGCCGCGGCGACCAGGGCGAGGACCAGGGCGCCGGCGCCTAACGAATCTCCCCACGCCAGCGCCACCGCCGACGCGACCGCCGCCCCCGCCAGCAGCTGTCCCTCGGCGCCGATGTTGAGGATCCCCCCCTGGAAGGCCAGCGCCACCGCCAGTCCCGTGAGGATCAACGGCGTTGCTCGCACCAGCGTGGCCGAGAAGACGGCGTACGAACTCCCGGCCGCGCCGCGGACGAGGGCGGTCAACGCGGAGGAGACGTCGAAGCCGCTCGCGGCAAGCACCGCCGCCAGCAGGGCGACGATGCCGAGGGCGAGGAGGACCGCGACCGAGAGGGAACCGGCGAACGCCGGCAGGCGCCCGGGCGCCGGAGCGCTCATGCTACGAGCGTCGCTTGAACACGCGGTACTCGACCACTCCCGTGTCGCACACGGTGCGCGCCTCGGAGTAGGGAATGGCAAAGTAGGTGTAGGCCCGCACGGTCGCCGTGCGGCCTTTGCAGCTGGCGGCCTTGGAGACGGTGCCGCGCGCGCCGATGCTGGCGGCGCCTGGCGCAGGGGCGGTCGCGCTGTCCACGCGCATCACCCGGAGCGCCTGCACGATCCCCAGTCGCTCCAGCGGGTGATCCCACAGCGACAATGCGGTGATCTTGGCCTGCTGCGCGTAGGCGCGTGAGGCGAACGGGACGAGGTCGAGTCCGTCGCCGATGACCCAGCGCGGGACCGCCGCCCCCAGCGTGAGCACCACCACCTTCCACCCGATGCTGATCCCGACGAGGATCATCCACGGCTTGACGCGCCGCGCAGCCTTGGCGGGCGGCGCGACCTTCGGCAGCGTCTGCGGAGTCGGGACAGGCATACGCGTGGATATTACTCGAATGACACGCGGACGAGCCAACGCGACAGCGCGGCAGGGTGTCCCGCTGTCACCAGAACATGAACGAGGTCAGCCGTGTCGCACTCGCCCGTGACGCTCCAGCGGACGCAGGCGCCACATGGCCCCAATGCCCAGTATCGGCCCGATCGCCAGCGGGAGATACGCCCATTCCCATCCCCACCAGGCGACCCACGTCGGGACCATCCGGATCGTGACCATCGTGAGCAGGAAGCCCGACGCGGTCTGCACGGTCACCGCCGTCCCGACGTAGTCCCCGGGCGAAAACTCGGTAACGGCCGCCGAGAACTGCGCCGAATCGGCGACGACCGAGGCGCCCCACACCAGAGAGATGACGATGAGCACGATGATCGGGGCACCAAGGGCCGGGCCGATCGCGATGGCGCAGGCACCGCTGATCGCCATCGCGACGATCGTGACGTTGCTGCGTCCTGCCGAATCGGCGATGCGCCCGGCCACCACTGAGCCGATTGCCCCTGCCCCGATCGACGCAAAGGCCATGGTGGGCGCGAGCCATCCGGGGGCGAGGTACCGCTCCACGGCCGCTCGCCAGAACAGGCCGATCGTGCTCCACATGGCGTACAGCTCCCACATGTGGCCGAGATAGCCGAGCGAGGCCAGGCGTGCCCCGCGATTTCGCAGCACCTGCCCGAGCGCCCGGGGGTCGAAGCGCGCCGAACGTCCCTGAAACGGGCCCTCTCGAACGAGAGTGCCAAACAGGACTCCTCCGATCGCGGCGCACGCAGCGGCGAGCAGGACGAGCGAACGCCACGCGGTGGTGGAGACGGTGAGCGCGAGCAGGTGCGGAACGGCCGACCCCAACGTCGTTCCACCAACCAGCGCGCCAATCGCGGTCCCGCGCCGTGTCGTGGTCCAGCCGGCGGCAAGCTTGATTCCCGGTGGGTACACGCCGGCCAGCGCGACGCCGACGGCAATTCGGAGCCCGACAGCGCCAGCGCCTCCGATGCCGGGGAGGACCAGCGCGGCCGTGGCCGCCGCGGCGAGAAAGGCACTCCACATCGCCAGTCGCGCCGGCCGCCAGCGATCGCTCAAGAGCAGCGCGGCGCTGACTGTGGAGCCGATGACGAAGCCCAGCTGGACCCCGAGCGTGAGCCAGATGGCGCTCCCTCCCGAAGCACCCACGCCCCACTCGGCCGCCATCGCCTGCGCGACCACGGTGGCGCTGAACCACGGCGACATCCCCAGGACGACGGCGAGCAAGAGGATGGAGAGCTGCGTCGCGACTCGTGGGCGCGCGGGCGGCAGCGCCGGCGGAGGAGACGCGGAGGGGGCGCCGGGGGCCGCGCTGACCGGCGCCACGACTACTCGGCGCCGAGCATCGCGCGGCCGACGGTCTCTCGTGTCGGCGGGACCACAGTGAGCAGATGCCCTGCGTGCACGACGAACATGCGATCGGCGAGCCCGAGAACCTCATCCAGGTCGCTCGAGTAGAGTACGACGCCGCTTCCGTCGTCGGCCGCCGCGCGTAGCTGTTCGAGCACGGCGGCCGTGGCGCGGATATCGAGGCCACGCGTCGGGTTCTCGGCCACGACCATCGCCGGGCGATCGGCCAGCTCGCGCCCGAGCACCAGCTTCTGCTGGTTCCCGCCCGAGAGTGCGCGCCCGGCGGCGCCGGCGCCTGGCCCCCGTACGTCGAAGCGCTCGATCACCTTGGCGGTGGCGGCGCGCAGTGCGGACCACGGCATGCGCCCCCGCCGCGCGCCAAGCCCTCGCAGCGCGACGTTTTCGACGAGCGACATGTCGAGGACCATCGCATCGCGGTGACGATCCTCGGGAATGAAGGCGATGTTCGCCGGGAGCGTCAGGTGGCCGCTCGTGGGAGCGAGCCGCCCGGCAAGGAGTCGCAGGAGTTCGTGCTGTCCCGACCCTTCCACTGCGGCAATGCCGACGATCTCTCCCGCGTGGACGTCGAGCGAGGCGTCGCGCAACGCGACGCCTCCGCGCGAATCGGCGACGCTGACGGTGCGCAGCGACGCGATGACCGTCTCCGCGCCGAAGTCGTGGGGGGCCGTGTGCTCGGCCGCTCCCCGGCGCGGAGGTGCCGCACGTGTTGCCGCACGGTTTGCCGCGGCGGTCACGCCGGCGCCGGCGTCCTCCCCAAGGAGGGCCGCGACGAGCGTTGGTTCATCGAGCGTGCGCGCGGCACCGGAGCGCACGGTGCGCCCCCGTCGCAAGACGGTCACGTCGTCGGCCACCGCCAGGGCTTCGCGCAGTTTGTGCGTGATGAGGACTACGGCTCGCCCTTCGTCGCGAAAGCGGCGCACCCAGCGCATGAGCTCATCGGCTTCCTCGGGGGCGAGCACGGCGGTGGGTTCGTCGAGGATGAGCAGCCGCGCATCGCGGGCGAGCGCCTTGACGATCTCGAGCCGCTGTTGCGCGCCCACCGGGAGCGTCTCGACACGGGCGGATGGGTCGAGCACGAGCCCGGTGCGCTCGCCGAGGCGGCGCACGCGATCGGCCGCCGTGGCCGCGTCGTACCGGCCGCGCATGCCTAACGCCACGTTCTCGGCGACGGTCATCGCCGGGACGAGCGTGAAGTGCTGGTGGACCATCCCCACGCCGCGCGCGATCGCATCGGCGCTGGAGCGAAAGTGCGCCGGCGCTCCAAAGACGCGCAGCGACCCTGCATCAGGGCGCTGCATGCCGTAGGCGATGCGCATGAGCGTCGTCTTCCCTGCCCCGTTTTCCCCGAGCAAGGCGTGCACCGTTCCCTCGCGCACCTGCAGCGATGCGCCGGCGAGTGCCTCGATCGCGCCGAACGACTTGTGGAGCTGGTCGATCTCGAGGGCCAGGGTCACGACCCGGTCGGCAGGAACAGGAAGGTGGTCGGCAGGTCGAACTGCTCGCCGACCACGTCGGCGAGCGCGCAGACGCCAAGCGTCTCGGTGGCGTAGTGACCGGCGTAGATGATCACCACGCCGGCGTCGGCCGCATCGACGGTGGTGTGGTGCGGTCCCTCGCCGACGATGAGCGTGTCGATGCCGCGCGCCCGCGCGTCGCGGATTTCCTTCGAGCCCGCCCCCGCCCCCGTGATGATCGCCCAGCGATGCGTCTGGCGTCGCTCGTCCATCCACGAGGCACGGGCGCGCCCGCCGAACTTCGTGGCGAACGCGTCGGCGCGCGCGAGCAGCTCGGCGGTCGTGAGCGACGTCTCACCCGCGACACCGATCGGGACCCCCTCGTAGGCGCCAAAACGCTCGGTCGGCTCGAGCCCGAGCGCGGCGGCGAGGCGGGCATTGTTGCCGAGGAGCGGATGTGCGTCGAGCGGGAGGTGCGAGGCGTACACCGCCACGTCGTGCTGGATGAGTCGGTGCAGCCGCTCGTATACCTGACCGGTGATGCGCTGCGCACCGCCCCAGAACATCCCATGGTGCAGGATGAGGAAGTTGGCGTCGGCGGCGAGCACCGCGTCGATCGTGCGTCCGGAGAAGTCGACTGCGGCCGCGACCCGTCGCACGGGACCGCGATGATCCAGCTGCAGCCCGTTGAGCGCCCCTGGGTAGTCGGGAAAGGCGCGCGACTCCAGCAGTTCGTCGAGCCAGACGGCGATGTCGGCGGCGGAAGTCATCGTTAGGGGGTGGGCGGGAAAGGGCGCCCCGGTTCGATCTTGATCCTCCCCGCGGCGATCCCGGCCTTGACCGAGTCGACGGCGACGAGCACCGCAGGCGGGATCGCCGACTTCAGGGCCTCGTTGAGCTCGAGACGCACGGCATCGGCATTCGACCCCATCGGTACAACGCGCGGCACGAAGGTGCCGGCCGCAATGTCGCGCGCGACGGAAAGGAAGGCATGCGGAACGTCGACCACCACGCTCCCCACGACGACCTCAGGGGCGACGGCGTTCTGGTTGGAGTTGGACCCGAACACGTACGTCTTTCCCGATTCACGCGCCGCCTGAAAGACGCCGAGCCCCGCCGCATCCGCGTTCTGGAACAGGACATCCGCCTTGCGTGCGATCTGCGCGAGCGCCTGCTCCTTTCCTGCGCTCGCGTCTTCCCATGAACCGATGTACGAGACGAGGACCTGCACATTCGGGTTCACGGCTTTGGCGCCGTCGGCGAAGGCCTTGAAGGAGTCCTTCACCGGTGGGAGCTCGGTGCCGCCGATGGCGCCGATGACGTTCGTCTTCGTCATCGCGCCGGCGATCATCCCGGCCATATAGGAAGGCTCCTCAAAGGCGAACCGAATGCCAGCCAGGTTTGGGCCGCTGGTGTTCCCCGACGTGGTCACGAAGATGGTCTTGGGGAACTCCGGGGCCACACGCCCTGCCGCGTCCTGGAACTCGAAGCCGTGGCCAAAGACGATGGTGTAGCCCTGGGCGCCGTAGAGCCTGAAGTTTTCCTCGAACTCGGCTGGCGTCTTGGTCTGAATGTGGCTGACAGCGGCGCCGAGCGAATCGCGGATGCGCATCAGTCCGGCGTAGGCGCTCCCGTTCCAGGACTGATCGGAGATCGGCCCGGGGGTCAGGAGGGCGACGCGCATGGTGGGCGCTGCCGTGGAGTCGGCGGTGGCGCCACCCTTCTCCCCCGATCCGCTGCATGCGGCGAGCGCGAGGGTGATCGCCGTGTGGACGACGATGTGGAGACGTGTGGAAAATCGCGACGCGCTCACAGCGAAAACCTCGGGAAGATGTTCGGTCCGTGGGAGATGTGCCGATGTAGAGAAACAGATGCTCCCCGGACGTACCCACGTTGGGCTACCGAGGGCGCCAGCCCCCTTCCCTCCGTCGGGCTACCCCTCGGCGACCAGTCCCATGGCGGGTTGTCCGGCGGCCGGGGTGTGGCGGGCGATCGCGGCCGGGTCACCCATGCGCACGTTGCCGTTGATGGTGCCGCCTTCGTACACGACCATGCTCTTGGTAAGGATGTCGCCTTCCACGCTGGATGTTCCCTGAACTTCCACGCGTTCGCTCGCGACGACGTTCCCGACGACCGTGCCGCCGAGGATGGCATCCATGGCGTGGATGTCGCCGTGGATCGTGCCGCCCTTGCCGAGCAGGAGCTGCCGTGCGCCGCGTACCGACCCTTCGACGACGCCTTCGACCTTGATGACGCCGCTGCTCTCGATGTCGCCGACGACGCGCATGCCGCTGCCGATCACGGACATCGAGGATTCGGCGCTGCCGGAGTCAAGTCGGGTGGCCGGGCGATCGCCGGCGGTCTTGTTGAAGATGGCCATGGGAGGTGGTGCGGGCGTGGGGTCGCGGGAGTGAGGGAGGGACGGCCAGCGAGGGGGCGGGCGCCGCGGCAGTCGTTAGGCGTCGTCGAGCGAGCGCCCGAGGATCGTCTCGAGCAGGCGATGGAGGTCGTCGGCCGAGTAGAAGCGAACGGAGATGTCGCCCTTCGACTCACCTTCGACGGTGATGCGCACGTCGGTTTGGAGGTGCCGTCGCAGGAGTTCGGTGAGGCGACGCAACTCGGCCGACTGCGCGTCGCGCGGGCGGTCGGCGGCGGGGCGCCCGGTCTTGGGGCGCGCTGCATCGGCCGGGCGTGCCTCCTGGGCAATGCGCTCGGCTTCGCGCACGGAGAGTCCGCGCTCCACCACCTGCCGGGCCGTCTCGAGCATGAGGCGCTCGTTGGGCATGGCGAGCAGCGCGCGGGCATGGCCTAACGAGATCACCCCCTCGCGCAGGAGGCGCTTGATGCCCTCCGGCAGCTGCAACACGCGCAGCAGGTTGGCGACGGTCGAGCGATCCTTGCCGACGGCCTCGGCGACTTGTTGCTGCGTGAGGGCGAACTCCTCGATGAGGCGCTGGAAGCCGAGGGCCTCGTCGAGCGGGTTGAGGTCGGCGCGCTGGAGATTCTCGATGAGGGCGAGCGTGAGCATCTCGCGGTCGTCGAGTGTCTTCACGATGGCCGGGATCTCGCCCCAGCCCAGGCGGGTGGCGGCGCGAAAGCGCCGCTCGCCGGCGACGAGTTCAAAGCCCCCCTCGGCGCGTTCGCGCACGGTGACCGGCTGGAGCAATCCGCTGGCGCGGATGGAGTTTTCGAGGTCGGTGAGTTCCTCGGGCTTGAACTCGCGGCGGGGCTGGAACGGGTTGGGGCGAATGTCGGCGATCGGGATGGTGCGATAGGGCGTGGGCGCTGCAGGGGCAGTCTCGGAGGCGGCGACCGGGACCTGCGGGGCGCCCGCGGCGGCGATCAGGGCTTCGAGCCCTCGTCCAAGGCGACGCGGTTTTTCGGTCATGTTGCCGTCGAGGGCCATGTGGAAAGACGTCTGGAGTATCGAGAAGGGGAAATCTCGCTAAGCCTGGCGAGGCTTATCATCGGCGCCAACGGAAACATGCGTTCCCAGTCGCTGTATAACCTCTTTTGCAGCACTGAGATAGGCGACTGCGCCGACGGATCCGACATCGTAGACGATGATTGGCTTGCCGAAGCTCGGGGCTTCGGCGAGGCGAACGTTTCTAGGGATGACGGCGTCGAAGACCTTCTGGCCAAAATACGCTCGAGCGTCGCCGGCGACCTGGCGCGAGAGGTTCAGACGGGCGTCATACATCGTGAGCAGGACGCCGTCGACGACAAGGAGCTCGTTGAGGGCGCGCTGTACGAGTTGGATCGTGTTGAGGAGTTGGCTCAATCCCTCGAGCGCGAAGTACTCGCACTGGAGGGGAATGAGGACCCCGTTCGCGGTCGCCAGCATGTTGACCGTGATCAGCCCCAGCGACGGGGGACAATCGATGAGGACGAAGTCGTAGTCGTCGCGGACTTGGTCCAGCGCACGTCGCATGGCGTGCTCGCGATGCTCGACATCCACGAGTTCGATTTCAGCTGCCGCGAGATCCGCGGTGGCAGGCATGAGATCGAGGGAGCGGAACTGGACTGAGCGAATGATGGCGTCGCGCGTGGGAGCGAGGGCCAGCAGTGCATCGTACGTGGTGCGCTTGATCTCGCCTCTGTCGACGCCGAGTCCGCTGGTCGCGTTCCCCTGCGGATCCGCGTCGATGAGCAGTGTTCGCTGTTCGGCTGCGGCGAGCGCTGCTGCCAGGTTCACAGCGGTGGTAGTCTTGCCGACGCCTCCCTTCTGGTTTGCGACGGCGATGATTCTTGCCACGAGTGCGATGCCGGGGATTGGCGTGGTGGGAGTGCGAGGGGGCGGAATATCGCCTCGACCGCGGGATGGTGCCAGCGGTTTCACGTGAAACATCCGCCACCTCGGGGCTCAACAGGCGGGCTAGGCGGAAGGCAGATCCGACGGCGCGCCGCTCAGACTGAACGTGGGCACGTTTCACGTGAAACGCGCGCGGGAGATACCCACAGAGCACCGTACTGTGAAAGCGAGACTTACGGGATCTGTCCACACGCCGAAAACGGGCGCAGGTATGTGAGGAGCGCAGATACCCTCAGGCACGAAGGGCCCGCGCACCTCGCGCGGGCCCTTCCCTCCTTCAGGCCAGAAGTTCGCCGAATTCGGCGATCGGCCCCTCTTTGGCCACTCGAATCGGGACGCCTCTCCCGACGCTCGGACAGCGCCTAGCGCGCCGGTACGAAGGTCCAGCGCGTGGTCACACTTACCGTCACCTTCTGCTCTCCCACCGCAACCGGCGTCTCCGCCCCTTCGGCTACCGCCATGGCCGCCATTCGCACGTTCGAATCGAACATCGGACGGGGGCCTCCAGCATCATTCGCCGAGATCTCGATTGGCGTGCCGAGTGACCCTCCCGCGGCACGGGCCATCACTTCCGCATCTGCCTTGGCTCGCGACACCGCACTTTCCAGCGCCGTGCGCCGAATGGCTTCGTACTTCGTCGAATAGTAGCGGAGCCCCCCAACGGCGTTCGCGCCGGCGCCCAGTGCGACATCGATGTACGTCCCGACCTGACCGATCTTCTGCACGTCCACGACAACGGAGTTGCGGGCGATGTATCCCACCACCTGTCGCTGGCCGTTGTCGTAACGCTCGTCAGGGCCTACCGAGTAGCCCGACGTCGTCATGTGCTCAGCCAGGACCCCCTTTGCCCGGAGCGCCGCAATCACGGCCGTTTGAATGCGCGCGTTCTCGGTCCCCGCGCCGGCAGCCGTGGGCGCACGCGTCTCGACCGAGAGGTAGATCATCCCTCGATCGGGAATGATGGTCGCCTCGCCAACGCCAGACGCGATGATCTGGGGAGGAGCCTGTGGTGACGACTGTGCGGTGCTGCTCAACGGAGTCATGGCCAATGCGATAGCAGAGATGGTGGGCACGGCGGCCAGAACGCGGAAACGGCGGAGAAGAGTCATATTTAGTGCCTATGTGATACTAAATGCGTCGACGCAACCGTACGGTTCGATCGGTCTGGCGTCACCCTATGGTACAATGATCTGTAAGCAACGGTCCGAAGTCGCGCCGAGGTCTTCCGTACGAGGGATGGATGGGTGGGTGCGTCTCGCCTACCGTCGTTTGGTGCGACGTGTCGTGTGGACGGCCGTGAGTCCGTCAGGTGCAATCCTGCGACCGGCGCCGAGGCACGCGCACGGCTAGTCCCGTCCGGAGCCCAGTCCCGAGGGGACGCCGCCAAGTGGTGTCGCGGACTGCCAGTCGTTGGCCAACGAGTCCGGCCGCAGGCGCTCGAGCACGAACTCGGCGCCGATCTCGCTGGACGCGGGACGCAGCAGGTAGAGCGGGCGCCCCGGGTACTGCTTGATGAGCAGCGTGTCACGCGCGTGGAGGTCGCGCGCGAAGACGTTGCTCCTGGACGGATACGCGAGCGTCGACGTGGCCAGCGTGAAGCCGGCGCGATCCTCGACAAGGCGCTTGGCGCAGTCGTCCGAGTATGTGCTTCCCGGGAGGCCACGCAGCCACTTGTCGGGAGAGAGAATGCCGGTCTGCAAGCGGGCAGAATCGCCGGCCATGGCTTGCAACTGACGGTAGGCGTCCTGGTCGCGCACGTTCGATCGTTCGAGCTCACGTAGTGCCCCGTCGAGGACGCAGGCATCGACCGCGCGGTAGATCGACTCGGTCTGGCTGCGCGTGACTCCGAGGGCCCACATGCGGGCGATCATCTGGGCCCCCCACGCTTCGCGGACGAAGACGATTGCGTTACGCACCCCCTGTCGTTCCGCGAGCGCATCAAAGTCGACGCGCATCGGGAGGAAGCCGCTCTTGTACTGGAGCGCCCGGTACGGGACGCTCATGAACGCGGCGATGACGAGGGCGCTGAGCGTCGCGAAGCCGACGCCACGATGCAGCAGTTCGCGCGAGGGAAAGCGCTCACGCAGTGCCGACGGCAAGCGCGCGCTCCACAGGACCAGCGCCGGGACGAGCAGAACGAAGTAGCGCGGTCCGAGATAGATGCCGTCGCCCCAGTAGGCGAAGTAGAGCGTGATCACGACGGCGCCGGTCGCCAGCAGGTATCGATCGAAGCGCTGCACCCGCGGGATGGCGAGCAGGGCAGCGATGGGGACGAGGAGCGACGGTCCCGGGAGCTCGAAGAGGTTGGTCTGAAGGCGCAGGAAATAGAGGTTGATGAGCTCAAGTCCGCGCGCCGGGGTGTGAGGCGCTCCCCAAGGCGATTCGTGAAAGCCGAGTCCGTGGCTCTTTCCCCAGAGCAGCTCGAAGGGGAAGGTGAGGGGATGCCCGGTCAGCTGCCGGTTGTACCAGAGCACTCCGAGCAGCGGGATGGCGATCGCGACTCCGGCGGCGAGCAGCTCGGGGAGGCGCGAGGGCCGCTTGATGGTGCGCCACAGCATCCAGATCCCGGCGGGGACGGCGAAGGAGATCGCGTCCATCGGGCGCATGGAGGCTGGGAGGCCAAGCATGAAGCCAGCGAGTGCGGCCCACCCGATGTGGGTCGCTTCGTCCTCGGTCTGCCGCACGAGCGCATACATCGCGACGAGCAGGCAGGTCATCACCGGCACGTGATTCATGTACGAGCCGGAGAGGAAGACGACAAAGGGAGAGAACGCAAAGAGCAGGGTGGCGGCCAACGCCACGGCCGGTCGCGTTTCGATGCGACGCGCGAGCCCCCAGAAGACGACGGCCGAGGTGGCGCCGAGCAGTGGGTGGGTGAGCCAGGGGACGCCGAGGAGGATCCCCGGAAGGAGGACCAGCGGCCCCCCCGGCGGGAAGTGCGTGAAGTACTTCCCGCCGAAGTCGATCACGTGCAACGCGCTGAAGAACTCCGGATGACGCGGTGGATCGATCCAGAGCTTCCCCTGCGCGAAGATGCGCGCGTTGAGAAACGTGTCGATCTCGTCGATGAGGAGCGGGCGCCCGGAGAGAACCCAGAGCGCGGCGAAGAGGTAGACACCGAGTGCGACGCCAAAGAGCAGGACACCGGTGCGTGCCGGCCGAGCGTGGGCGACGCGCACGACGCCGGCGAAGAAGCCGGGACGCCAGAGTGGTGCGCGCCGCGAGAGAATGGTCAGGACGGCGGCACACCCGGCAACGATGAGCAGGCCGTTGAGCCACTCGCCCATGAAGTGGCCGTAGTTCTCGAAGGCATGCCCGCCCTCGATCCAGTTGGCAAACGGGACGAAGCCGAGAATCGCCATGACCAGGGCCGCGAGTCGCATCGCGGCAATCGCCAGTTGGGGGCGCCCGCGCGGGCGCGACGACGGGGAGGGCGAGTGGTCTGCAGGCATGAGGGAGATGGGTGCCCGCGACCCGGGCTTCACGTCACGCGGCGCGATGGGTGCGCCACCCTCAGGACGCGCTGTCGGCCTTCCCCGCAACGCGGCGGTGGCGCTCCACTTCGAGCACGAGATTCTGCAGGTCGTTGGGGGAGACGCCAGGGATGCGCGAGGCCTGTGCAAGCGAACGAGGGCGCTGCATGGCGAGCTTCTGCCGTGCCTCGAACGAGACCGATTGCATGGACTCGTAAGGCAGGTCGAGTTCGAGGGCGAAGTGCCCCATGCGGCGCATCTTGTCGGCCTGCACGCGCTCGCGCTCGAAGTAGCCGGCGTACTTGATCTGCAACTCCGTCGTGACGACGGCGTCGAGGGCGATGTCGCCGCCCACTCCAGTGAGCGCGAAGAGATCGCGGAGCTGCACGTCCTGCCGGCGCGCGAGCTCGACGACCTTGAGGGAGTGCGCGATGGGGCTGCCCCCCGTTCCGGCGAGGTGCGGATTCGCCTGCTCCGGGCGAATGCTGGTCGCGGTGGCGAGGCGCATGGCGCGGTCCTCGTCGTCGAGGCGCCGCGCGACAATCGCCGCCTCTCCTTCTGTGAAGAGGGCGCGCTCGAGGGCTATTGGCGCGAGGCGTCTGAGGGCGTTGTCCTGTCGCACCGTGAGCCGGAACTCGGAACGCGACGTGAAGAGCCGGTACGGCTCGTCCACACCCCGGTGGACGAGGTCGTCGACGAGGACGCCGATGTAGGATGTCTCGCGCCCGAGGTAGAGCGGTTCCCTGCCGGTGGCCGCGAAGGCGGCGTTGAGGCCGGCGACGACTCCTTGACCAGCCGCCTCCTCGTAGCCCGTGGTGCCGTTGATCTGCCCGGCGAAATAGAGTCCGGCGACGGCGCGCACCTGCAGCGAGGCATCGAGCTGCGTCGGCGGGAAATAGTCGTACTCGATCGCGTAGCCTGCGCGGGTCATGCGCACGTTCTCAAGCCCAGGAATCGTGCGCAGGACCTCGAGCTGGACCGGGGCGGGGAGCGAGGTCGACATCCCGTTGACGTAGAGCTCGGCGGTGTCGTGCCCTTCGGGCTCCAAGAAGACCTGGTGTCGCTCGGCGGCAGGGAATCGGACGATCTTGTCTTCGACCGACGGACAATAGCGCGGGCCTCGCGACGCGATAGCGCCGCCGTACATCGCCGACTTCGCGATGTTCTCTTCTACGATCTTCTTGCCAGCATCGCCGAGGTACGTAATCCAGCAATCGAGCTGCTCAGGGTGTCTTGTGCCGCTGTTGTGGCGCCTAGGCGTCTCCCAGAAGTGAGACCAGGAGTAGTCGAAAAGTTCGACTTCACTTCCCTGCCGTTCGAGCGAATGGATGCTGACGCTGCGGCCGTCGATGCGCGGCGGGGTCCCTGTCTTGAATCGCCCGACCTCGAGTCCCGACCGCTCGAGCTGCTCGGCCAGATGCAGGGCGGCCCCTTCGCCCGCGCGGCCGCCGGAGATCCTCGTCTCCGTCCCGATATGGATCCGGCCGCGCAGGAAGGTCCCGGCCGTGATGACGATGGCGCGGGCGCCAAATCGGCGCCCTTCGAGTGTCTCGACCCCGTAGACGGTTCGCCCGGCATCGTCCATCAGGAGGCGCGCGACCGTCCCCTGAATGGTCTGCAGCCCCGGATGCTGCTCGATGAGGGAGCGAACGGCCCGACGATACAGGCCTCGGTCGCACTGGGCGCGTGGGGCCCAGACGGCGGCCCCCTTTCCGCGATTGAGCATGCGGAACTGGAGCATGGCGAGGTCGGTGGCCCGGGCCATGATCCCGCCGAGTGCGTCGACTTCGCGAACCACCGTCCCCTTCGCCACGCCGCCGATGGCGGGGTTGCACGACATCTGGCCAATCGTCTCGAGCGCGCTCGTAATGAGCGCGACGCTGGCACCGGCACGGGTGGCGGCGACCGCGGCCTCGGTTCCGGCGTGGCCGGCCCCGACGACGATGACATCGAAATCCTGCTCGTGAGCGGACATACCGTGATGAAGCTAATCCTGCCTCCCGCTTACACCCACCGGGATGCGGAGTTAGAGTGCCGAGCGATCCGGACGTCGCATCGATCCCATGCGATTGCCGCGCAGTGTGTGAGCGCGCGCGTCTGCGTGCGTGTCCTTGCGTGTACGCGCGCCAGTGGGCGCGCCGCCTGAACCAGACCTTCAGCCGATTGCCCCGATGCCGCTCTATCTCCCCGCTGGCCATCCGGCCCTGATCATTCGCAAGGACGCGTTCGAGCGGAGCGGGTTGACCCGCGCGGCGATCGACGAGCGGCTTGGGCTGACCGCCGACGAGTTTCGCGTGGAAGGGGCGCTGGTGTGCATCGGTCCCATCCCGGAGGACGATGCGATGCAGGACCTGATCGCCGACCTTGAAGACGCCGGACTGACGTACTTCGAGGACTTCTTCGAACTCACCGGCAACTGGCCCGATTGGCTCGACGTACACGTGATGGCGCGTCGCGAGGGGCCACCATCGTAAGGCGCTCGGCGTGTGCGGCCGAGTGGCACGGGATGGGGGACGTGCCTAACGCTTCCCGGTGAACTGTCGCGAGGGGGTCGGTTCGGAGAGCGGCCCCCGGCGCAGCAGGCCGTGCCACCCGCAGGTGATGCACCAACTCTTCCGGAACCAGGGGAGGATGCGATCGAAGAGCACCGACTCCACGCGCAGCGTGGGGTGATCGCAGTTGGGGCAGCGGTCGCCGCGCGGCAGGATGAAGAGGAACGCCACGGTCGCGACGACGAACCGAAGGACGACGAGTCCTCCGAAGATCGCGACAAAGAGCAGGGCGTCACTCATCGGTACATCACGAGACAAGAAGTCGAGGGGACGCGCGCGACAGGCGCCACCTATCCTAACGCCCGAAGGGAGAACCCTCCATAGCGCTGCGTGCCTGCGCGCCGGCCATGGCAAGCTGGGCCGCGGCGAATTCAGGGATGCGGCGCTCCATGTAGTACGTGACACGTGCCGGGCTTCGCCCTTCGACGAAACCGACGTGGCCGCCACGCGCGGGGAACTCGAGGTGGAGCGCGGGGTTGCCGGCGGCGATCCGGGCCACGTCGTCGAGGACTTCCGGGGGATGGAAGGGATCGTCCCGGGCGCTCAGGAGGAGTGTGGGGACGCGGATGTCCCGGAGGTACCGGATCGACGAGGAGCGATAGTAGTAATCGGCGGCGTCGCGGAAGCCGTGGACGACCGAGGTGAAGGCATCGTCGAACGACCAGAGCGAGCGGGCGGCGAGGACGCGTGCCGGGTCAGCGATGCCGGGGTGCTGGCGAATCTTCTCGACGGCCTTGCTCCGGAGCGACTTGAGGAAGTTCCAGGCGTAGACGCGCGAGAGGCCGCGGTCGATCTGCGCACAGGAGCGCGCGAGGTCGAAGGGGGCCGAGACGGCGACCGCGGCCTGCACGCGTCCCACCGCGTCGCGCCCTTGCTCGCCCAGCCACTTGAGGAGGACGTTCGCGCCTAACGACACGCCGGCCAGGATGAGCGGCGTGCCCGGGCGCTCATCGAGGAGGCGCCCGACGACGTGCGCGAGGTCGGTGGTCTCGCCCGAGTGGTAGGAGCGTGGCGCGCGATTGAGTTCGCCGTTGCAGCTCCTGAACAGGAGGAGATTGGCCTGCCACCCGGCGCGTTGCGCCTCGCGGAGTGTCCCGGCGGCATAGTGCGATCGCATCGATCCTTCGAGCCCGTGGAGCAGCAGGAAGGTCGGGGCGGTTGGGGGAGCGGCAAGGCGCACCAGGTCGAGCACGTCGCTGTCCGGGGTGTCCCATCGCTCGATGCGCGCATCCAACGGCGGCGGCGTGCGGAAGAACTTCCCCCACATCGTGCTCGCGTGGGGGTTGGTGAGCCACCACGCCGGGCGAAAGGCGGAGTCCGAGGCGGGGACGGGGAGTGGACGGAACGGCGACGACACAGCGAGGTTTGGCGAGCGCGATGAAGGGCGAAGCAGCGAGGGACGGCCTTTTCCGTGATCCGCCGCGGGTCCCCCTAGGGGCGACCGCTCGGGGACGATGTCGAGTACAGGCGCCGCCATCCGTCAATCGGAGTGAAGGCGATCGCATGGTGCGGTCGTTCCCACCGTCATCCATAGAGGACCCGATGGCCAAGTATATCCTGCTCCTGCACGAGAACCCGGCGAACTACACCGACCTGGGCCCCGCCGACATGCAGGCGATGATCGAACGCTACTCGGCGTGGGGGCGCTCGATTGCCGAGGCCGGGAAGATGCACTCCGGCATGAAGCTGGGGGACAACGGCGGCTGGCACATGCGCCGCGGCGGTTCCGGGATTGCCGTCACCGATGGACCGTACGCCGAGGCGAAGGATGTGGTGGGCGGCTTCTACGTGATCGAGGCGGCCGACGATGCCGAGGCGCAGTCGATCGCTGGCGGGTGTCCGCACCTGGAGCGCGGGTGGATCGAGATTCGCCCCATCGATATCGGGTGAGCGAGGTGCGCACCGGCCCGACCGAGGGAGAGGCAGCTGGCGGCGACGATTCGGTTCAGTTGCTCGTCGCCAACCTCTTTCGCCGGTCGGCCGGTGCAATCGTCGCGGGGCTCGCGCGGCGCTACGGACTGGAGCAGTTGGCGATGGTCGAGGACGCGGTGCAGGACGCCCTCCTGGAGGCACTGCGTCGTTGGCCGTTCGAGGGGGTACCGCGCGAACCGGCGGCGTGGCTGCGAACCGTGGCGGAGCGAAAGGCGCTCGATGTGCTGCGCCGTGGCGCGGTGCTGGAGCGAAAGCTGGCGGTCGCGATGGATCCGGACGACACGGCCGATGCGGACCGTGTTCGCGGGGACGACGCGGGCCTCTTCGATGATGACGTACTGGGGATGCTGTTCGCGTGCTGCACGCCGGCGCTGGAGCGCGAGGCCGCGGTGGCCCTCACACTGTCGGTGGTGGCCGGCTTCACGGCGCGAGAAGTAGCGCAGGCCTTTCTCGTGAGCGAGGCGACGATGGCGCAGCGCCTGGTGCGCGCCAAGCGTCGGCTGCGGGAGAGCGGCGCGCGCGTCGTGATTCCCACTGATGCCGAGGAACTGGCGACGCGTCTTCCGCGCGTGCTCGACGTCGTCTACCTGATGTTCAACGAGGGGTACGACGCCACCGAAGGGGACGCGCTGGTGCGCGAAGACCTCTGCGGCGAGGCGACGCGGCTGGCGCTGCTGTTGGCCGATCATCCGGCGACGACTACCCCGGAGGTCCACGCGTTGGCGGCGCTACTGCTGTTCCAGCTGGCGCGGCTGTCCTCACGGACGGAGGGGGATGGAGCGCCGGTCCTGCTCGAATCGCAGGATCGCACGCGCTGGGACCGCAGGTTGATTGCGGAGGGCTTTCGGCAGTTGGAGAAGGCGGGGCGCGGCGATCGACTGACCTCGCTGCACCTGCAGGCGGAGATCGCGTCGCGGCACTTGCTGGCGGTCCAGTTCGACCAGACGGACTGGGATGGGCTGCTGCGGGCGTACGACCTCTTGCTGGAGTGCGAGCCGACGCTGGTGGTGCGCGTGAATCGCGCGGTGGTGGTGGGGCAGCGGTTCGGCGCCGCCGCCGCGTTGCTGGCGCTGGAGGAGGCGTCGCGCGACCCGGCGGCGAGTGGCTATCGCTGGTTCTTCGCGGTGCGTGGGCACTTCCGCGCCAAGGCGGGGGATGCGGACGGGGGGCGACAGGATCTGCGGCGCGCATCGGCGCTTACGCGCAGCACGCCGTTGGTGCGCTGGCTGGAGGAGCGCCACGCGGCCCTGTTAGACTCCTCTGCATGATGGAAGTGCAAATATTCGGCACCAAGAAGAGTGCGGACACCCGAAAGGCACTGCGGTTCTTCGCCGAGCGACGTATCCGGACCCATTTCGTTGATCTGAACGAACGGGGGGCGTCGCTGGGGGAGTTGAAGCGCTTTGCGCAGAAATTCGGGGTTGAGGCCCTACTCGACCGGGAGTCGAAACGCTTCCAGGAGCTCGGCTTAGGGGTTGCGCGCTATTCGGACGACCGCTGGCTGGAGAAGCTGGTCGACGAGCCCATGATGCTGCGCGTCCCGCTCACGCGCTGTCAGCACAAGCTCACGATCGGGCTGGCCGAGTCCGCGTGGAAGGAATGGACGGCATGACCCAGTTCTCGTTCAACGGAATTGGTGTCTCGTTCGGCGCGACGACGATCCTGCGCGACGTCACGTTCACGGTCGCGGCGGGGGAGAAGTGGGGGGTGATCGGGCGAAACGGGTCGGGGAAGACGACGCTCTTCCGGATGCTCACCGGCGAGCAGAGCCCGTCGACGGGGACGATCGCCAAGACGCCGAACCTGCGCTTCGCCGTCCTGGACCAGCACCGCGAGTTTGCCGGGGTCACCACGGTGTGGGGGGCTGTGGCCGATGCCTTCCGCGACCTGATCGACCTGGAGGCCGACCTGGCGCGGCAGGCCGATGCGTTGGCGCACGCGGGTGAGCAGGTCACCGAGCAACAGCTCAAGCGATATGCGCTGGACCTGGAGCGATTCGAACACGAGGGGGGGTACAGCTACGTCACGCGCGTGGACACCGTCCTCACGGGGTTGGGGTTCGACCCGGAGCAGGCGCGTCACGAAGCGTTGTCGCACCTGAGCGGCGGCGAGCGCGGACGGGTGGCGCTCGCGCGGCAGCTGGTGATCCCCGCCGACGTGATGCTGCTCGACGAGCCGACCAACCACCTGGATCTCGAGACGACGCGCTGGCTCGAGGAGTACCTGCGCAACACGAACGAGACGGTCCTGGTGATCTCGCACGACCGCGCCTTCCTGGACCGCGTGGTCGACCACGTGTTGCACCTGGAGGACCTGTCGGCGGTGCCGTACGACGGCGGCTACGCGCACTTCGTGCGACAGCGCGAGGAGCGCCGGCTGTCGTTGCAGCGGGCCTTTGACAAACAGTCGAAAGCGATTTCCCGGGAAGAGGACTTCATCCGGCGCAACATTGCCGGGACGAACTCCAAGCAGGCCAAGGGGCGTCGCAAGCGCCTGGATTGGTTGCCGCGCCTGAGCCCACCGCCCGACGACGAAGGCGCCATGGCGGTGCGCTTCGCGTCCGGAGAGCGCGGGGGCGACCAGGTGGCGATCTTCGAGCATGCGACGGTGAAGATCGGCGATCGCGTGCTGCTCCAGGACTTCACCGGGTGGGTACGTCGCGGCGACGTGGTGGGGCTCATCGGGCCGAACGGGGCGGGGAAGACGACGCTCCTCAAGGCGCTGTTCGGCGAGCGACAACTCGCCTCGGGCGAGATTCGCATGGGGGGCGGGATCCAGGCGACGATGTACCGCCAGGACTTCGCCAACGTGCCGCGCCACAAGACGCTGTATGACATCATTGGCGACCTGCGCCCCATGTGGGAGCGCGGGGCCATCCAGGGACACTTGGGGATGGTGCAGTTTTCCGGCGACGAGGTCATGCGCTCGGCGTCGTCGCTGTCGGGGGGGGAGTTGGCGCGCGTGGCGTTGGCGATGATGATGCTCGAGGGGGCCAACCTCCTCGTCTTCGACGAGCCAACGAACCACCTGGACGTCGAATCGATCGAGCAGCTCGAAGATGCGATCGAGCGCTTCGCCGGGACGGTGGTGCTGGTGAGCCACGACCGGGAGCTGCTGCGCAAGCTGGTGACGCGGGTGTGGGAACTCCGGGACGGGAAGATCCGCGCCTTCGACGGCGACTTTGCCGAGTTCGAGGAGGCGCGGGAACGCGAGGAGCAGGATCGTGCCGCGCGTGTGGCAGCGGCGGCGGCCGAGCGCCGTGCGCAGGAGAAGATCGAAGCCAAGAAGCGAACCGAGAGCGACTCGAAGCAGCGGGGCAATGCGCGCGACATCCGCCGCAACGCTGAGCGGGCCGAAGGTCGGGTCACGGAGCTGGAGCAGAAGGTGGCCGAGCTCGACGCCGCGCTCGCCGATCAGGAGCTGTACTCGCGCCCGAATGGGCGCGCGCACGCCACTGCCCTTTCGCGAGAACTTGCCGAAGTGAAGGCGTCGCTGGCCGACGCGATGGCGACCTGGGAAGCCGCGCTGGTCGCGGCCGAAGCGCTGGATGCCACGTGAGCGGCGGACGTCGACTCCGTCAAGAAACCCACGGGACGCGCGTCGGACGCACGCCGACCCGACGCTGACCTAACTCGATTCAACCAGGGGTATTCCCATCAATCCCGAACTCTGGGCGTGGGGCGGCTTTCTCGCCTTTGTCCTGCTCGTCCTTGCCATCGACCTTGGGGTCCTCAACAAGAAGGCCCATGTCGTGACCATCCGGGAGGCGCTCCGCTTCACCGCGGTGGTGGCCTTCCTGGCGGTGTGCTTCGGAGGGCTCGTCTACGGGCTGTACGAGCACCACTGGCTGGGGCTCGGCCTGCAGGTGGACAAGCTTGATGGCGTGATGAACGACGGGCGTCTGGCGGCGGTGAAGTTCTTCACGGGCTACGTGATCGAGCTGTCGCTGTCGGCGGACAACGTCTTCGTGATTGCCATGATCTTCCAGTACATGCGGGTGCCGCCGCTGTACCAGCATCGCGTGCTGTTCTGGGGGATTCTCGGTGCGCTGGTGATGCGCGGGGCGATGATCCTGTTAGGCGCGTCGCTCATCGCGCGCTACCACTGGATCCTCTACCTCTTCGGCGTCTTTCTCGTCTACACGGCGATCAAGATGCTGGTGACGCGCGAGGAGGAACATGAAGGGGACGCGCCGGCCGATGGTGTCGTCCTGCGGCTACTGCGACGCGCCTTCCCGATCACCCCGACGTACCACGAGCAGCACTTCGCCATTCAGCAGGACGGGCGGTGGGTGCTCACACCGTTGGCGGTGGCGCTGGTGCTGGTGGAGACGACGGACCTGATCTTCGCCGTCGACTCGATTCCGGCGATCTTTGCCATCACGACCGATCCGTTCCTCGTCTTCACAAGCAACGTCTTCGCCATCCTTGGCCTTCGGTCGCTGTACTTCGCGCTGGCCGGGGCGATCGAGAAGTTCCGCTACCTCAAGGTGTCGCTGGCGGCCATCCTCGGGCTGGTGGGGGTGAAGATGCTGGTGGCCGACCTGCTCAAGGACTACCTCGGGCCGAACTTCAACTTCTGGCTGCTGGGGATGGTGGCGGCGATTCTCGCGGCGGGGGTCATTGCGTCGTGGGCGCGCGCGCGGCGGGACGCGGACGCTCGGCACGACATGCCGTCGGACTAGCGGCCA
>ERZ795044.1248-NODE-1248-length-23156-cov-5.906195_pt1 | contig 23156 bp, 22 predicted proteins | sample MGYA00375128_ERZ795044 | MGnify/ENA primary metagenome ERZ795044 (study PRJEB30173, sample SAMN05720213) | anaerobic digester metagenome | isolation source: active sludge of municipal wastewater-treating anaerobic digesters | place: USA | collected 2014-12-22 ... | reverse complement strand
AATCCTGTGTTCTCTTTTTTACGATCACCGAAGCAATCATAGAGATAGCGAGCAAGAATGAAATTACGATCAATGAAATCTCAACCGGGATTTTATAAAAATCGACAATGCACATCTTAATGCCTACAAATGCTAATATAGTAGCCAACCCATACTTCAGGTACACAAAATACTTTTCAATTCCGGCAAGAGCAAAATAGAGTGAGCGCAAGCCTAAAATGGCAAAGACATTTGACGTATAAACAATAAATGTATCCTCGGAGATCGCAATAATAGCCGGAATGGAGTCGACTGCAAAAATTAAATCGGTAGCTTCAATTAAAACAACTACAATAAACAAGGGTGTTGCCCACGTTTTATGATCACGCTTTATAAAAAATTTGTCGCCTTCAAATGTTTGGGTGACAGGAAACATCCTTCGAACTAATTTTACCAGCGGATTCTTCTCGGGCTCTATGGGTTTATCTTCACCAACCACCATTCGCACACCCGTAATTATCAGGAATCCTCCGAAGATATAAATCAGCCAATGGAATTTGTGAATCAATTCAATTCCAGCGAAAATGAAAATAATCCGCATGACCAACGCTCCGAAAATCCCCCAAAAGAGTACTTTGTGTTGATAGGAAGCAGGAACGCTGAAGTAGGAGAAGATCATGATCATGACAAAGATGTTGTCAACGCTGAGTGATTTCTCAACCAGGTAGGCGGTAAAAAACTCAAGTGCCTTCTCTTTACCAAAGTAGTAATACACAAAAAGATTGAATAGCATGGAGAGTGTGATCCATACAGCTGTCCACGTCAGTGCCTCTTTCACCGACACCGCATGTGATTTGCGATGAAACACACCGAGGTCTAAGGCCAACATGCCGAATACAAAAAGACTGAAACTTGACCAAAGGATAGCTGATTCGCTCATGCTTTTGATTTAATGATTCAGGGGTAAAGGTAGTCGTTCTGTTTCAATGATTGATTTAATTTTTGCGCTTGGTCGGTGTTATCACCGACCAATCAAAAAGCCTATTTACAATCCATCATGCATAAAGCCTATAATGCCCACATAAAAGATAAAGAGGCAAGATGTAACTCTTGCCTCTGTGAATACCAAATAGTTTTTCAGAACAGTTTTTCGTTGGGAGGTGTGACCTTGGCCAACCGAAGATATACGGTGGTTTGTCCGCGGTGGTGAGTCTGATGCTCGAAAGCCTTTTGCAGAGCAGCACCTTTGGATAAATCAAAGCGGCCAAATAGTTTGATTTGTGTTGGTAAATCGGCTGTCGTTATTTTTTTGATGCTATTGATTACAAAATCATAACCGTCAAGTGTCAAGTTGGTCACATTTGCTTTTGACTTGTCTGTGGTTGATTTCTCAAGGTCTTTCACTGCCGGTTTTTCACCTGTTGCTGTAGCTATAATGTTATAGTTGGCATCGGTTAAGTGAAGCATTTGTTCTGCGAAGGAGCGCATCTCCGGAGTTGGCTTTAATGCATAACCAGCTTCTGGCATCGCATCCAGATACTCCTTCGTGTAGGCTTTGGCCCGTTCCCATTCTTTTACCATCTCATCAACCGATTGAGCATAGGAAGCAGACATCAATAACATGAATAGTGAGGTAAATAAAATTTTGCTGGTTTTCATAACGTGTGTTTTGTTTAGTGTAATTGATTATTTGGTTATTTCAGGTTAGTAAAGTATCCTTCCGTACCAGAGTCATTTGATTAATTATTCTCTAAATATCATCTACCTTATCGTCAGTTGATTTTTTCTTTAACGGACCCCTGGTAACTTTTAGATCTTTGAAATACCCTATGGTTCCAATATCCACATATAATCCTATTCCACCTATTTTATGTTTGCCTAACATTTTATCCACGATAAAGGAAGAGTATTTCATATCATTGATAAACATTTCTACAGTTTCTCCATTTACTTCAATTCTCATTTTGATCCATTCCTTCAGCGCTACCGGAGCCGAGCCTTCATAAGACCCGGTCGGATAACTCTTTCTTAGTGTGTCAAATTTAGCGTGTGGATAAGAGATGTACTGAACAGCATGATTTCGAAAGAGCTGATTATTGACTCTGCCAACTTTGGGTCTTAGGTAAATGCTTTCAAAAGCCGAATCGTCTTCTTTAATCCTGAAATATACTCCGATAAAGCCGGCCACACCCGGATATGGTAGGGGATCCTGAAGCTGACTATACATTTTTACTTCAATGGTACCGTTCTCAAAATCTTCCAGACCAACGAGCCGGGCATAATGGGGTTCGTCAACTGTTTTCTCAATATTATTGACATCAAAGGGAAGCGCTTTTAAGTCTCGCTCTATTTTCAGCACCTGCTTTCCCTCAAACTCTATGATAGAGCCCGTTACATTATGCAATTCAAAAGTTTGCTTTTTGAGGGTTAGTTTCTGCTTCTGCCCGGATACATACAAAGTACCTAGTACGAGTATGAGAATAAGTTGAATTTTTTTCATGTTCATAATTTTTCTTTAAACAGGTTGTTTCAATTCCTCGCGTGTAACTGTTTTGCCCAATGCCCCAAACTCATGCAGTTCGCCAAACACTTCAATGCGGATGGACTGATCAATACCACCTACCCGAACCGGTTCGAAACCGCTATCCTGAATCAGTTCTTCAATCTTTGCATTAAGGCTAGAATCATCAGTAGCATAAAAGAGAACCGCTGGTGATGGTTTTTGGAATGCCGCACTTGCCAAAGAAGCTGCGCCTAACGTGCCTAGTGCCTTTGCTAATTTAGCACCTTTAGGAAGCAAACCTGAAATGATCTTTCCGGCAGATTCATCAGCGCCAATAATTTTCCTGAAGCCACCATTGCCATCCGGTGCAATTGGATTGGAGGGATCAACGATGATTTTACCCTGTAATTCAGATGCATTCTTTACGAGCAACTCCTGGATGGTACTGAACCATACCGACATGACGATGATATCGGCTTCCTTGATGGCCGTCTGTACATCAGCGGCTTTGGCAAGACTTCCCAGTTGTTGTGCTAATGCCGTGGCATCTTCCAGTTTGTTACTGGCTACAATTACTTCGCGATTTCCCTTTACAAGATTTGAAGCAACTACTTTTCCGATGTTGCCGAGGCCGATTACGGCTACTTTTGATTTGTTTGTTGTCATATACTTTTTGTTTGATTGAGGATACAAAGCAACATCAAACCACTAGGCTACACCAATGACCTGGTTTAAGAAAAAGCATTGATCTAGTTTAAGGATTCGACAAGTTGACAGAGGCGTCAGACCGCTTTTTGCCCAAGCGTTAAGCGGTCAGACGCCTGAAATCTCAACGATTCCTTGTAACAAATGCTGACATTCAGGATATGGTCTTGAATTCTTATTTGTCGCCCTTGGCCATTCGGTTGCGAATCCTGCTCAAAAATTCAGGGGTGACTCCGAGATAGGCGGCAATCTGCACTTGCGATAAGCGGTTAAGGAGATGCGGATAGGTTTCAAGAAATAACTGGTATCGTTCTTCAGCCGTAGAGCTGAAGAGTTGTGTCATTCGCTGCTGCTGATGCATGAAGTGATTTTCCAGCAGCACTCTGAAAATGCGATCAAACTTGGGAGCCTTAATATACAGGTCAATCAAATCCGAATGATTAATGCGAAGCACCACCGTGTCTTCAAGCGCATCAATATTTAGTTTTGCAGGCTTCATCTTGTGAAAGCTGGTCAGGTCCAGAATCCAGTAATTTTCGGTGGCAAATTGAAGGATATGATACACGCCTTTGTCATCAACCATATAGAGCCGCAGGCAACCGCGCACCACAAAATAAAAGTACTCGCACACATCGCCATGTTGGAGTGCAAACTGTTTTTTCAGAAACAGGTGCGGATGAAACTTCGCCCTGACCAACTCTTGCTCCCCGGTACTCAAGGGAATAAGCTTGTTGAAATAATCAAGCAGGGGTTGACAAGACATTGTAGTAGAATTATCCATTCCGTGATCGATCTATGGCAGTTTCTCAAAGATAGTCATGAATATGCTTAACGAGGTATTCAAATTGTTTTCTTATTTTCGTTAATACATCATTATGCAACGTGACACAAAGCTGGTCTTAGTTAAAGTCATACACACGTTGATCTGGATATTCTTCAATGTCGTTATTTTCTACATGCTGTATGCCGTATTGCAAAACAAGATTGACAGGTGGCTGTGGATAGGCTATGGATTAGTATTACTGGAGGGCCTTACATTACTTCTCTTTAAGTTCTTTTGCCCGCTGACATTAATAGCCCGTAAGTATTCAGATTCAACAAAAGACAACTTTGACATATATCTTCCAAACTGGTTAGCCAGGTATACGAAGGTGATCTATACCTCCATCATGGTAATTATTATTGTTATCACAGTTTATCGTCTTTGGACATAAACGCTGGCATCCCTTAAAATATAATTATAAAAATAGTTGTATGACTATATATATAGTTATACATTTGTTTCATGACGCACAGGGAACTGACCAAGGCAGAAGAACAGGTAATGCAAATCCTTTGGAGGCTTGGCAAGGGGTTTCTCAAGGATATTCTTGAAAGTTTTCCGCAACCAAAGCCGGCTTATACTACCGTTTCAACGGTGATCCGGGTACTGGTCAGGAAAGGATTTATAGGATTTAAAACCTATGGAAAGATTAACGAGTACTATCCCCTTGTTTCCAAGACAGATCATTTTAAGAGTAAACTAAAACCAATCATTACCAATTATTTTGATGGTTCGAAACGCGATCTGGCTTCATTTTTTGCCAACACGCATTTAAACCTTTCCGAACTGGAAGCGGTAAAATTGCTCATCGAGGAAAAGATTAATAAACTAAAACGGGGGAAATAAGATGCTTGCAACGGGTTTATATCTTATTAAATCGTGTGTGTATGTAATCGCTTTTTACATTCCCTTTATCCTGATCCTTAAACGCACCACCTTCTTTTCGATAAACCGGATATACCTGGTATCAGGACTTTTACTTTCATTCGTTCTTCCTCTGTACACAGGGCTCACTTCAATACCGGCATACACACCTCCTGATCTGCCATTTATGGAACCCCTTGTCACGCAAACTGAATCGATCATTTCACAGGCAAGCAAACCTGCGGGTTCGTTAAGCATAGTCACTCTTCTCATTATTATTTACCTGGCAGGAATTGTTATTAGAGTGACACGGTTAGCTTTTTCAATCGGAGGCATTTTAAAACTCAAACAGCAAGGAGAGATTTTAGCCTGTCACAACTTAACGGTTGTTAAAACGAATACATCGATTCCATTTTCTTTCTTTAAGTTTGTGTTTTTGCCAAAGACCCTTGATGATTCGGGAATTTTAGAGCATGAGTTGGCTCATGTACGGCAATATCATTGGTTAGATTTATGGATCGTTGAAGTAGCGTCTATCATTCTTTGGTTTAACCCGGTGATGCTTGTCTACAAGCGCTCCTTAAAACAGCAACATGAATACCTGGCAGACCGATCGGCAATAGAAAGAGGAATTGACTTGGGAGCATACCTGATCAGCATCAGGCAACAAATTGAACTTTCAATCCCTGCTCCACTGACCAGTGAATTTTATTTTCAATCCATTAAAAACCGAATCAATATGTTGACAAACGAAAGAACCTCAGTCTATAAGCTAGCTGCATACCCTCTTGTATTGCCTATTATCATTTTCCTTCTCATGGCTTTTTCACCACGGAAACAGTTTCAACTCATTGAACAAGGTGTGATGGAATCTGGTCAGGAGCAACTATCCTTATGCCTGCCCATTGATAAGAGCAAATTTTTGTTGGAGAGTGGGTATGGAGAAAGACTACATCCTGTTTTGGGTGTTATGCGGTTGCATACCGGAATTGATTTGGTTGCGGAGGAAGGCGTTCCTGTAGTCTCCACGGAAGGGGGAGTGGTGGTAAAGGCACAACTGGCTGAGGCTTGGGGAAATATAGTTGTAGTTCAGCACGATGGAACGTACTCAACTTCCTATTCGCACCTGAAGTCCATGAATGTAAAACAAGGAGAGAAGGTAGAGAAGGGGCAGAAGATTGGATTGGTAGGTCACACGGGGTTGTCTACCAAGGACCATTTACATTTTGAACTTCTTAAAAATGCGAAGGCTATAGATCCTATTAGTTATTTGCCACAAATTAAGTAGTGAGCTTTTGTCCTCGTGCTTTATCTTTGCGCATTAGCGGTTTATGAACCGCAGAGACGCTAAGCCACAGAGAGATTTATTTTGCCCTTGGTCGGTGTTATCACCGACCAACCAAAGCCTATAAATGCTCCGCATAGTGCGTGAGGAACCCCCAATTATTTTCATCGAGATGGTAAAATCTGTATGAGGAGTGTACATATTCCTCTGGATATTCACACAGTCCAGCTTTCACTGGATTGTAGTGCATATAGTCAATTTTCTGACTTGCCACTTTGCGATTATACATTGTGGCGGAGTATGATCTGCGCTCCCAAAAGTGATAGTCACGATCCCTTTGAGTACTTATATAACTATCCAGTGCTGACGGATCATCAGCAAGTAGATTAAATTTGATTTGCTGTGCGGTGTACTTCAAAAACATCTGTTTCACATTTTTCTCCAGCCACTGATCTTGTTTACACCACATCAAATGAATGTGATTGGGCATGATTACAAATCCATACAGCCAGATTCGTTTATCGTCTACCAGAAATTTCAGACTATCGATGACGACTTCTTTGTTCTTTTCCCATTGAAGTAATGGTTGCCATTTTAAACAAGTGGCTGTAAAAAACTCAATGCCATTTACCATGTAAATAAAGATAATGAAAAGTTTGCAGTGAAGGTCGGTGATAACACCGACCTTAGGCAAGCGAGTAGGTTGGTGATACACCAGACAATGATAAAATTTACTCTGGTTTGAATCGATTTTCCCAATCCTTATTAGACCAGTCTATAACCGCACCGGTTTTTTGAGTTAATACACCTTTCGTAGTTAGCCAGCCATCCCAAAAATGATATTGTGGATCTTTTCCCTCTACGGGTTTTTCAGTAACTACCTGGCCCCGCAAGGCAATTCGTCCATCACTCAGTGCGCGGATATAGGCAACGGTAGGATTATTGATCAGGCTGCAGGAGCCAATGAATTTATCCCACATGATCGTTCCCGTCTTGGTTAGGAAAACTACGCGTTCACAACCGCCTCTGTATTTTGTGTTATCATACACGAGGATAAAAACATAGTAATTTCCATTCTTGTCCTGCACAACACTTTGCGATTCGCTCTCGTCACCCTTCGGTTTAATAATCCGCTTCCATTGTACTTTGCCGGTTTTATCCAGTTTGACAAGCATGGTGCCTTCATCGCCATCCCCGAAAGCAGCTCCGCCACCATCTGACGTAAGTATTAATGGCGCACCATATCCTTTATGTCCTTTAAATTGTTCGTGGTAACTATAGGAGCCAATATGATACTTCCTGACTGCGCTGTCGTAGGCTATTTCCATTGTTAATTGTCCATATCCGAGGGAACAAACAAACAAGAGGATGACAAATAGATATTTCATTGCTATAGTCTTTCTTTGAATTTAAAGAATAAGTTTGATTCGATCAAAAGCTCCATTTGCGGAACTGCTAATTAGCAGGTCTCTGGATGCAATCTGAAGTACTATTTTATCTGCCATCTTATTCCTATCTTAGTTCTACCTCAAATCCTTGCCTATGAAAACCCTTCTTATTATTGGAGCCTTTGTGCTTTTGTCTTGTCAACAGGAAAAGCCTGATCCCGGAATCCAAACCATGGATGAATTTCTGCAAGGACAGGCAACGTTTTTTAACTTCAATGGAAATGTGCTTGTAGCCGAGAAGGGAAAGGTGATTTACAAGAAATCGGTTGGCCTTGCAAACTACGATACCCAATCGCCACTCAACGATTCTTCCATTTTCGAACTGGCATCGGTGAGTAAACAATTTACAGCTGCTGGCATTTTGCTATTGCAGCAAATGAACAAACTGAGTCTTACTGATTCACTGCGACACTATTTTCCTGAATTGCCTTACACAAACATTACCCTTCATCATATGCTTACCCATACCTCCGGTCTTCCGGATTATGAGGCTGCCATGAACAAAACCTGGGATCGTAACAAAATTGCTTTTAATCATGACATGATTGCCTTCCTTGCAAAAGAAAAACCACCCATTCATTTTAAACCCGGTGAAAGGTGGGAGTACAGCAACACAGCGTTTGCGATTCTGGCCAGCACGATTGAAAAAGTTTCGGGGCAGACATTCAAAGAATTTATGGCACAGCATTTCTTTCAGCCCCTTGGAATGAAGCACACACGTGTTTACAATTCAAGACGAAGTGGCGAGAAGATTGATAACTATGCGTATGGATATGTTTGGTCGGATAGCCTGAACCGCTTTATGCTACCTGATTCATTACCTGATTATAAATTCGTCTACTATCTGGACGGTATTCAGGGTGATGGAATTATCAATTCAACTACAGCTGATTTACTAAAATGGGATCGGAGTTTATTCAATCACACTATTTTGAGCGATCGAACAGTAAGTGAAATGCAAACGCACCATGCGTTAGTGGACTCGGTGAACGAGGGCTTTTATGGCTATGGTGTATTTGTTGGTAAGAATCAGTTTGGAAACTACGTTTCCCATGCCGGTGGCTGGCCTGGCTATGGTACCAACCTGGCAAGGTATGTTGATGATGACCTGACTCTTATTATCCTCTCAAATAATGAGTCAGCAGCGACCGCCATCCAGGCCACATTGACCAATATCTTTTTCAATAAACCGATTGCAATGCCCTATGAGCATAAGGCTACTGAACTTGATTCGACAAAACTCCATGCGTTTGCTGGTACTTACACATTAAGAGGGAATAAGTTTACTATCGACAGAGATAAGAACGTATTGAAGGTTTATGGAAATATGGAATTGAAGCCGGAGTCGGAGACAAAAATATTTCACAATGGGCGGTATGATCTCCAGTTTGAAATTGAGAAAGATACGAATGGGAACCTGAAGTATTACCGCACCATGTTTGGAGTTCGTGAGCCGATTGAGAAATTGAATTAAACACCAATCACTCCGTTTCATGAAGAATTCCGGTTGCTGGTTATTGTTAGCAATACTCTTTTGTGGTCAGGTTAGTGTCTCCGCTCAAACACCTACGCAACGAATTAGCGGCACCGTGCTGGATAAAGCAAGCCGGCAGCCACTTCCGGGCGCGAATGTGTTCATAACTCTTAACAATGATAAGGCATCAATCATAGGCACAGTAAGTGATCAAGAGGGCCGATTTACTTTAGATAAGGTTCCGGTAGGCCGTCATTATTTAAATTGTTCGTATGTGAGTTATGAAAACTGGATATCACCTTATCTTGAACTTACTTCTGCCAAGCAACTTAACATTACCATTGAACTTAATGAGGCAGTAACCATGAAGGATGCTGTTCTTGTTGTAGCACAACGAACCCCCAGTGAGGCTAGCAATGAATTTAGCCTGGTAAGTGCACGTTCATTCACGCCCGAAGAAACACAACGCTTTGCCGGAAGCATTAACGACCCGGGTCGAATGGCCTTGAGTTTGCCGGGTACACAAATTTCAACTCAGGACAATGAGAATACTATTGTGGTTCGCGCTAATTCACCCATTGGTTTAAGCTGGCGACTAGAGGGTGTTGAAATTCCCAACCCCAATCATTTTGCAGAAGCGGGATCAAGTGGAGGAGGTATCAGCGCATTAAGCATTTATGTATTAGGGGCCTCTGATTTTTTTACCGGTGCCTTTCCACCGGAGTATGGAAATGCACTTGCAGGAGTTATGGACCTTAAATTCAGAAAGGGAAATCGCGAGAATCGTGAGTTTCGTTTTCAAGCCGGGTTGATCGGGTTGGATTTTGCTTCTGAAGGTCCGCTTTCGCAAAAGAAAAAATCGGCTTCTTATTTATTCAACTACCGGTATTCAACCTTGGGGCTTTTAAGCAAAATGGGTGTTAACGTGGTGAATCCGCTTACCAGTAATTCCTTTCATGACTTGTCATTCAATCTTTATTTTCCGATCAATAAAAAAACACATCTTACCTTTTTTGCCTTTGGCGGAGCTAGTTCTGAGAATAAGAAACCAGAATCCGACACTTCAAAATGGGAAAGTTATAATGAAGTCTATGCCTATGATTTTTATACGAAGCTGGGAGTTACCGGGCTTACCTACACCTATTTGATTAATGATAAATCCTATTTGTATGGGGTGGTGAGTGTGGGTGCGAATGATATAAAGGAGAATGATGACACTGTTAACTATGATTTTGTTAAGACGAGAATCAGAAATGAAAGCTATCTGAATGGACGGATTAACACAGCGTGGTCGTATAATCGTAAGATTGGTCAGTCTACTAATTTAAAAACCGGTTTCCAGGCGAGTTATTTATTCTATAATGTCTTTCGCGATGATTATGATAATGTAATTTCTGATTTTCGGGTGCAGATGGACGGTGCCGGAAACACGTGGCTTATGCAACCCTATGCAGTAATTCGTTCGCAGTTAAATTCAAAGGTAACCGTTCAGGCCGGACTCAATAGTATGTATTTTGATTATACAAAAGACTTTGTATTGGAGCCCAGAGTAGGCGTGCAATTTCAATTGCCAAGGGGTACAGTCGATGTAGCGTATGGCATGCACAGTCAGGTTTTACCCTTTCAGACCTATGAAGCAGTTACCACAGATTCGCTGACAGGTGCTTATGCCGGAAAGCCCAATCGCGATCTTGGCATTTGGCGGGCACATCATTTTGCCATTAGTCTGAATAAACGATTTGCAGGAAATGTCAGGTTAAAACTAGAGCCTTATTACCAGTACCTGTTTAATGTACCTGTAAGTATCCATGACTGGAGTACGTATTCTCTGATTAATCAAGACCGCAATTTCTTTGCGGATAGTCTAAGCAACGATGGAAACGGATATAATAAAGGAGTTGAATTGACTTTTGAAAAATCATTCAGTAACCAGCTTTTCATTTTGTTGAGTGCTTCTGTGTATGATTCAAAATTTAAAACCAATAACGGAGGCGCAGATCAGTATTACAATACCAAGTATAATTCCAACTTCAATTCAGCATTAACCTTCGGCAAGGAATGGGCATTGAGTACTGTAAAACGCCTTGAGGTTGGTGGACGGATTTTGTGGAGCGGGGGCATGCGGTACACTCCTTTTAATACAGAAGAATCGATTGCTACCGGCAGACCTGTTTACGTTTACTCACAAGCCTATGAATCGCAAAACAAAAATTATTTTCGCGTGGATGCCCGGGTAGCGCTTCGTAAAAATGCTGAGAAATTGTCATGGAAGTTATCGTTGGATATTCAGAACCTGACCAACTATCAAAATCCGCAACGTCCGTATTTTGATCGCTGGAATGGCACGATCGCCTATGGCTTTAATACTTCGATTATTCCGGTAATCAGTTATACGATAGATTTTTGAGATTTGTTAGTAAGAGATTAATAGTAGAAATTTTGTGAGTCCAATTATATCCGTACTTCAACGTCTTCAGCCTCTGTCAAAAGAAACGATAGACTCAATGGATGCCATCATTAAGCAAAGGCATTATCGCAAAGGTGAGCTGCTGGTGCGGGTAGGACAGGTGCCTGAAAATTTTTACTTCGTCAGTAAAGGGTTGGCGCGGGTCTACTACGTTCGGAAGGGGTTGGATGTTACCGACTACTTTGCTATCGATAACCAATTTATTGGCGCTTTACCGGGGTTATTCAGTCGGCAACCCTCACACAAGGCCATTGAGGCGTTGGAGGATTCGGACGTTGAGTATTTTTCCTATGCGACATTTGATAAGCTTTGCGAACGACATCACGATCTGGAAAGAGCTGCCCGTAAAATGACAATCTTTGGTATGATTGAAGGGCAAAAACGCATTGAGAGCATTCGTTTTTTTTCTGCCCGGGAGAAATACGAGGAACTGGAAAGATTATATCCAGGAATTACTAACCGGGCCCCGTTAAAACACATTGCCTCTTATCTGGGTGTTACCCAGGTTAGTATCAGCCGGATTCGTGCCGGCAAGCAATAAGCCATGAATTTAACATATGTAAAAAGCATGATGTAGTAGTTCCCGTATACATCCCTGTAAGGGAAAATTAGTTTATGAAAAACAGGATACTCATAATTGGTGGTGGCATTGCCGGCCTTACTACGGCTCTGGCCTTGCAAAAAACGAATCTCGACTTTATCGTGTTTGAAGCGGTGCCGGAGATTAAAGCCGTGGGTGCGGGAATCAGTCTTGCGGGTAATGCGATGAGGGCACTGACGAAGTTGGGTGTAGATGAAGAAGTGAAAAGAAGAGGGCATTTGATTTCTTCCATGATTATTGAAGATGACAAAGGCAAACGCATTTCTATCATGGATGCAGAAAAGCTAAGCCGTGAGCATGGATTGGATAACGTAGCGATACATCGTGCGGATCTCCATCAGGTGCTGCTAACTTCGATTGATACTAATAGAATTGTTACCGGAAAGAAAGCAATTGATTTTAGTGAAGAACCCGGGGGTATTACTATATTCTTTGATGATGGGAGCAAGGAGCAGGGCAGTGCCGCTATTATTGCTGACGGAATACATTCGGGTCTTCGTAAAAAATTATTGCCAGGTGTAAGTCCACGTTATTCGGGGTATACTTGCTGGCGGGGTGTGGTTGAAAATAGATGGAACATCCAACATCACGCAGTTGAAACCTGGGGTTCGAAGGGAAGATTTGGATATGTACCCATTGGCAATAATAAGGTCTATTGGTTTGCTTGTAAAAACGCACCAATAAAAGATGAGATGATGAGTCTGTTTAGGATCTCGGACCTGGTGGATAATTTTAAAAGTTACACGTATCCCATACCTGAAATTTTGAAGGACACGTCCGATGCCGATTTAATCTTGAGCGATATTGTAGATCTGAAACCCATTTCGCAGTATGCCTTTAACCGGATTTTGTTGCTGGGTGATGCTGCTCATGCTACAACCCCTAATCTTGGTCAGGGTGCCTGCATGGCCATGGAAGACGCGCTCTTTGTGGCCGAAGAAATCAATAGGCAACCAAAGAATATTGTAAACGCTTTTAAATCTTTTGAACAAAAGAGAGTACCGCGGGCACAATATATTGTTAACACAAGTTTTCGGTTGGGAAAATTGGCGCAATGGGAAAATCCGGTGCTGACGAAATTTAGGAATATGCTTTTTCGACTTATTCCCGATTGGGTAAATGAAAAGCAGGTTGCAAGAGTGTTGGAAATCTGATTTAGAGGATTAGGTATAGTTTAATCAATGGTGAGTTGCAACACAACGCCTAAACGATTGCTTTTCCATTTCTCTGTATAACTGCCTTCGGTATTGGTTAAGGATGTTTTGCCGTATGTAAAGGCGGCTCCCAATCCAAGTTTTTTTGAGATCCAGAATTCTTTACCTGCCTTTAGTAAAAAGGAGAATCCTCCTTCTGTAGAAATGTTGCTGGTGTTGTCACCAAACACAAATTTGCCAACTCCAAAATTGCCCGTAAGAAAGAAATTGCGGGGTGTATAATGTGTGATACCAACGCCATACATCGTTTCGCTGAGGGAATAATCATCAGGAACAATTACTCCATTGATCTCTGGACCCACTACCGATTTAACTGTTAAGGTTCCGTGAACAATCAAACCGGGTATAACCGAGCCACCTAATTGTAAATCAATTTCTGCACCAGTACCTTCTAAGGTGAAAGAACTACCCTGGTTATCATAGCCGTTAACCGTGCCCCAGGCAGGTCCGGCCGCCAAAGAAAAATAGAATCCGCTATGCTCCCGTTGGGCATGTAACAAAGTGATTGGCGACAAGGCCACCAAAATCATAAGCAATTTTTTCATGTGGCTTGATTTTCTAAGGAAGATAACTAAGTAAAGCTGGATTATCGTATTTTAAAAATACTTTTTATTGACGAGACAATAGAGGTAGCCATCACCGCGCCTAGTGTTGCAAGAAAAATATCTTTCTGGGCGTCCCAGATATCGCCTTGCGTACCAAGGTAGGCATCACCCTGGGCAGGAAAGAATACATCGGCCACAGCCCATTCAATCAATTCATAAAACCCACTGATCGATAGTGTAATTTCAATCGGAAGCACCCATGCCACCCATACTGGAAATTTAAGCCACTTCAAAAACATTTCGCGCATGGGGTAAGCCAGCAGAAACCCAAAACTAAAATGTACGATGCGGTCATAATGATTACGCTCCATATCAAACGCATCCTTCAGCCAATAGCCAAATGGGTTTTCAGCATAGGTGTATTTGGACCCATATACATGGAGGCACAGATAAATGCATATTAACAGGTAGGCGAGATCGCTGAACTGATACTTCTTATAGGTGAAAATTAGAAAACCAATAAAGATAAACACCAACATATTTTCCAGTATCCAGTTGTTCATGTCGGTGGTGCCTATGAGAGTCGAGCCCCATACACCAAGAAATACAAGGATAAATAGTTGTAACCTGCGATTGCTTTTTAATGGGGTCTTTTCTGGCGAGATCGCGAGGGTAAAGGGCATAGGTTGAGGTTTGTAATAAAGTTAATGAATATTTGAACTTGGATGGCTGCTCGATTATTTGATTTAGATCGGCCTGGTATTCAGGCGCTAGATTTCAAACGCACTCCGATAGAATCCATTCGTCTGCACATATTCCAACAGGTCAACATAAAACGGATGCGAGCCGAGGGTGGCACTATCGCCTACTATAATAAGTTTCTTCCGGGCACGCGTCATGGCCACACTGGTTCTGCGGATGTCGCTTAAAAATCCTACTTCGGCTTTTTCGTTGCTGCGCACAAAACTGATCGCAATCACATCGCGCTCCTGACCTTGAAAGGCATCTACTGTGTTGATCGTGATTAACTTGTGCAAAGGCTCTAGTATAGGTGAAGCATCAGCAAGTTTATGAAGATGATCTACCTGGGCCCGATAGGGAGTGATGATTCCCATGGAGATGGTTTGTTCCAGCCAAACTTCCAATCCGATTTCTTCTACCAGTTTTTCAATCTGTCGAATTAGTAAAGAAGCTTCTTCAATATTATACCGGCTTAGCGTTTCCGGATCCTGTTGTTCTGCAAAGCCACATCCGGCTGTATCAATATAATCAACCGGAAGTTGATTGGGTCTTAATAACTCTGACTTAACGGATGCGTGAGCTACTAATTCATCGTTATAAAAGTAGCGGGAAGAAAACTTCATGATGGCCTCATGCATTCGGTATTGTACCCGAAGCATGGTAGCCATTTCCGGATGTTTGGCAATTCCTTTTTCAAAGAGTGTAACAGCCAATCCTTCTTTGGCTGCGTCAGTTGATTTAATGGTGGGGGGTAACTGACAATGATCTCCAGCCAGAATCACCCGCTGTGATTTTAACAAAGGAATCCAGCAGGCGGGCTCCAACGACTGGGCGGCTTCGTCAATAAAAACGGTTTTAAATTTTCTTCCACGAAGTACTGGATGGGAGGAACCCACCAGTGTACTGCAGATCACGTCTGCCACTTGAAGTAAATCGTTGATGATGTAAAACTCAAGCATGTCCGCATCTGACTTCAACGTGCGGGCTTCTTCTTTCAACAACCTCCGTTGTTCTTTTTCCTGATAGCCGAAGTTGCGTTTGTATTTCGAGGCCTGGTTGCGTACCTGTTCCATCTTTTTGCGCAAGGCCCGTAGTTCTCCATAGCTGGCGTGTGTAGCAATGCGTGCATCCAATGTTTTGCTTAAGGTTTGTTCTGTTACCCGTGCCGGGTGTCCGATGCGTACTACATTCAGGCCCCGGTCTGTAAGTTTTTCCACGAGTAAATCAATAGCAGCATTGCTGGGTGTACACACAAGTACCTGGCCTTCTAGTTTGTTGGTAAGGACGATGGCTTGTACCAGCGTGGTGGTCTTGCCGGTTCCGGGCGGGCCATGAATGAAGGCAACAGTTTCAGTTTCCAGAATTTTATCAACGGCTTTTGCCTGACTTTCATTCAATAGCTTAATCGATTCCTGATACTCAATACTGGATGCTATGACTTGATTTTTCTCAGCTCTTTTATTTTTGGCATCTCCCAGGAAAATCTCCCGAAATTCAGAAACCCGGTTGTCTTCCGCTTTCATCACGGCTTTCAAGGCATATTCCATTTCCTTGTAGGTCATCTCATCGAACATTACATCCACACCCAATTGACCATCCTCAATCCAATCAGGCAGGTCATCACCATTGAGCGTAATCACCAGCGTGTTGTCCTGAACATAATTGATCACTGCATTGAGATGTTCCTTTTCCGGTTTGCCGGAAGCATTGCAAAACAAGCTCACTAATTTGCCGCTCTGAAAACTATGGGGCTGATCGAGTTGATGTACGCGCTGAAGTTCAAGAATAATTCGTTCGCCCGTTCCAATGTAATCGCGTATCAGTCGCACTGGATACCAGGTAACCCCTTCTTTTACACGTTGTGTAAGTGATCGAAGTAAAACCTTTTGCCTGTATTGTTCCAGGTCGGCTTGCCGCTCCAGCTTAATCAGGTCTAGCGTTTTTTGTAGTTGTTCCCTCGAATTCATTCTGTTCATTAACCGCAAAGATGCATGGGTAAACTCTGGGATAAAAATTTGTATACTACATTGTTAAAATATTTACCTTGATGCCATGAGTACTCAGGATCGGTTGCAGAAACTTAATTTACTACGCATTCGCAGAATTAATGTAGAGCGAATGATTAAGGATACCGTGTTTATTTTGCTCGGTGTAGCTGCAGCAGCTTTTGGACTGAAAGGATTTTTGTTACCCAATCGGTTTTTAGACGGTGGCGTGATGGGGATCTCGTTGTTGGTTAATATTATTTCGGGTATTAACCTGTCGCTGTTGGTTGTGATGATCAATCTTCCCTTTGTAGTTATCGCATATACCCAAGTTTCTAAAAAGTTTGCTTTTAAAACATTAATTGCAATTTCTCTGTTAGCGGTTACACTCGCGATTATTGAATTCCCAACAATTACCGATGACAAACTTTTGATTGCTGTTTTTGGAGGATTTTTTCTTGGTGCAGGAATAGGCCTTTCCATTCGTGGCGGCAGCGTGATTGATGGCACTGAAGTGTTAGCAATTTATTCCAGCCGAAAAACAACCCTTACGGTGGGGGATGTAATCCTGGTTCTTAACATCATAATCTTTTCAACGGCTGCTTATATTATTAATATTGAAACGGCTCTCTACGCTATTCTCACCTATTTGGTCGCCTCCAAAACAGTTGATTTTGTTGTGCATGGTATTGAGGAGTATACCAGTGTGATGATTGTTTCAGATAAAAGTGATGAGATTAAAGATGCCATTGTAAATAAAATGGGTCGTGGAGTTACTTTATTGAAAGGCAAGAGTGGCTTTGGAAAGAAAGGTCATCGAAGTACGGACGTGGATGTAATATTTTCTGTTGTAACCCGCCTTGAATTGCAACGATTAAAAACGGAGATCATCAAGATTGACCCAGATGCCTTTATGGTGGAAAATAGTGTGAATGATATAAAGGGTGGTATGATTAAGAAACGTCCTTTTCAGGAAGATTGAGAGAGGGACTTTAGGTAGCTTTCGATGTACTGATTTAGACTCTTTCTTTTGTATTGCATAATAAACCGTGGATGAGCTAGGGGAATAATCTTTTCGAAGAATTGATGTTGTTCATTGAATTGTGACAGGAATTTGTAGTTATCACGTTCGCCCAGGCAATAAGCCACTTTCTTGTCTATACCAAAATCCAGTTGACTGCGCATACACGCAAGCATAAAGGGTTTTAATCGCTCGGTGAGTTTTACATCATCATAATAGTTGAGATTTTTCCCTTCCCGGGTAAATCCAAGGGGAGAAACTGAGGTGAAATAGAATTTCTTATAGAAAATATCGGGTCCTCCAAAGGCATCAATCACTTTATAGATATAGTCAGAGGAAAGTTCTTGCTTCCTCGTAAGCGTATTTTTTATACCGCAAATAGTTTCAAGTTTAATGGGGTCGGTAAATGGAATACCGGTAAGTCCACCACCGAATCTTCCTGGATTGATCCCGATAATCATGCTTCGTGAGTTGGTATCAGAATAGTATTGAGTATAAAACTGTTGACAGAGTTCGAAGACAAGTTTATCCTGATAGGGATTCAATACCTGAACGCCCCGTGGCAATGAAGCGGTTAGTTTCAGTGAAGTGAAGAATTGAAGAACGTGGGTGGCAAATTGATCCTGACTCATTAGAGCATCAGAAAGTTTTTGATTTTTTTTGAGTCACCAAAAAGAATGAGTGTATCACCGTGGCGCAAATCTGTAGTTGGTGCTAAAATTCCAATAGTCTGTTTTGTTTTTCGTATGGTACCGAGAATATTTTTCTCGGCAACTTCCCGCTTAATAGAAACTAACTGAATCTCATAATCCCTGACAAAATCAACATCACTCACTTTGCTGCCAATTAACCTGCCCGGAATATTTACTTCAACAATTTGGTAACGCTCGCAGATACGATGCGAATCTAAAACGCCACTAAAATTTAATTGATGGGCCATGCGCTCAGCGGAGTTTTGTTCAGGATAAACGAATTCTGAAAGCCCCATGGTTTCAAGAACTGTTTTTTGTAGGGTAGAGGTTACGCGACAAATAATTCGCTTAACTCCGATTTGCTTAAGTAAGGCTGCCAGAAGAATAATTGTACCTTCATTTTCACCAATGGCAATAATAACTGCATCAGCCTCTTTCAGGGGTAAGTCTTGTATAGCTTCCGGATTGGTGGCATCCATGGCAATGGTATACGTAATACGGTTCTTTAATTTTTCTGTTCGCTCGGATGATGAATCGACACCAAACACTTCATGACCTAAATCGACTAGCTTACCAGCCAGAGAGGCACCATAATTTCCGATTCCAAATACAATGAATTTCATAGGATTGATAGTTAATTCATAATTTCTTCAACAGGGTAGTGATAGGCTTGCTGTTTGGCTCGGTTGACAAACGCGATAAGCACAGTAAGTGCTCCAACCCGGCCTATAAACATGACAATAATTAAAACTATTTTGCTGGTTTCTGATAGTTCGGGTGTAATCCCCAGGGTTAGACCTACGGTGCTGAACGCAGAGAATGATTCAAATGCTATTTTTAAAAGTCCGTGTTTGCCATCATTCAATGAAATCAATAGAATAGAGAGCCCGATAATAAACAGTGAAATAATTATTGCAGCAAATGCTTTGTTGATGGAGGGCTCACTTATCTGGGTTCTGAAAGCATCGATTCTATTCTTACCCTGAGCAATGGTTCGTAGATTTAAAAAGGCAATGGCTGCTGTTGTCGTTTTTATTCCACCCCCGGTGGAGGATGGCGATGCACCTATCCACATAAGCAGTAAGTAGATTAAAACAGTTGGAAGTGTAAGTGCGTTTAAGTTAACTGTGTTAAAGCCAGCGGTGCGGGGAGTAACCGATCCAAAAAAGGAGGTCACAATTTTTCCAATCCAGGATGTGTGCTCTTTAAGAGAAGCATTCCATTCAAGAAAAAGGTAACAGCCAAAACCAATTAACAGCAGGATCAACGTAGTACTAAGGGCAAGTTTTGAATTCAGTTGAATGATGCGCGTATAAGTTTCGCGAGCAGGATTCCTGAGCAACCGATTTACCGCATTCAATACTTTGGATCGTATAAAAGTGAAAATATTAAATACGATGGGGAACCCCATGCCTCCCAAAATAATTAGAGTAGCAATAATCATGTGTAATGAATAGTTGAATTTTACCAGCGGATCATTTAAACCCTTAGAGAATGTTGAAAATCCGGCATTGCAAAAGGCAGATACCGCATGAAAGACGGAAAAGAAGACCTGATCAACTTTCTTATCAAAAAGGGTTTTGTCGATACTAATATAAACTAAGAAGGCACCGATACCTTCAAAGAAGAGAGTGACGAGTATGATTCTGCCGATAATCGTTATCACATTGCTCAACCGGTTGCTGCTAACAATACTCTTGAGCGCCATTTGGTTGTGGAAGGAGACGGACCCGGCTGCCAGGTAGGAGAGCAGTCCCGTAAATGTCATAATGCCTAATCCACCGATTTGAATAAGAAAGAGTAAGATCATTTTGCCAACAATTGTAAAGTGTTTAGCAGTGTCAACTACGGTAAGTCCTGTAACACACACGGCACTGGCCGAGGTAAAGAAGGCATCAACTATAGTAATATCCCGAACCGTTGCTTTGGGTAGCATAAGTAAGAGAGCGCCTGCCATGATGATTACTGCAAAACTAAGGATGAACAGGAAGGCCGGGTTCTGTCGTTTGTGATGCACATATTTTAATAGACTAGAGGCTTCGGTCAGGAAGAGAAAGATGAGCCCGGCATATAGAAGCAGCTTGTTCATCAGAAAGCCAGTAGAAGGACCAGGTTCTGACACGATGAGTGCATTACCGACATGATCCAGGTAGTAAACCAGAATCAAAAGAGCCACGCTATAGATATGAGCTTTAAACTTTATGGGTTCAACCCATTCTGAAAAAAAGCGAATTAGAAATAATATTTTGAAACTCAGCAGTACAAGATGAAAGCCCGTATATAGGTTAGGCGAATGGCTATAAAACGGATTGAAACCAAAATCGTAGATAACCAATCCAAAAGCAATCAAGGTTGTTGGCGGAATTAATACATTGCTGATGCGATAAAAGGCTCGCAGGATTTGGATCAGACTAAAACGACCTTGATTAATAACCCTTTCGGTGAGGGATTTCTTGGCCCACCGGTAGAGCAATTCAATTTTATGACTGATTTTTTTTAACATTACCAAACTAGGAGATCCCTTTTAAAACCAACGGGTAAAATAGAACACATATAATCCGGCAAGCGCACCTTGTACAGCTCCCCAGGTTACATCGATTAAGCTAATCCATAGCGGCCACCCTTTTACAAAGGATAGATTGGTAAAATCATAGGTTACATACATCATTAAGCCCAAAAAAGCACCTGTACCCAATGCCGCAACCAGCCGGTTATCAATCTGTATAACGAGCGAGATAAAAACACTTAGGGTTATAGAAATTGCAAACTGCGCCAATAATCCCATAGGAATATTAAAGACTATTTTTCCATCGGGGTCTAATTCGGCCAGGTAGCCCAGGGATTGACGATACATTTTAGAAGCAACCACCGCCAACCATAGAAAATCAAGCAAAACAAAAATAAGCAACGATACTGCTGCAATTTTTAAAAACTTAAGGGTAAAAATAAATGCCATACTATTTCGTATTGACTGGTCAAGCTACACATACCAAACCACTTCAACAACGAACCTTACAGAGAAGGTACTTATGACTTGAATAAAATCGCTTTTGGGTATTGTAAAGAATGTATATCTTCCAACTAAAAATCATGCGCTTACGATATTTGCTCATCGGACTGGTCTTTATGCATCAATCCGTTCTCTCACAATCCTATGATGTTATCATTACGAATGGAAAAATCATTGATGGCACAGGCAACTCCTGGTATTATGGAAACATCGGAATTGTGAACGGCAAAGTTGCTGCTATTGGAAAATTAAATAATACGCAAGCCAAAAGAACTATTGATGCCAAAGGACTGATTGTAGCGCCTGGGTTTATCGATGTCCATGCTCACATTGAAGGGGGGGAGTTAACCACACCCACCGCGGATAATTTTATTCATGATGGAGTAACTTCTGTCGTTACCGGAAACTGCGGAGGTTCTAATTTAGATATAGCTGCCTATTTTAAAAGATTGGATTCTGTTAAGACTTCCATCAACGTTGCAACGCTGATTGGTCATAATACTGTTCGCAGAGCGGTAATGGGCGATTTGCAACGCGATCCTACATCTGAGGAACAGACTAACATGGAAGCGCTTGTACAAAAAGCGATGCAGGAAGGAGCGGTAGGGTTCTCTACCGGATTAATTTATGTGCCGGGTACCTATTCCAAAACTGCAGAAGTGGTGAATCTGGCGAAAGTGGCCTCCACGTACAATGGTGTTTATGCTTCGCATATTCGCGATGAAGGGGATAAAGTAACGGATGCTGTAAACGAAGCAATTGCTATCGGCCGCGATGCAAAAATTCCGGTAGAGATCTCACATTTTAAGGTTACGTACAAACCCAATTGGGGTCGTTCAGTAGAAACTATTGGACTGATTGAGAAAGCGCGGTTGGAAGGATTGGATGTAACCATTGACCAGTATCCATATGTTGCCAGCAGTACTACGCTTGATACAACCGTTCCTACCTGGGTGTTTGCCGGTGGGCGCGATTCGATGAAAATAAGAATTAATGATCCCGTCCTGCGAGAGAAAATAAAAAAGGAAATGGCGACTAATCTTAAAGAGAAGAAATTAAAGAATTATAGTTATGCACAGGTTGCCCGTTACCCACCGGATACGACCTATAATGGTAAAAACATTTCGGAGATCAATAAATTGAAAGGGCGTAAGGCCAAACCGATGGACGAAGCCGAGACCATTCTTGAAATGGTAGGCGCAACAAACCGAACACAAATGGTTTTCTTTAGCATGGACGAAAAAGATCTGGTTCGTATTCTGCAATATCCATTCAACATGATAGCTTCAGATGCAGGCATTGCAAAATTTGGATCCGGCATGCCACATCCACGCGCCTATGGAACGAATGCAAGAGTATTAGGTCGGTATGTTAATGAACTCAAAGCCATCCGCCTGGAAGAAGCTATTCGCAGAATGACTTCGTTGCCGGCACAAAAATTTAATTTGCGCGATCGGGGATTGATTCGCGAAGGAATGGCAGCAGACATTGTAATCTTTGATGAAAAGCAAGTGGGTGATGCGGCTACGTATTCTAATCCACATGCTTACTCAAAAGGATTTGCGTATGTGGTTGTAAATGGAGAAGTAGTGGTCGATCAAGGCAAGCATACCGGGGTGCGAAGTGGTAGTGTGTTGAGAAGGAATTAAGGAAATTAATGTGGATTCTAGTTCGCTATCGGATTTACTTCTCATTATGATCCTATAGTGCCTGTCTTGACTTTTCCGACCCGTTTGTATTTGGCAATAATTACCCCGGTTGATGTAACGGTACTCTCCATTAATGTAAATGCTGCCGGG
>ERZ795044.1244-NODE-1244-length-23164-cov-8.708036_pt1 | contig 23164 bp, 17 predicted proteins | sample MGYA00375128_ERZ795044 | MGnify/ENA primary metagenome ERZ795044 (study PRJEB30173, sample SAMN05720213) | anaerobic digester metagenome | isolation source: active sludge of municipal wastewater-treating anaerobic digesters | place: USA | collected 2014-12-22 ... | reverse complement strand
CGGTCTGTTACTCCTCGCTCTCCAGCTTCAGCTCCCCGCCGTCGGCCGGGGCCGCCGCGTCAGCGCCGTCGTCTGCTTCATCCTTGTCGTCGGGGACCACACGCGCCACCGCGACCACAATGTCGGTGCCGTCGAGGTTCACCAGCTTCACTCCCTGCGTGTTGCGCCCGGCCACCCGCACCTGCGAGACGGGGGAGCGGATCACCATTCCCGTGCGGGTGATGATCATGATCTCGTCCTCGGCCAGCACTTCCATGAGGGCGACGACGTCGCCGGTCTTCTCGGTCCGGTTGAGCGTCAGGATGCCCTTACCCCCGCGCTTCTGCACGCGGTACTCGTCGATGTGCGAGCACTTTCCGAGCCCCTTGCTCGTGACGACCATCAACGTGGCTTCGCGCTTGATCACCACCATGCCGACCACGCGGTCATCGGGACGCAGCTCGACCCCCTTCACGCCGGTGGTGTCGCGCCCCATTTCGCGCACGTCGCTCTCATGGAAGCGCACCGAGAGCCCGTGCTTGGTGGCCAGCACGATATCGTTGGTCCCGTGCGTGATCTGGACGTCGATGAGTTCGTCGCCCTCCTCGATCTTGATCGCCTTGATCCCGGTCGAGCGCGGATTGGCATACTCGCTCAGCGCCGACTTCTTCACGGTTCCGTTCTTGGTGCAGAAGAGCAGGTACTGGTCCTTCGGGAAGTCGCGCACGAAGACCATCGACTGGATCTTCGTGTCAGGCGTCGTGTTGATCAGGTTGACGATCGGCTTCCCCTTGGTCGCGCGCCCCGCCTGCGGAATCTCGTAGACCTTGAGCCAGTAACAGCGCCCGTCATCCGTGAAGACGAGGATGTAGTCGTGCGTGGAGCCGACGTACAGCCGTTCGATGAAGTCGCCTTCGCGCAAGTCGGCGCCTGACGAGCCTGTCCCGCCACGGCGCTGCTTTCGATAGGTGGAGATCGACGTGCGCTTGATGTAGCCGGAGTGCGACACGGTCACGACCATGTCTTCCTCGGCAATCAGGTCCTCGATGGTGAACTCGCCGTCGTCGCTGGTGATTTCGGTGCGGCGCTCGTCGCCGTACTTCTCGGCGACGGTCGACAGTTCCGACTTCATCAACGCCAAGCGGCGTTCCTTCGACTCCAGGATTCCGCGCAGTTCGGCGATGGTGGCCTGCACTTCGGCCAGCTCCTCTTCCAGCTTCTCGATCTCGAGGCCGGTGAGCTTGGCGAGGCGCATGTTGAGGATCGCCTCGGCCTGCCGCTCGGAGAGCTTGAAGCGCGCCTGCAGCGTCGCGCTCGCACTCGGCGTGTCCTCGGCGCTGCGAATGATCTTGATCACCTCGTCGATGTTGTCGACGGCGATCTTCAATCCTTCGAGGATGTGTTCGCGCTCGAGTGCCTTGTCGAGGTCGTACTGCGTGCGGCGGACGATGACCTCGTGCCGGTGCGCGATGTAGTGCGCCAGCACGTCCTTGAGCGGCATGACCTTGGGGACCAGCTGGCGCGTGTGCGGATCAGGGACGAGCGCCAGCATGATCACACCAAACGACGCCTGCATCTGCGTGTGCTTGTAGAGCTGGTTGAGCACCACACGCGGAATCGCATCCCGCTTGAGCTCGACGACGATGCGCATGCCGTCCTTGTCGGACTCGTTGCGCAGGTCGCTGATCCCCTCGAGCTTCTTTTCCTTCACCAGCTCGACGATGCTCTCGACGATGCGGATCGGGTTCACCTGGTAGGGCACCTCGGTGATGACGATCTGCGAGCGGCCGTTCGACTCCTTCTCCTCGATCATCGCGCGGGCGCGCATGACGATCTTGCCGCGCCCGGTCTCCTGGTAGTCCTTGATTCCGGCGCGGCCGTAGATGAAACCACCCGTCGGGAAGTCGGGCCCCTTCACGAACTTGCGGAGCTCCGTGGCGTCGAGCTCGGGATTGTCGATGAGGGCGATGGTAGCGGCGACGATCTCGCGCAGGTTGTGCGGCGGGATGTTGGTCGCCATGCCGACGGCGATGCCTGACGAGCCGTTGACGAGGAGATTGGGGAACGACGCCGGGAGGACCTTGGGCTCCTGCAGCCGGTCATCGAAGTTTGGCGCGAAGTCGACGGTGTTCTTGTCGATGTCGGCCAGCATGTCGACGGCCATCTGCGTGAGGCGCGCCTCGGTGTATCGGTACGCGGCGGCCGAGTCGCCTTCGATGGAGCCGAAGTTCCCCTGCCCGTCCACCAGCGGATAGCGGAGCGAGAACTCCTGCACCATGCGCACAAGCGCGTCGTACACCGACGAGTCGCCGTGCGGGTGGTACTTGCCTAACACGTCGCCGACGACGGTCGCCGACTTCTTGAACGGGCGCCCAGGGGTGAGGCCCAACTCGTTCATCGCGTACAGCACGCGACGGTGCACCGGCTTGAGACCGTCTCGCACGTCGGGAAGGGCGCGCGAGACGATGACGCTCATCGAGTAATTGATGAACGATTCCTTGATCTCTTCGTCGATGAGCCGGGGGACGATCCGCTCGCGTTGGTGAGGCGCAGTCATGAGGCCGAAGTACGGGGACGAAGCCACGTGGTCGAGAGGGGCGAAAGGTACCCGGGCCGCCGGGGGAAATCAACTCTCGGACCAGTTCGTAACGCATTGCGGCATCGATACTTGCGAACAGGTTTTGGCCGCCACCCCATGCCAGTTGCCGACATCCACCCCTCGATGCGTCTTCGGCCTCTGTTCGCCCCGCAGTTTCGGGCCCGTCGGCGGCGAATGAGAAGGCCGAGTCGCGCCGGTCATCGCGCGATGCATCGGTGCCCGAACGCGCGTCGACGCGGTGGAGGACGAGGGGTACATTCGACCGCGGTTCGCCACCCTCGCCCTGATGCCGATGCCCATCTCCCGCCGCTCGTTTCTCACCGCCGTCGGCGCCGCCGGCGCGGGCTCGATCGCCGCCCCGCACGCGGCGCATGCCATGGGCTGGCTCTCGGCGCGAGGACTCGAAGGGGGGCGCATCGCGTCCGGCCCGGGTGCGGCGTCTCGCACGAAAGGGGGCGCTACCGCCGACCTGATCCTCCTCAACTCGAACGAGAATCCGTACGGCCCCGCCTCCAACGCGATCGACGCCGTGATGCACATGTTCGGGCAGGCGGCGCGCTACCCGGACGCGCCGGAGGACGAGTTGCGCGCCACGATCGCCGCGCACCACAAGATCCCGGTCGAGTCGGTCATCCTGGGGTGCGGGTCGACGGAAATCCTCGCCTTCATTACTCAGGCGCTGACCTCGCCCAAGCGCCGCCTGATGACGGTCGCCCCGACCTTCGAGACGCCGAGCGACGTGGCCAGGCGCAACGGAGTCCCGATCGAGGAGATCCGGGTCGACGGCTCGCTGTTCATCGACCTGCAGGCCATGTATGAGATGTGCCGTGGCGCGGGGCTCCTCTTCATCTGCAACCCGAACAACCCGACCGGGACGATGCACGGGATCGGCGACCTCCTGCACTTCGTAGGGCAGGTGAACGCGCGCTCCCCGGAGAGCCATATCCTCATCGACGAGGCGTACTTCGAGTACGTCGACGACCCCACGTACGGCACGGCGATCCCCGCCGCGGTGAAGAACCCGCGCCTCATCGTGAGCCGCACCTTTTCCAAGGTGTACGGGCTGGCGGGAGTCCGCGCGGGCTACGCCGTCGGACACCCCGACACGATCCGGCAGTTGCAACCGTGGCGCACGCCGAGCGGGATCAGCGCGTTTGCCGGGGCCGCCGCGATCGCCTCGCTCGAGCTTCCGGACCACGTGGAGCGTCAGAAGGCGCTCAACACGCAGGTGCGCACCTTCTCGATGAACGCGATGCGGGAGCTCGGATTCTCCGTCGTCCCCTCGCAGGCGAACTTCTTCCTCACCGACATCCGGCGCGACCCGATGGCGTTTCGCGCCGCGATGCGCGATCGGGGGGTCGCCGTGGGACGCGCCTTCCCTCCGCTCACGACGCACATGCGACTCTCGATCGGGACGATGGAGGAGATGCAGAAGGCGCTATCCATCGCCGCCGAGGTGTTGAGGAAGGGATAGGGCCCGTACCGGGGGGAGGCGTCCTTCAGGATGCCCTTGCCGAGCCGCGATCCGGGCTCCCTCTTTAGCGCTCCCACGCCCTCTCCAGGGAGTCCCTCGATGAATCTCGTTAGGCTCGGCGGTACCCTTGTCGGCACCGCCTCCCTCCTCGCTGCGGCAGGCACCACGACGCGCGCTCAGGGCGTCGTCGCGGTGCGCGGTGCCACGGTGCATACCGCCGCGGGCGCCCCAATCGCCGGCGCCACGATTCTCGTGCGCGACGGGAAGATCGCCGCGGTCGGGCGCGACGTCGCGATTCCCGCGGGCGCAACCATCATCGACGCCACCGGGAAGGTGATCACCCCGGGGATGATCGACGAGCACTCGCACATCGGCGCCCGGCCCACGGACCTCAATGACCGGCCGATGATCATCGGGCCGCAACATCGCATCCTCGACGCCCTCGACCTGGGCGATCCGGATTGGAAGGACGCGGTGAGCGGCGGCGTGACCACGGTGATCACGGGCCCGGGGAGCGGCGAGAACGTCTCGGGGCAGGCGATCGTGATCAAGACGTTCGGAGACGCGCTCTCGCGCCGACTGGTGAGCGACAAGGGCGGGATGAAGTTCGCGATGGGACCCAAGCGCAGCGACGCCTATCCGTCGACGGCGATGGGGGTCGCCGCCAACCTGCGGCAGTACCTCATCAAGACGCAGGAGTACATGGCGGCGGCGAAGAAGTGGGAGGATGGCGGCAAGTCCGGCACGCCGCCGGCGCGCGACCTCGGCTACGAGGCGATGGCCGAGGTCTTGGCGAAGCGACTGCGCGTGCGCGCGCACGTGCACGCCGCCACCGACGTCATGACGCTCCTGCGGCTCAAGGACGAGTTCGGGTTCGACCTCACGCTGCACCACTCGACCGAGGCGTACAAGGTGGCCCCCGAGATCGCGAAGCGCGGGGTGAGCGCGGTCGTCCTCCCGTTAGGCCCGCGCATCGGCGTCACCGACGACGCGATGGCCGGCCCGGCGACGCTCTGGAAGGCGGGGGTGAAGATCGCCCTGCACACCGACCACCCGGTGATCAACCAGAAGTGGCTGCGCCTCTGCGCGGCGCTGGCGATGCGCTACGGTCTCCCCGAGGATGAAGCGCTCAAGGCGATCACGATCAACACCGCGCAGATCGCCCGCGTGGCCGATCGCGTGGGGAGCCTCGAGGTGGGGAAGGATGCCGACTTCGTCATCTTCAACGGGGCCTGGTACGAGCCGTCGACCCGAGTCGACATGGTCTTTGGCGACGGCCAGGTGGTGTACGACCGCTCGCGCCCGGAGGGCAAGTAAGATGACGACGAGACGCACCATGCGCGCGGCGCTTGCGGCTGGCGGATTGCTGGCCACCCTCTGCCCTGCCCTGCTCCGGGCCCAGGAGCGCGCGATCGTCCTGCGCGGCGGAACGGTCGTCCCGGTGGACGGCGCCCCGATCCCGAACGGAACGGTGGTCATGCGCGGCGGGAAGATCGTCGCCGTGGGGGCCAACGTCGCGATCCCGGGTGGGGCCGAGGTCGTGGACGTGCGCGGCAAGTACATCCTCCCCGGACTGGTCGACGCGATGACGTCGTTGGGTGTGGCCAACTCCGACCTCAACGAGCCCACCGAGACGATCGCGCCGCAGTTGCGCGTGATCGAGGGGTACAATCCGTTCGGGACCTTCGGCTCCGGCAAGCCCGGCGTACTGCGCAACGATGAAGTGCTCGGCGGTGGCGTCACGACGATGTACGTCGCCCCGGCCGACGCCGCGCTCATCGGCGGACAGGGAGCAGTGGTGAAGACGGCGGGCGCGACGCTGGCCTCGGTGATCGTACGGGAGCCCGCGTCCATGGACATGACGCTGGGCGAACCGCCCAAGCAGGCCGCCCGCCAGCGGCAACGTGATCCGGCGACGCGCATGGCCGAGGTGGCGATGCTGCGCCAGGCCTTCATCAAGGCGCAGGAGTACGAGCGGAACCACGCTGCCAACCCCGCGCTCCCGCGCGACCTGGGGATGGAAGCGTTAGGCAAGCTGCTCCGTCGCGAGCTGCCGGCGCGCATCCAGGCGACGAGCGCCATCGACATCCGGAGCGCCCTCGGGCTGGCCCGCGAGTTCAACCTCGCCCTCGTCCTCGATGGCGCCGCCTCGGCGCAGCTCTTCAAGGATTCGCTGGTCGCGCGGAACGTCCCGGTGATCCTCGGGCAGGTCTCGCATCCGTTCGTGAGCAACGAGGAGATCCCGGACCGGAGCGACTACCCGCCGGTCGACGAAGGGACGGCAACCGCGCTCATCAAGGCGGGGGTGAAGACGGCGATCGCGTCGTTCTCGCGCGCCTTCGGCACGCTGGCACCGGCAGGGTCGAGCAAGTGGCTCCTCGTCGACGCGGCAATCGCCGCAGGATACGGGCTCGCCGAGGCCGACGTCATCCGCGCGGTGACGCTCACGCCGGCCGAGATCCTCGGCGTGAGCGACCGGATCGGGAGCCTGACGGCCGGGAAGGACGCCGACGTCATCGTGCTCGACGGACCGCCGCTCTCGGTGAAGACGTGGGTCCAGCGCGTGTACGTCGGCGGGGAACTCGTCTTCCAGAAGTAGCCGCGCCACGCTCGACCATTTCGCGCCGCCCGTCCGCCTCCCGAGGCGACGCGGGCGGCGCAGTCGTATCTTCTCCCGGCCGGGCAGGGCCGCCTGGCCCCACTTCCCCCTGACCATGCTCTCGCCATGACGTCCACGATTGCCGGCGCCACCGATACCGCCGCCGATTCCGACGACTCGATCCCCTTCATCCACCACTTCATCGGCGGCGTGCGTCACCTGAGCGCTGTCGAACGTTGGGGTGAGGTGTGCAATCCCTCGACCGGGGCGCAGTCGGCCGCGGTGCCGTTTGCATCGCGGGACGATGCCGACGCGGCCGTGCGCAACGCGCTCACGGCGTTCGCCGAGTGGGGGAGCTGGTCGGCGCTCAAGCGCTCACGCGTGATGTTCCGCTTCAAGGAACTCATCGAGCGTCACATGGACGAACTGGCCGAGCTGATCTCGCGCGAGCACGGCAAGGTCTTCCTCGATGCCAGGGGCGAGGTGCAGCGCGGCCTCGAAGTGGTGGAGTTCTGTTGCGGAATCCCGCACCTGATGAAGGGGGAGTTCTCCGACTCGGTCTCGACCGGGATCGACTCGTACTCGCTGCGCCAGCCGTTAGGCGTGGCGGTCGGAATCACGCCGTTCAACTTCCCGGTGATGGTGCCGCTGTGGATGCTGGCCCCGGCCATCGCCTGCGGCAACTGCTTCATCCTCAAGCCGTCGGAGAAGGACCCGTCGGCGCCGGTGCGCCTGGCGGAGCTGCTGGTGGAAGCGGGGGCCCCAGCCGGCGTACTGAACGTGCTCCACGGCGATCGGGTCGCGGTCGAGTCGCTCATCACGCACCCCAACGTCGACGCCGTCTCGTTCGTGGGGTCGACGCCGATCGCACAGTACATCTATGCGACGGCCGCCGAGCACGGGAAGCGCGTGCAGGCGATGGGCGGGGCCAAGAACCACCTGATCGTGATGCCCGACGCGGACCTCGACCAGGCGACCGACGCGCTGATGGGCGCGGCGTACGGATCGGCCGGCGAGCGCTGCATGGCGATCTCGGTCGCCGTCCCGGTGGGTGAGGAGACGGCGAATGCACTGGTCGCGCGCCTGGCCGAGCGCGTGCGCGCGCTCAAGGTGGGGCCGTCGCTCGCGGAAGGGATGGAGATGGGGCCGCTGGTGACGGCGGCGCATCACGAGAAGGTGAGCGGCTACGTGCAACTGGGAGTGGAGGAAGGGGCGACGCTGGTGGTGGATGGACGCGGCTTGCGCCTGGCGGACGGCGCGCACGACGACGGCTACTTCCTGGGCGGTTGCCTCTTCGATGGCGTGACGCCGGCGATGCGCATCTACCAGGAGGAGATCTTCGGTCCCGTGCTGTGCGTGGTGCGCGCGGCGTCGTTCGACGAGGCGTTAGGCCTGGCCAACACGCACGAGTTCGGGAATGGCGTCTCGATCTACACGCGCGACGGCGACGCGGCGCGCGAGTTCGTGCAGCGCGTGCAGGTGGGGATGGTCGGGGTGAACGTCCCCATCCCGGTGCCGCTGGCGTTCTACTCGTTTGGCGGCTGGAAGGCGTCGGCGTACGGCGACCACAACCAGCACGGGATGGACGGGGTGCGCTTCTACACGAAGCAGAAGACGGTGACCTCGCGCTGGCCCAAGGGGATCAGGGCGGGGTCGGAGTTTGTCATGCCGACGCTTAAGTAGAGGACGGGAAGACGGGAAGACGGGAAGACGAGATAGCGACCCTCGAGCGCCGCACTCAGCGCCGGGTACGCCCTTCTCGTCTTCTCGTCTTCTCGTCTTCCCTATCTGAGTTCTCGCACCGCACGCCACGCCATGTCGATCGCGGCGTCGGTATACGCGTACGCCGCCGCATCCGAGTTCGCGATCGTGATGTTGCCCACGGGCTGGCGACCGATCTCGCAGGGAGATTCGCCGGCGGGCCACGTGGGGTCCCAGAGCGAGTTGTACTCGTAGGCGTAGCCGTGCGACCAGCGGTTCACGGTGATCGCCGCGATGTCGCGGGCGGGGTCGAAGCCGCCCTTGCCTAACATGCGGGCGAGCTGATCGCGGACGTTGCGTTCATAGGTCGCGTAGGGCGTGGCGAGGAGTTCGCCGCGACCGGCGCGTTGCTGGTCACGCACGGGGAGCCCCGGGACACAGGGGGTGCGGTGCATGGTGACCACCACCGGTTCGCCGGACGACTTGGGATACTGGGTGCCGCCGATGCTGACGGGGAAGTCCATCGACGTGTCGAAGAAGTAGGCGCCGGGGGCGAAGATCGAGTGGACCTGGAGCGCTTCCATCGCCTTCCAGTTGCGCAGCGCGACGTTGGTGTAGAGCAGCGGCACCTTGGAGCCGTACTTGAGTGCGGCGGCCTGACGCGTCTCGACTTCCGGGAGGATGTGCGGGATGATGCCGTTCCAGCAGGCCATCACGCAGCGCCCCGCCTTCACCCGCTCGGCGCGTCCGTTGCGCACGTAGGTGACCTCGACTCCGGTGGCGGCGTTGCGTGCGTGGACCACGGTGGAGCTGAGGCGCACGCGCACGCGCGCGGTGGGGCGGTCGAGGGTGGCGTAGTTCACGCGGGCTCCCACGACATCGTACATCGTGCGCCCGGGGATGCTCCCGGGGACGAGCCCGCGCACGAGGAGGCGGGCGATGGTCGCGTTGCCGTCGGGGAAGTGGAAGATGTACGGCTCGTCGTTGGAGTGCAGGATCGCCGAGCGTCCCATGCCGGGAGCGGGAGAGTCGTCGAGGCCTAAGCCGGCGAAGCCGGGCAGCTCGAGCGGCACGCAATCGCCGGCGGGCACGGCGTCGATGCCGACGCCGAAGAGGTCGTGCGTGAACGACTGGAAGTATGTGAGCGCCCCCTTGGAGAGGTGGCAGTACTTCGACAGGTAGTCGGCGTAGCTGGTGCGGGCGAGCAGTGCCTTCTTCTCCGGGATGCTGCGTCCGGGGAGGTAGTCGGTGGGGGTGACGTATAGCCGGGCGATCTCCTTCTTCACCGAATCGGCGAGCGGCGTGCGCGCCAGGTACGCGGTGATCGGCTCTTCCTCGTCGTGCAGCACGAGCGCATCGCGCCCGAACTTCTCGCGGTTGAAGAAGACCCCGTCGCCCATCTGGCGACTGGCGAAGAACTCCTGGTCGTATGCCTTGTAGAACGGCTGCGTGTCGATGCCGAGTTCTCGCAGCAGGCGCTTGGCCTCGGGCGAGTACTTGCTCGGCGTGTCGATCGACTGGGTGCCCCCGTACGAGATGAGCGACTTGCCGTCGACGGTGAACTCGTTGCGCCTGGCGTGGCCGCCGAAGTCGTCGTGGTTGTCGAGGATGAGGATGCGCGCCGAGGCGCCGAAGCGTTGGCGGTAGAACCACGCCGCGCTCAGCCCCGAGATCCCAGCGCCGACGACGATGAGGTCGTACGACTCCTTGAGGTCGGCCGGCGTGCTCCACTCCCTTGGCGCCATCCCGTCACGCACGCGATGGGCGTTCTCGAACGCGCCGTCGTGCGAGCCACGCAGCCCCGTCATCGCGGGCGGATAGTCACCAGTCGCGACGGCGGCGCGTTGGTCGAGTCCCCCGCTTCGCAGCAGCTCCGCCGGCGAGAGCGCGCCTAACGCGCCGATCCCGATCGCCATTCCGTTGAGGAAGTCCCGCCGGTCGATCGGCCGATCGAGCCCGAGGTCGCGGTCTTCCGGCGAACGTGTGTGGTGCTCGTCAGGCATCGTCGCGCCCCATGGTCAATGTGAAGCCAGGCGGGGGCCATGCGGTCAGGCGCGGCGTGCCACCGCACCTGCCCCGGCTCCCGTCTCCCCTCCCGCTACTTGATGCGGCCGTACTTCCGCATCGCCGCCAGCATGCGATCGACGGGCATGGCGAAGACCCGCAGGTCGTTGGCCCCGGTCGTCGTTTCCGCCGCGAGGAGCGCGTTCGTGATGGCCGCCTCCGTCGCCTGCGCCGTGGCCTGGAAGAGCGGCGAGATGCGGTCGTTGGTCAGCATGGCGAGCGTCGTCGTGGTCTCCGACGACCAGGTCTTCGGGTTCGCGGTCGAGAAGGCGATGAAGATGTCCCCCGAGCCGTTGCCTCCAAATCCGCCTTGACGTCCGATTCCTAACGAGACGCGCGTCGCGATGCGCTTGAGTTGGTGCGGGAGGAGCGGCGCGTCGGTGGCGACGACCACGATGATGGACCCCTGCTCCGGCGCGTCGTCGTTGCGCGGCGTGGGCTGGCCGCAGCGGCGACGTGCCATCAACTCGTCCAGCGCGACCTCCGGCCCGACGGCATAACACGAGGCGAGGTCGGGGATCTCCTCACCCACCGGGACCCCCGCGATGCGCAGGTCGCGCCGCACGCCGTAGTTGCACTGCACCAGCACGCCCACCGTGTACCCGCCCTGGCTCTCGGGCAGGACGCGCGACGCCGTCCCGATCCCGCCCTTGAAGCCGTGACAGCTCATCCCCGTCCCGCCGCCCACAACCCCTTCCTTCGGCAACCCACCGCTGGCGTTGTCGAGGGCCGCCAGGACGTGCTCCTCCTTCACATGGAAGCCGTTGATGTCGTTCAGCCCACCGTCATACGTCTCGGCGACCACCGGGAGCCACCACGGCTGCAACATGTTCTTGCGCGTCACCTCCCACTTGATGATCGCGTCGCGCACCACGCCCACCGAGTGCGTGTTGGTGATGGCGACCGGCCCCTCGAGGTAGCCGCTTTCCTGCACCCAGGTCGTCCCGGTCATCTCGCCGTTGCCGTTGAGCGTGAACCAGGAGGCAAAGACCGGGTCGTGATTGTCCTTGCCCCGGGGGTGCACCACCGTGACCCCCGTGCGCACTGGCCCCTTCCCCACGACCAACTTGCCGCTGCCGGTGATCAGCGTCGTGTGCCCGACCTCCACCCCCTTCACGTCGGTGATGGCGTCGAGTGTGCCGGGGGTCCCGCCGATCGGGAGCCCGAGGTCGCGCTCGCGTGGCTTCGCCTGCGCGAGGAGCGTGACCGGGACGACGAGCCCCGTGAGCGTCGCACGGCGCAGGGCGCGCGCGCACCGACCCTTGGTTGCAGGTGACGACATTGGTGCGGTGATGGCAGGGGGTGAAAAGGGAGATCGCCGGGGAACATCGTCCCCGGCGATCGGTCCCGCCAGATCGGCCGTCGCCGCCGGTGCCTACGCCAGCCGGTCGAGCGCCTTCCCGAGCTTGTCGATCAGCTCATCGACGTGGGACTTCTCGATGATGAGCGGCGGCGAGAGAGCGATGATGTCGGCCGTCGTGCGGATGAGCAGTCCATTCTTGAAGCAGTCGATGTGGCAGTCCATCGCGCGGGCACCGACCGCTCCGGCGCGGGACTCCAGCTCGATCCCCGCCACCAGGCCGATGTTGCGAATGTCGATGACGTGCGGCTTCCCCCGAAGCGAGTGGATCGCCTCCTGCCAGTAGGGGGCCATCGCCGCGGCCCGCTGGAAGAGCCCTTCCTCGGCGTACACGTCGAGCGTCGCCAGGCCGGCGGCGCAGGCCAGCGGGTGTCCCGAGTAGGTGTAGCCATGGAAGAACTCGATCCCGGCCGGCGAGGCGTTCACCACGGTGTCGTAGATCCCGTGGCGCACGAAGACGGCGCCCATGGGGACGTTGCCGTTGGTGATCCCCTTGGCGACGGTCATGAGGTCGGGGACGACGCCGAAGTAGTCGGCGGCGAAGGGCGCCCCTAACCGCCCGAAGCCAGTGATCACCTCGTCGAAGATGAGGAGGATGCCGTGCTTGTCACAGATGGCGCGCAACCGCTCGAGGTAGCCCACCGGCGGCACCAGCACCCCCGTCGACCCGGCGACCGGCTCGACGATCACCGCAGCAATCGTGTCCCCCCCGTGCTGCACCGCGAGGTCCTCGAGCGCGTCGGCCAGGTTGGAGCCGAAGCCGGGCTGCCCCTTGCTGAAGAGATTCTCGGTGATCCCGTGCGTGTGCGGGAGGTGGTCGACGTTAGGCAGGAGGTGGTTCAGGTACGCCTGGCGGTTGGGGGCGATCCCGCCGACCGAGATCCCGCCGAAGCCGACGCCGTGATAGCCGCGCAGGCGACCGACCAGTCGCGTGCGCTTGGCCTCGCCGCGCGACTGGTGGTAGGCGATGGCGATCTTGAGCGCCGAGTCGACGGCTTCGGAGCCGGAGTTGGTGAAGAAGACGTGATCGAGGTCGCCCGGGGTGATCTCGGAGAGCCGCGTCGCGAGCTGGAACGAGAGCGGGTGCCCCATGTTGAAGCCCGGCGCGAAGTCGAGCGTCTTCGCCCCCTGCGCGATCGCGTCGACGATCTTCTCGCGGGCGTGGCCGGCGTTCACGCACCAGAGTCCGGCCGTCCCGTCGAGGATCGTGTTCCCGTCGACATCCTGGTAGTACATCCCCTTGGCCGAGGCGAGGAGACGCGGAGCCTTCTTGAACGCCTTGTTGGCGGTGAAGGGCATCCAGAGCTCATCCAGTGAGAGCGCGGTGGTGGCGGACATGTTTGGGGAGGACGGGAGGACGAGAAGACGGGACGCATGCCCCAGCGAACGCTGGGGACGACAGTCTCCGGGCTCGGGGGAAAGTGTCGCGTGCGAGGCGGGGCGTCCAGCGGGAAGTGGGCGTCGAATGCGTCGGCATCTGGGCGCTACGTGCCGTCGCCGTCGCGAGCGCCGCTTGGGCGTGCACCTCCTCGTCCCCACCGCGCCACCCGGAGGGCGATTCCCGGGGAAGCCCCTCCCCCCCGCACGACACGGCGGTACTAGCTTCCCGACATGGCGCACACCCTGACGTCGCCGCGGGCGGACGTGGTCCGCCGCGGGCAATGGCTCACCTGGGGGACGATCCTCTACAACGCCCTAGAGGCGATCGTCTCGATCGGGGCGGGGATGCTGGCCGGATCGGTGGCGCTGGTCGGGTTCGGCTTCGACAGCGTCCTCGAGCTCACCAGTAGCGTCGCGGCGCTCTGGCGGCTGGGGGGCGACCGACATGCGCATCGCCGCGACGTCATCGAGCGACGGGCGTTGCGCGTGATCGGCGTCTGCTTTCTCCTGTTAGCCGCCTGGATCGCGGTCGACGCCACCCGCTCGCTCCTCGCGCGCGAAGCGCCCGAGGAGAGCCCGATCGGAATCGCGATAGCGGCTGCGTCGCTCGTCGTCATGCCGCTCCTCGCGCGCGCCAAGCGCGGCGTCGCGCGACAGCTCTCGAGCCGCGCGCTGAACGCCGAGGCGCGCCAGACGGAGCTGTGCACCATCCTCTCGGCGATCCTGCTGGGCGGGCTGCTGCTCAACGCACTCGTCGGATGGTGGTGGGCCGACTCCGTCGCCGCCCTGGCGATGGTCCCCCTGGTCACCATCGAAGGGGTGCGTGCCCTGCGCGGTGAGCCGCCCTGCGGCGACAGTTGCGGCGGCGCCTGCCACACGGAAGGTTAGGACTGTCACCAGACGACGAGGCGAACCGGCCGCCAAACTCTCACTCGTCTTCTCGTCTTCTCGTCTTCTCGTCCTCTGGCCCCATGGACCGTCGCACATTCGTCCTCGCCGCTGCCGCCTCGGCCGCCGCCACGCGCCTCGGCGCCCAGTCCGCATCGCCAGCCGTAACGCGCCAGCAGCGGCGCAACACGCTGGTGTTCGACGCCATGGGCGAGCTTCGTCCGGAGTACACCGACGACATCTTGCGCGCGATGCTGCGGAGCGGGATGGATGCCATCACGATCACGCTCTGCGATCCCAAGCCCGAGGGGGACGAGGCACTCGCCCTCGCCGTCGACTCGCTCATCGAGCACGACAAGTACCTCGCCTCGCGCCCCGACCTGTTCGTGAAGGCGACGAGCGTTGCCGACCTAGATCGCGCGCGGCGCGCCGGCAAGCTCGCGGTCTTCTATCTCTACCAGAACACGGTGCAGTTTGGCACCTCGCTCGACCGCGTCGACTTCTTCCATCGGTTAGGGCTGCGTTCGTGCCAGCTCACCTACAATACGAAGAACCACGTCGGCGTCGGCTGCTGGGAGCAGGGCGGCATCACGCCATTCGGGCGCGAGCTCATCGCGCGCATGAACCAGCAGCGCATGCTCATCGACCTCTCGCACGCCAACGCGCAGACGATGCGCGAGACGATCGCCGAGTCGAAGCAGCCGGTGATCATCTCGCACACGGCGTGCATGGCGGTGCACGAGAACCGGCGCAACACGCCGGACGACGTGCTCAAGGCGATGGCGGCGCGTGGCGGGGTGGTCGGCGTCTGCCAGATGCGCCCCTTCCTGACCGCGAAGCGTGGGAAGGAGGCACTCCCGGCCTACTTCGACCACATCATGCACGCCATCAAGGTGGCCGGTGTGGAGCATGTGGGGATCGGGAGCGACCGCGACCATCGCGTGATCACGCTCTCCCCCGAGTACATCGCCGAGTTGAAGAAGGAAGAGGGGGCCCAGGTGCGGGACAATGAACTCCCCTACTTCATCGACGAGCTCAACGGCCCGAGCCGGATGGAGGTCGTGTGGGACGGCTTGGTCGCGCGTGGGCTCCCGACGCGCGATGTGGAACGCGTGATGGGCGGGAACGTCGCCCGGATCTACCGAGAGGTCGTCGGCTGACCCGGGGTGCCTGACGAGGAGGGGATGCCGGCGGCCGGCATCTCCTCGGTGCGGTCTTCGGCCGCCATCTCGGCGTCTTCCTGTTCCTCGCGCTTCTCTACCTCACGCTCGATGGCATCGCGCTCGGCGCGGTAGCGCTTGTACCACTCGCGGGTGACCTCGCCGGCGAGTTCGCGATTGCCGAGGCCGAAGGCGAGCGCGAGGGCGAGGGCGACCGCGCCGAAGAGGATCGCGAAAGCCGTGGTGACGATGTCCGAGGCGATGCCCAGCTCTTGCAGCGCCATGAAGACGGCGAGGACGACGACCATCCACCGCCCGATGCGGGCCAGCGTCGGCCCGCCCTGCACCGCCCCGGCGGAGGCCATGATGAGGCCACCGGTGAAGCGTCCGAGCACGATGCCGACGATGAGGATCACGATCGCCGACATCAACGACGGGATGTAGCCCACCAGCTCGGCGAAGACCGACGCCAGCGACTCCATGCCTAACGCGTTGGCGGCGACCATGATCACCGCGAACATCACGAACCAGAACAGGACCTTGCCGATGACGCGCGTCGGGTTGAAGTGCGACCCGGTGCGCTCGACCGCCTCGAGCACCCCACCACGCTCGAGCCACTGGTTGAGGCGCATCTTGCGGAGGATGCGCTCCGCGCCCTTCTCGACGAGCTTGGCCAGCAGGTAGCCGGCAAAGAGGATGACGAGCGCCCCGGCGAGAGCGGGAACGATCTCGGCGAGCTGGGCGAACGAGTCCTGCAGGCGTTCGTAGAACGTCACGGGATTGGCAAGGCGGCTGCTGGGGTCACACGGGAGTCGGGAAAGCCGACTCCGGTGACGGAGAATCTAACGCAACCGTGGATCGCGTGTGGGCAGGCCGGCCTTCCTCCCCGAACGGGGCTCCGGCCTTTACCCAACGGGGCGGCTACGGAGCGACGGTCAACCGCCGCGCGAGGTAGTCCTCGACCGCCCCCTCGCTCGCGCGCTCCGAGAGCACGGTGCCGACGTAAGCGTCGCGCTCGAACGCGACCACCTGAAGGTCCCACACGCAGAACGATTCGCTTCCGCGTGCCGCGCGCCAGGCAGCTCCCGGCGAGTGGTCGCGCACGAAGACCCGGACCGGTAGCTCATTCTCGCGATCCCACCACCCCAACACGATGTAGTCGGCGCCGTTGCCACGGTGCTCGATGAAAAATCCGACCCCCACACGGCCGGCGGCGTGCACCGGCGATGGCAGCGCGGCGTGTGCAAGCCGTCGCCCCGGTTCGAAGTCGGGCCATTCGCCATGCGACTCGGAGTCCGGGGCGGTGTGACGCACGATCGTGTAGCGCTTGAGGCGCCATTCGCCGTGAAGCGTCACGCCGCGCGGGTGGATGGGGCGAGACTGGAAGGGGCGCATGCCGGGTCTGGATGTTGGATGCTGGTGCTCAGGATGAGCTGCCGGGCCACGTGAACTCGTGCCTGCCGTCCGCTCGTGGCGCGCGCCGTCGCTGCGACGAGGGGGCGCTACCGACGCACTGCCGGTCCGGAGTCCAGAAACGCGCGTGCCGAGGCAGTCACCGGGTGATCGAGACCGTAGCCATTTGCCAGCGCCGTAAGCGCGCGCTGCGCCGTGCGTGACGCGCCGCTTCGGTCACCGAGCGCCTGTTGAACGCGAGCATGCAGATAGTCCGCGTGCCCGACAATGGCGCTCCGCGCTCCCGCCAGCGAGTCTACCATCGCCATCGTCCGCACGCGAGAGGCGACGGAGTCGGCGCCCCGCACGTCACCAGCCGCCAGACGCCACTCGCCGAGTGTGAGCAAGGGAAAGATGAAATGCATGCGGGGAATCGAGGCATCGGGCCACAGCGAGTCGACGGCGAAGGCCAGACGCCTCATCGATGGCACGGAATCACCGTCGTGTCGCGCGATGCGCAGGCGCACCCACTCGCGAGTGAGCCAGTGCCAGGGATACAGGGTGCCGGCACGCGCGGCGCGCACGCTGGCCTCCCGCATGCGGCCGCCCTCCAGCGCGGCCCAGGCGGCGTTGACGTCGGCCGTGACTTGTGCGTTCCCTTCGAGAGGGCCCTTCGCTGCTCGCGCGAGCCAGTGGCTCGCAGAATCTACCTCCCCCGCGCGCAGCAGGATCGTTCCGTAGAGCAGGGCCAGATACGGCGGCACCGTCTCAGCACCGCCCTGACCTTCCACGCGACGCACGATGGCACCAAGGGTGGCCACGGCCTCGCGCATCTCGCCCAGCTCGAAGAACATGAGCGACATCGGCGCGGCGACGTTCGGCAGGATGGCGGTCGCTGGATACCCCATCGAATCGACCCCCGCGACAATCGTGCGCTGCAGCACGAGTGCATCCCTCGGCCGTCCAGCCCGTTGGAGAACGGGCGCGAGACCGTTCAGAATGGCAAGCCGGTTGAGCGATCGCCTTGACGCACCCTCGAGTCTCTCACCCTCGTCGAAGACGACAAGCGCCTGTTCCAGGCGCGCGATCGCGCGATCCTTGTCGTTGTCCAGCATCGCGAGGTCGCCCTCGGCTTGCAGGCACAGGTAGTCCTCGGCCTTGGGCCCGATCCGCGCCAGCGCCGATCGCCCGTGCTCGACCGCCGCACGGGCGGAGTCGACCATCCGCGTCTTGAGAAAGATCTGGGCGCGTGTGCAGGAGATGGAGGACTCGACGTCGAACAGTCCCGCCCCGTGCGCGATGTCGCGTGACCTCGCGTCCAGCGCGAGCGCACCGGCGGCATCGCCACTCTCGAACAGCTGTGTCGCCAGGTCGGTCATGACCACGGCGACGGTGCGCGGATTGGTGCTGAACTGCGTCTCCACGACGTCCACGGCGTGCAGCAGCCGTCCCCGCGCATCGAGCGGCTTGCCGTCCGGGCCCAGCGCGTCGGTGGCCAGTACCTGCGCGGCAGCGAGAAAGCCCTCCTGATTGCGGAAGTTTCGCTCGGCTACGCTTCGCTGTCGCTCGGCTTCCAATAGTTGGCGATATGAGACAACGGTGGCGGTGACCAGCGCGGCACCAACGACACCAGCGATGGCGACACCAGTCCGGTATCTCTGCACGAACCTCGTGGCGCGATAGCTCAGGCTATCGGGACGGGCCGATACCGGTTCGTGGTTGAGCCATCGACGGAGGTCATCGGCCATCGCGGCAGCCGTCTCATAACGTTCGCCGGAGACCTTCCGCAGCGCCTTTCGCAGAATCGCGTCGAGATCCCCCAGACCGGTTGGCGCGGGCTCCCGCTGCAGCGCGCCTTGCGCGAACTCAACGCTGGTGCGCGCGCCGTCCGAGGTCGGATGACGGTCGGTCAGCAGCAGGTACAGCATCACACCCGCGCTGTAGATGTCGGACGCCGGACCAATCGGCTCGCCACGGAACTGCTCGGGTGACGCAAAGGCGGGAGTCAGTGCCTGATGCCCCTGCTCCGTTACCTCCGCGGAGCGCTCGTCGGAGGCGATGAGGCGCGCGATGCCGAAGTCGAGCAGCTTCACCGTGCCGTCTTTCGTGACCAGTACGTTCGACGGTTTGAGGTCGCGATGCACGATCAGGTTGGCATGCGCATGACCAATCGCGGCGAGGACCTGCAACATGAGTTGCACGCGCTGCGCAGCGCTGCCGGTCGCGCGTGCGGCATAGGCATCGATCGGTTCGCCGTCTATGTACTCGAGGACGAGGAACGGCTGGCGCAGCTCGCTCACGCCCGCATCGAGGAGGCGCGCGACATTCACGTGTGAGAGCCGGGCGAGTGCCGTCCCCTCGCGACGAAAGCGCTCGAGCCCCGCGCGTCCCATCAACGACAGGTTGAGCAACTTGACCGCGGCCAATCCCTCGAAGCTGCCGTCGGCCCGCGTCGCGAGCCACACGCTCCCCATGCCACCTTGGCCGATGGGACGATCGAGGGTCCAGGCACCAATCCGCACACCCGCCAACGAAGGCTCGCCCTCAAGCAGCGGGGGCAGCGGCGGTAGCGACGCGAGCGGCTCCGAACCGCCGCCCTTCCACGTGTCGCCCGACAGCAGAATCTCGCTCAGTGCCTGCACAACACTCACGCTCTCGCGCTGGAGGTCATCAACCCAGCGAGTCCGCTCCTCGGGGGAGAGGTCGAGCGCCTGATCGAGCAGCGGACTCAGTCGCGCGTACAGTGATTCGGACAACGCTGACATGATTCCGTTGTTGAGGATGTGGTCCGCTCGGCGACCTATGCCACGTCGGCCATCACGGTCTCCCCCAGAATCACCTCGGGAGCGACGGCCGCCAAGTGCCGGGCGAAGAATGCGCCGACCAGTGCCTCGTACTCACGACCGGCCACACCAAACGACGCGAGATGTCGGTTGCCCGGGGTAATCCACACCGCGCTCTCTCCCGCCTGCGCCAAGGCGTGCGCATGATGAACCGGCACGAAGGGATCGCGTTCCGCGTGAATCACGAGCGTCGGCCGGCCGCGCAGCTGCAACATGTTGACGGCCGGCGAGTGATGCAGCAGCGACTCACCGGTGAGGACGCGCGCCGCGAGCAACGCGCCGGACAGCACGCACGTCGGGAGGCGCGTGAGCCGCGCGAACTGCGCGTGCAAGACATCATCGAGCCTGGCGAACGCACTGTCGGTGACCAGGGCGCCGATGGCTGGTTCCTCGGCGGCCGCCGCAATGGCACTCACGCCACCCATCGATGCTCCCAGGATGCCGATGGATCGTGGCTGGTATCCGCGCGCCAACAGGAAGTCGACGGCGCCCAGCACGTCGCGACGCTCACGACGGCCGAAGGTCAGACGTGCCGCTTCGCTTTCGCCATGCCCGCGCAGATCGAGCATCACGACACTCAAGCCCCGTGCGGCCAGTTCCAGCACCAGCGAGACCGTCGTCCCTCGGAGTTCATCGCCACGCGACGCGTCGCGTCCATGGACGAGGATCACCGCCCCCGTCGCGCCCGTCGTGCGCCGATACGATGCGGCGAGCTGCAATGCTTCGTCGCGGGCGCAGAACTGCACGCGCTCATACAACGCCCCAACATGCTCCGGCGACAGCACCCGCTTCGGCGTCGTGAACCGGTGGGCCACCACGACTGCCAACACGAGATACAGCACCGTCACACTCAAGACCGCGCTCGCCACCAGGGCCATGCCCGACATGCTGCCTCCGTCGTCCGCATTGAATCGAAACTCCCGTGCTTGGGAGATCGGAAACGGCGACGGAAAGGCGACACATGTGGCTCGCCGCCTAGCCGCGAAGGCCGAGGGACTGGGGCGAGCCAGGGACGACGTCGCGCAACTGGGCGACAGAACATCTGCCGGCTTCGTCCAGCTCAGGACGCAGCAGCAACTCCAACTCTCGCACAATGGTCGGGCAGTCGGCGCGCATGTCGGCCAACCAGGCGAGGCGCTCCGCCGGCTCGAGGTCGAGCGCGCGATTCAGCAACGGTTGGAGGACGTTCCAGACGTGACGCTTGAGCGTGAACATCTCGGGCTCCGATCTCGGGTCGCGCGTCCGGGGCTGGTGGTCGCGTACCCATGTAATCGGAAACCCGCGCAGAAACCCGACACCGACTGGAAGCGGTTCGGTGGGGCGAGCGGGTGTGCCTAGCGACCGTCCATCTCCTGAGCCGAACCGGTGTTTCCCTCGTCGTCGCGCATGACGCGATGCAGTAGCAGGCGCGCCTTTCGCCAGTCGCGCTGCACCGTGCGCTCGGACACGCCGCGCATCGTGGCGATCTCGCCAAACCCGAATCCGCAGAAGAAGTGAAGGTCCACGAGTTCGGCGAGGGGTGGGTCGAGCCGGGACAGCCCCTCCAGGGCCTCGCCGAGCGCTTCGAGCTGCACCGTCCCGTTCGCGTCGGCCGCCACCATCGGCACGGCGTCGTCGATCGACGTGATGTGAAACTCGCCGCCGCGTTTCTGCGCGCGCCGCTGGCGCCCATAGTCAATGATGAGTCCACGCATGGCCCGGGCAGCATACGCCAGGAAATGCGCTCGATCCGGAAACGACGCGCCCGACCGGTCGGCGATGTTGATGTACGCCTCGTGCAACAAGGTCGTCGTGCCCAGCGTCAACTGATTCCCGTTGCGTACGAGCTGACGCTCCGCGAGCCGGTGCAGGTCGTCATACAAGGCCGTAAAGAGTCGGTCGGCAGCGGTTCGGTCGCCGGCCTCGGCGTCACGAATGAGCGCCGCGATGCTCGTGTCCATGCCGTCGGGATTCGGGGAGGCGACTGCGCGCACTGCAATGTACCGCACCGTCAGTGCCCGCCGTGGATCCGTCATGTCGTTCCGATCCCGGCCACGCGCGACGTGCCGCCATCCGCGAGTTCGACGTCAGCGCCCCCCGCGCATCCCGCGCGCCGCCTCCACCGCACGCTTCGTGTGCAGCAACCGCTGGCCCGTCGCATTGGTGTCGGCGGTCTGCTCGAGCAGTCGGCGCAGCTCGGCGCCGGTGAGTCGCGGGTTCTCGGCGAGCACCTTGGCCGCGGCATTCGTCACGACGGGCGCTGCCATCGAGGTCCCGGTTCCAAACGCCGGTGCGCCGCCCGGCAGTCTCCCCGGGACGCGCCACCCGTTCGCGAACAGCGTCACCTCCGCCCCGGTGTTGGTAAAGCGCGCGACCTCGCCGTCCCGATTGACGGCGCCCACGATGAGGAAGTTCGGCAGCGCGAAACGCGTGGCGGGGTTCGACTGCGCCATCGTCGTCCCTTCGTTTCCCGCCGCGCCGACGAAGAGCGTCTGCGGTGCGCGCTGCATTCCGGCGCGCAGGACCGCGCGCAGCGTGTCGACGGTGTAGCGGGCGATGGCACGACGTTCCTCGATGGGGAGCGCGGGGGCGCACTGCTCGAGGTTGCGCAGGTAGCTCTGCTCATGGCGCCCCCACGACATGTTGACCACGCGTGCCCCGCTCTCCACGAGATAGTCCAACAGGTCACGCAGCGACTCGGCTTCGCGATGTGCGAACTCGCGCGACCAGCACGGGACCGGAGGATGGCCGTGCCACCACTCCATGCGAGCGATGACGAGGTCGGCCCGCGCATGCCCGGCGAGCGCGGCATCGGCGACCGACGTGCCGTGGATGTAGCCGGCCCAACGATCGAACGCATCTTCGAGGAGTGCACGCTCCGCTGGCGGGAGGGTCTTCTCACGTTGCTGCACCGCGCGCGCCTTGGGGCTGTCGACGCCGGTGTCGAGGTCGTCGTACCCCTGCGTCATCTCGTTCAGCTCATCGCGCCTGACGAGCAGTGCAGCGGGGAGGACTTCCATCGGCGTATCCAGGCGCCGCTTGAAGGCATCATAGCCTCGGATGAGCGCGCGCCCGGCATCGTCGCGCGCCAGCCGGTCGGCGAAGAGTGTCGTGTCGACGCCACTGTCCCAGATACCGACGCGCACTCGCACGCCCCCCGGCGCTGGGGCAATGGTGACGTCGCGGTCGGGCCAGATGTCGCGCGGGGTCGCCTGCGACTGCGCGACGGCGCGGGCGTGGAGCAAGAGCGCGGCGAGCGTCAGCAGCGCGAGCGCCTTCGTCATCGGGGCACGCGCTTCCGGGCCGGCTTCGCTGACTTCGCCGACTTCGCCGGCTTCTCCGTCTTCGCTGACTTCCCTGTCTTCGCCTCTGCCGGCGCCAAGCACCGCCACCCCTCTGTGATGAGGATGCGCAGGTCGCGCACGGTGACGGCGTCGAGACGCACGAGCACCGCTGGATAGCCGTTGTAGTGCGGCTCGGTGAAGAAGCGCACGGGGTCGGAGGCGAGGATCGTCTCCTTCTGCCCTAACGAGGCGACACGCACCGCCAGCACCGTCGCGTTGGGGACGCGGGCCTTCTTGGGTGCGAGTCGTTCCAGCCAGACCCAGGCGAAGCCTCGCATCTTCCCCTTGTACGGCACTTCGAAGGCGAATCGCCCGGTCGCCTCGACGGCTCCCGGGAGTGCAAGTGCGATGCGACGAACGTCAGCCTGGGTCGCCATGCGCGAGCGGTGAGAAGTGGTCGAC
>ERZ795044.1243-NODE-1243-length-23170-cov-9.178283_pt1 | contig 23170 bp, 26 predicted proteins | sample MGYA00375128_ERZ795044 | MGnify/ENA primary metagenome ERZ795044 (study PRJEB30173, sample SAMN05720213) | anaerobic digester metagenome | isolation source: active sludge of municipal wastewater-treating anaerobic digesters | place: USA | collected 2014-12-22 ... | reverse complement strand
CACGCGTGAGCGCGTCCGGCGACGGCGGGCCCGCGATCCGGCCCGACGGCACCGTGCTCGGGTTCGACGTGGGCGCACGGCGGATCGGGGTGGCGATCGGTAGCGCCTTCGGCAGCGGCGCGCGTCCCGTCGCCGTGGTCGATGTGCGCGACGGCGCCCCGGACTGGCCACGCATCGACCAGTTGGTCCGCGAGTGGCGACCGGATGGCGTGGTGGTCGGCGACCCCATGACCCTGGACGGCGGCGACCAGCCGATCCGCAAGGCCGCCCGCGCCTTCGCCCGCGACCTGCGGGAGCGCACCCGCCTGCCGGTGGTGATGATCGACGAGCGCAACAGTTCGATCGAGGCTGCGCAACGCTTCGCCGATGCGCGCGCCGGGGGGCGCAAGCGCCGCCGCGATGCCGATGCCCTGGATGCGATGGCGGCGGCGATCATCGTCGAGCGCTGGCTGGCCGCGCCGCAGGATGCGGTGGCGGTGGCATGACCCGATGAGCACATCCCTGGTGAGCATGTCCCGATGAACACGACCACGCGAGGCCCCATGGATCCGCAAACCGATGTCGATGGCCGCCTGCGCCACCTGTTGAGCCTGCAGGGCCTGTCGCGAACGCAACTGGAGACCTTGCTGCGCCGCGCGCAGGGGCTGACGGCGCATGCGTACGGTGGCACCGGGGCGCGCCATGCGCTGGCCGGCAAGGCGGTCTGCACCCTGTTCTTCGAGCCGTCCACCCGCACCCGTTCGAGTTTCTCGCTGGCGGCGCAGCGGCTGGGCGCCGACCTGCTCAACTTCGACGCCTCCACCTCGTCCACGACCAAGGGTGAGGCCGACATCGACACCTTGAAGACGCTCGAGGCGATGGGCGTGCAGGCATTCGTCGTGCGCCACAAGCGCGACGGGGCGGTGGCCGAGCTCGCGGCCGCGGCCAATCCCGGCACGGTGCTGCTGAATGCAGGCGACGGCCGCAGCAACCATCCCACCCAGGGCCTGCTCGACATGCTGACCCTGCGGCAGGCGAAGGGCGACGACTTCTCGCGGCTCAAGGTGCTGGTGGTCGGCGATGTCCGCCACTCGCGGGTGGCGCGCAGCGACCTGCATGCGTTGCGCACGCTGGGCTGCGGCGAGATCCGCGTGTGCGGCCCGGCCGCGTTGCTGCCGGACGACGACACCCTGCAGGGTTGCACGGTCGGCGATGACGTCGACGCCATGCTCGATGGCGTGGACGCGGTGATGACCCTGCGCCTGCAGCGCGAGCGCATGGTCGAGGGCTTGGTCGCCTCGCTCGACGACTACCACCGCGACTTCGGCCTGACCTCCACGCGCCTGCGCCGGGCGGCCGACGACGCCATCGTCATGCACCCGGGTCCGATGAACCGCGGCGTGGAGATCAGCGATGAGGTCGCCGACGGCCCGCAGTCGCGGGTGTTGCGGCAGGTCGCCAACGGCGTGGCAGTGCGGATGGCGGTGCTGGAGGCGCTGCTGTCCGACTAGGGCTTCGCGGCCGGCGTCTTCTCGCGTTGCTGGCGGATGTAGTCGAGTTCCCTCTGCGCGAGTGTATTGCCGGGCTCGACCTCCAGCGATTCCTTGTACGACTGCTCGGCGCCGTCGAGGTCGCCCAATTCGACCTGGCTGTAGCCGATCCCGCGCAACGCCAGCGCGATGGCGCGTTTGTTTGCCTCATGCTTGCGAGACAACACGAGCGCCGACCGATAGCTGGCCAGCCCGTCCGCGGGCCTCCCCAACTGGTTCAGCACGAAACCGTGCTCCGTGAGTGGCTCCGACCAGTAGGGCGCCAACCGGATGGTCTTTTCGAGCATTGCCAACGCATCGTCGAAGCGCTTCTCCTCGACCGCGACGAAGGCATGCACCTGATAGGCGTCGGGGCAAGCCATGTCGACCCAGTCGACCGGGTCTCCGTTCCCCGCGGTCGCCACGTGCTCGCGGTACTCGGCTTCGGTGGACACGCTGACCAATGCACGTCCCGTGCCCAGCAACGCATCGCAGTAGGCCAGCACGGGACGCACTATCTCGAGCGCCTCTTCCCGCTCGCCACGCTTGGTTGCGCGCACGGCTCGCGCGACCGTGTCGCGGTGCTGCGCGCCGAGCACCTGCTTCTGGAAGTCGACGCGCTCCACGGCGGTGGTGCGGATCTCGACCTGTGCACATGCGGGCCAAGCGGCCAACATCAGCATGGTCAAGGCAATACGCTGCAGCCAACCCATCATCGCTGCGTGCGCCGCTGCGCAAACAACCAAGTCCAGAGTTCCGGCATTTGCGAGTAAGCCGCATCCCAACTGTTGTGGTTGGCGTCGGGGAAGATGGTCAGGCGCGCATCGCGTGCGCCGGCGGCCTTCAGGGCGGCATCCATGCGTCGTGAAAAGTCGGGCGACACGACATCGTCCAGCGCGCCGTGGAATTGCCAGGTCGGCGTGTCCTTGAGGCGCGCGGCAACCGCGGCATACGGATCGCCCAAGCCATCAAGCCCGCTCACGCCCATCGACGGTCGTCGTGGATGCACGAGTCCTCCGCAGACAGGCACCAACGCGGCGAAGCGTCCGGGGGCGCGCAAGGCCATCTCCCACGTGCCGTAGCCACCCATCGAAAGGCCCGTGAGCGTGGTGCGATCCGGATCGCCATGGAACTCAAGGGTGGCGGCATCGAGGGTGGCGAAGACCAGGTCCGCGTTGCCGCCCCACTCGGTCTCGTCCGGTGCCTGCGGAAACACCACGATGGCGGGGAAGTCGGTCAGGTGCGCGCGGATGTACGGCCCGATGCCGACCTCTGTCTGCTTGATGCCATCGTTGCCGCGCTCGCCCGAGCCATGCAGGAACACGATGACCGGTGGCCTGCGTCCGCCGGCGGCGGATGCCGGCACGAACACCTGATAGCGATGGGTGATGCCGGCGATGTCGACGTCGCGGTCGACGAAACTGCCGGTGTTGCGCATCGGCGCGCTCACGCAGCCGCCAAGCAGCAGGACGGCGATGGCGAGTACACGTGTCGCGAATCTGGGCGATGGCAGGCGCATTGCGTCACTCCGGGCCGGGTGGCGGTCATTAGCGCACCGGCACCAGGTCAGCGCAACAGCACCAACGTGGCCAGGCCAAGGAAGGTCAGGAAGCCCATCACGTCGGTGATCGTGGTCAGGATCACGCCGCCGGCCAGCGCCGGGTCGAAGCCCAATCGCTTGAGCGTGACCGGCACGAACACGCCGCCGAGCGCGGCAAAGCACAGGTTGAGCGTCAACGCGGTGGCGATCACCGCGGCCAGCGCCGGGTTGCGGAACCACGCCAGCACCACGATACCGAGCACGGTGCCGAGCACCAGCCCGTTGATCATCGCCACCCGGACTTCCTTCCACACCAGGGTGGGCACGTTGGACGCGCCGATCTGCCCCAGCGCGAGGCCGCGGATCATCAGGGCCAGCACCTGGGTGCCGGCGTTGCCGCCCATCCCGGCGACGATCGGCATCAATACCGCCAGCGCGGCGAGTTGTTCGATCGAACCGGAGAAACGTCCCACCACCGACGCCGCCAGGAACGCGGTGCACAGGTTCACGCCCAGCCAGATCAGGCGGTTGCGGAACGCGCGGTGCACCGGCGAGAACAGGTCCTCGTCCTCGTCCAGGCCGGCGGCGCCCAGCGCCTGGTGCTCGGCCTGTTCGCGGATGATGTCGACCACGTCATCGATGGTGATGCGGCCGAGCAGGATGTTGTTGTCGTCGACCACCGGCGCCGAGATCCAGTCGTGGTCGGAGAACTGGCGTGCGACTTCGTCCGAGGTTTCATCCACGCCGATCGCCGGCTGTTCGTCGTCCAGCAACTGGTTGATCGGCGTGCCGGGCTCATGCGTGAGCAGCGCCTGCAGCGCGATCCGGCCGAGGTACTGGTGGCGCTTGCTGACCACGTAGATATGGTCGGTGTGCTCGGGCAGTTCGCCGCGCAGGCGCAGGTAGCGCAGGACCACGTCGATGGTGGTGTCGGCGCGCACCGTCACCACGTCCGGATTCATCAGGCGGCCGGCGCTGTCCTCGTCGTAGGACAGCACCTGTTCCAGGCGCTCGCGGTTCTCGCGGTCCATCGACTTCAGGACTTCGTCGATCACCGTGTCCGGCAGGTCTTCGACCAGGTCCGCGAGGTCGTCGATGTCGAGGTCCTCGACCGCCGCGACCAGCTCGTCCGGATCCATGTCCGCGATCAGGCTTTCACGCACCTCGTCGCCGACGTGGACCAGCACCTCGCCATCGTCCTCGGCATCGACCAGGCCCCAGACCACGGTACGCTTGCCCGGCGGCAGCGACTCCAGCAGGTTGCCGATCTCCGCGGGCGACAAGGTATTGACCAGCCGCCGCACCGGCCCCAGCCGACCGCTGTCCAGCGCGTCCGAAAGCAGACGCAGCTGGCGCGCGGTCTTGTCGTGGCGGACGGCTTCGGCCATTGCGGCTTCCCGGCTTCAAGGAGCGATGGGCGGGGTCGCGACGCGAAGTGCGCGACAGGATCAGGTGTTCATGGTCCGCGCATTATCGCCCGCGGGGATGACGGCCGGCCAGCACCGGTGAAAGGGCCAGGGTGGATGTTTCGCCGATGCAGACCCTCATGACCGGATGTCCCCGGTCGAAAAACTTCACGCTGGCCCCGTTAACCGATGCCGCGATCAGCGTGCGCCGTGCGCCTTCAGCCAGGCCTCGATGCCGGCGCGCTCGCGTGCGCGGAACAGGGCTGGCGCGGCCGCGCGCAGGGCCGACAGGTCGCAGCCGCGCACCGCGCGACGTACTTCCAGCATCGTCGCCGGATGCAGGCTGAGTTCGCCGATGCCGAGCGCGAGCAGCAATGGGGTGAACATCGGGTCGCCGGCGATCTCGCCGCACACCGCCACCGGCTTGCCGCGCCGGTTGGCGATGCGGATCACGTCGCGGAGCACCCGCAGCACCGCCGGGTGCAGCGGCGAATACAGTTCGCCCAGCGCCTCATTGGTGCGATCGGCGGCCAGCAGGTACTGCACGAGGTCGTTGGTGCCGATCGACAGGAAATCGCACAGGCCGATGAAGTCCGGCAGCGAGATCGCCGCCGACGGTACTTCGATCATCGCGCCCAGCGGCACGTGGTCGGCGACCTCGAAGCCTTCGCTGCGCAATTCGAGCAACACCGCATCCAGCGCGCGGCGGACCGTGCGCATCTCTTCATACCCGCTGACCATCGGCACCAGCGCGCGCAAGGGGCCGTAGCCGGAGGCGCGCGCCATCGCCCGCAACTGCGTGCGAAGCAAGCCTTCGCGCGCCAGCGACAGGCGCACGCCGCGCAGGCCCAGGGCGGGATTGGGTTCGTCGCGCAGGGCCAGTCCGGTCTTGTCCGCCTTGTCCGCGCCCAGGTCGAGCGTGCGGATGGTGACGGTGCGTCCGGTCATGCCGATGACGGCATCGCGATACGCACGGAACTGGGTCTCCTCGTCCGGCAATTCGCTGCTGCCCATGAACAGGAATTCGGTGCGGTACAGGCCGACGCCGGCGGCGCCGAGCGCATGGGCCTCGGCGACGTCGTCGCGCGATTCGGCATTCGCCCACAGCTTGATGTCGACGCCGTCCAGCGTGCGGCTGGGCTCGCGGCGCAGGCGGTTGAGTTCGCGGCGCTCGCGCTTGGATTCGATGACCCGCTTGTGGTGCGCGCGCAGGTCGGCGGCGTTCGGCTCGAGCACCACCAGTCCGCTGGCGCCATCGATGACGAGCACGTCGCCGTCGTTGACCTTGAGCAGGGCCTGGGTGGCGCCGACCACCAACGGCAGGTGCAGGCTGCGCGCCAGGATCGCGCTGTGCGAGAGCGGGCTACCGCCGGCGGTGACCACGCCGACCACGCCCTGCGCCTGCAACTGCGCGAGCTCCGCGGGCGCGATGCTGTCGGTGACCAGGATCTCGCCGGCCACGCCCTGCAGGTCGGCCTCGCGGCGGTGCAGGGCGGCATGCAGGCGGCCGATCACCTGGTCGATGTCGTCGATGCGGCTGCGCAGGTAGGCATCATCCATGCCTTCGAACACGGCCGCGATGCGATCCCGTTGCAGGCGCAACGCGTAGTCGGCGGAGTAGAGCCCGGTACGGATCAGCGCGTCGATGCCCTGCAGCAGTTCGGGGTCGTCCAGCAGCAGCGCGTGCAGGTCGACGAACTCGCCGACCTCATGCGCCAGCGCGCCATGCAGGCGCTGGCGCAGGGTATGCATTTCGGCGCGGACGATGTCGACCGCTTCGTGGATGCGCTCGAGTTCCGCGTCGACGTCGGCGGCAGTGATCCTGGTTTCTTCGACATCCAGGGCGTGCGGCAGGCGCACGCGTGCCCGTCCGAGTGCGCTGCCGCGGGCCGCGGCATTGCCGGACAGGAGGTGGCGCATCAGCTGTCCTCGTCGAAGCGGCGCTCGAACAGCGCGGCGGCGGCATCGGCGGCGGCCTGTTCGTCCTCGCCGTCGACCCGCAATACCACCGTGCTGCCGGGTCCGGCGGCGAGCAGCATCACCCCCATGATGCTCTTGGCGTTGACCTCGCGGCCGCGTGCTTCCAGGGTGGCCTGCGCGCGGAACGTGGACAGCAGTTGCACCAGCTTGGCGGTGGCGCGCGCATGCAGGCCAAGCCGATTGCTGATGAGGAGTTCGCGGCGGATCATCGGGCGCCTCCGTGGCGTGGCTCAGGCGTCGTCATGGATCACTCCGTTGCGGGAACCGGCGGCGGCGACGGCCGGCAGTTCCGAAAGTTCCAGGTCGGCGTAGTTCATCACCCGCAGCAGCATCGGCAGGCTGAGTGCGGACACGCGCCGCACCGGTGTGCCGAGCCGCGACAAGCGCGCCGCCAGGTTGCTGGGCGTGGCGCCATAGAGGTCGGTCAATACCAGCACGCCGTGCCCGCCATCGACCCGTCGCAGCGCGGCGCTGGCCTGCGGCAGCAATGCGTCCGGATCGCCGTCGAACGGGACCTCGAACGCTTCGCAGGCCAGCGGCAGGTTGCGCAGCAGGCGCGTGGTCACCGCCAGCAGGGCGCTGCCGATGCCTTCGTGGGTGATGAGGAGGATGCCGACGGCCATGACCGCAAGTTAACAGACGGGGATGACGGCGCGGAAGCGTGATTGTCTCCCTCTCCCGTTGGCAGCAGAGGGGTGGGGCGAGGGTGGTTTCGTATATGGCGCCACCCGCATCCGCCTTCGGCAACTTCGCCCGCCTGCGGGAGAAGGGAAAACCAACTCAATCCAGTTCGCGGTGGTGCACGGCCACTTCCGCCCAACCGGATTCGCGGCAGTGCCGGGCCAGCCGCTCCGCGAGATAGACCGAGCGATGGCGGCCGCCGGTGCAGCCGAAGGCGACGGTCACGTAGCTGCGGGTTTCCGAGCGCAGTTTCGGCAGCCAGGTGTCCAGGAATCCCTGCACCTGGGCGACATAGGCGATGACATCGGGATCGGCGTCGAGGTGGTCGGCGACTGCGCCATCGCGCCCCGACAACGGCCGCAGCCGCGCATCCCAATGCGGGTTGGGCAGCACCCGCGCATCGAACACGAAATCGGCGACGGCCGGCACGCCGCGACGATAGGCGAACGACTCGAACAGCAGGGACAGGCCGGTGCCACTGAGGCCGTATTCGGTGAGGATGTGCCGGCGCATCTGGTGGACGTTGAGCTCGCTGGTGTCGAGCACGTGGTCGGCGATCTGCCGCAGCGGCTTCAGCGCCTGCCGCTCCAGCGAGATCGCATCGGCCAGCACCAGGCCGAGGTGGCTGAGCGGATGCCGGCGGCGGGTGTCCGCGTAGCGTCGCAGCAGCACTTCATCGCGGGTGTCGAAGAACAGCAGGCGCGTGTCCACGCCCTGCGCGCCGATCTGCGAGAGGGCTTCGGGCACGTCGGAGAGATCGCCCAGGCTGCGCGCATCGATGCCCACCGCGATCCGGTCGGGCGATGCCTGGCCGGCCTGCAGGCGACGCACGAATTCCGGCAGCAGTTCCGCCGGCAGGTTGTCGACGCAGTAGTAGCCCAGGTCCTCGAAGGTCTTCAGCGCGACCGACTTGCCGGAGCCGGACATGCCGCTGACGATGACCAGTGGGGGCGTGGCAGGCGGCGGGGCGTTTTCGGCCGTCATTCCGCGCGTTCCAGGAAGTGGCTGTGGCGGGCCATGAAGGCCGCCGCCGGATCCACGCCCTTGCTGCGCAGGATGTGCATGCGGGTGGCGGCCTCGGTGAGCACGGCCAGGTTGCGCCCGGCCATCACCGGCAGGGTGATGGTGGGGACGTCGAGGTCGAGGACGCGGCGCGTACCGAGGTCGCCGGTGAGGCGTTCCATCCCGGTCGGGCTGGGCTCCAGCGAGGGTTTGCTGAGGTGCACGATCAGGCGCAGGTACTTGTTCCGCTTGACCGCGGTGTCGCCGAACATCTGGCGGATGTTGAGCACGCCCAGCCCGCGCAGTTCCAGCATGTCCTGCAGCAGGTCGGGGCAGGTGCCGTCGAGCACGTCCGGCGCGATCTGGGTGAATTCGGGCGCGTCGTCCGCGACCAGGCGGTGGCCGCGGGTGATCAGTTCAAGCGCCAGTTCGCTCTTGCCGGAGCCGGACTCGCCGGTGACCAGCACGCCGATCGAGTAGATCTCCATGAATACGCCATGCAGGGTGATGCGCGGCGCCAGCGTGCGCGCGAGCACGTACTGGAGGTGGTTGAGCAATTCATGGCCGCGGCGCGGGGACACCCACAACGGTGTCTCCGATTCCTCCGCGGCGATCCGCAGGTCCTCGGGGCAGGTCTGGGCCTTGCTGATCACCAGCGCCAGCGGCCGGACATCCATGATCTTCTGGATCGTCTCCCAGCGCTGGCGTGCGTCCAGGCCGTCGAGCCAGGCCAGTTCCTCGGTGCCGAGGATCTGTACCCGGTTCGGGTAGATCGTGTTGAGGTAGCCGGCCAGCGACGGACGCCGGGCGACGGTCTCTACCGCCTCCAGCACCCGTCGCGCGCCGTCCTTCTGGCCCGCCAGCCAGCGCAGTTCCAGCCGGTCCTGCTGTTTCCCGAAGAGCTCGGCGGCGGTGATGCGCGCGGCGTTCACCATCGCATAACCGCCCGCCGGCGGGCCTGTTCCCCTTGCTTCATCGCGGTTGGCTCAACCCAGCACGTCGCTGTGGGCGATGCCTTCGCCGCGGTGGTGGTCCACCATCTTTTCCTTCTGCTTCATCAGCAGGCGATCCAGCTTGTCCGACAGCAGGTCGATGGCGGCGTACATGTCCACGCCGTTGGCGTCGGCGTGGAGGCTGCGGCCGGTCATGGTGACGGTCGCCTCGGCGCGATGGTGCGGCTTGTCCAGTCCCAGTTGCACGCGGATCTGGCACGGGTGCTCGAAGTGCCGACCGAGCCGGGTGAACCGGTTCTCCACGTAGTCGCGCAGCGCCGGGGTGACTTCGATCTGCTGGCCGTGGGTTTCGATCTGCATCTGGACCTCCTTGCTCGTGTGGGCCGACGGCACCGATGCCGCCGGTGGGTGCGACGCAGCGGCGTCAGCCGATGCGCACGCGTTCGTGCGACGCCGGGATATGCAGGGCCTCGCGGTATTTCGCCACGGTGCGCCGGGCCACCGGCACGCCGTCCGCCTTCAACGTATCGGCGAGGCGGGCATCCGACAAGGGCTTGCGCGGGTCTTCCGCGGCCACCAGCTTGCGGATCATGTCCTGGATGGCGGTGCTGGACGCACTGCCGCCGCCCTCGGTCTCGATGCCCGAAGCGAAGAAATCGCGCAGCGGGATGGTGCCGCGCGGCGTGCGCACGTACTTGCGCGCGATCGCCCGGGACACCGTGGATTCGTGCAGGCCAAGTTCCGCGGCGATGCTGCGCAGGGTCAGCGGGTGCAGGGCCTGTTCGCCGAACTCGAGGAATGCGGCCTGCTCGCGGACCAGGCAGCGGACCACCCGCAACAGCGTGTCGGCGCGCGATTCCAGTCCCTTCAGGAGCCAGCGCGCTTCCTGCAGGCGACCGCGCAGGTAATCGGCATCGGTGTTGCTGGCGTGGCGGATCATCTGCTCGTAGCCATGCTGGATCGCCACCCGTGGCATCGCCCCGGCGGCCAGTGCGACCCGCCACAGGCCCTGCTGGCGCCAGATCACGCAATCCGGGGTGACGTACGTGCCGGCGGGGAGTTCGCCGTGCTGCGATCCGGGGCGCGGATCCAGGCTGCGCAGCAACTGCACCGCCGATTCCGCCTCGCCGCGATCGCAGCGCAGTTCCTGGCAGACGCCGTCGATGCCGATCTTGGGCAGGCGCTGCAGCGGGCCGGCGGTCACCAGGATGGCGACGTCGCGGCCGGGGGTGTCGGCCGGCAGCGCGCGCAGTTGCAGGCGCAGGCATTCGCCGAGGTCGCGCGCACCGACCCCCACCGGATCGAATTGCTGGATCCGGTGCAGGACCTGCAGGAATTCGTCCAGGCCGGCGTCGATGTCGGGACGCAGGCTGCGCGCCAGTTCTTCGAGGTCCTCGCGCAGGTAGCCGTCGTCGTCGATCGCATCGATCAGGGCGATGCCGATGTTGGTGTCGCGCTGGCTGAAATGGCCCAGGTGCAACTGCCACAGCAGGTGGTCCCGCAGGCTCTCGGCGACCGCGGGATGCTCCATCTCGTCGTTGCCGTCGCGATCCGACGAGGGGCCGATGCGCTCCTGCCACGGTTCTGCATCGCGATCCCAGTGGTCTTCGGCCTCGGCGGCCAGGGTGAGGGTTTCCGGCGGTGCATCGGCGTCCCGCGCGTCATGCCCTTCGCCCGGCGTCGGCTCGCCCTCTTCCGCCCAGTCCAGCAGCGGATTGCTGGCCACGGCTTCGGCCACTTCGGCTTCGAGTTCGACGGTGGACAGCTGCAGCAGTCGGATCGCCTGCCGCAGTTGCGGCGTCAGGACCAGGTGCTGTTGCAGCGCGGGGGAGAGGCGCGGCTTCATCGTCCCCAGCATATCGCCAGACGCGGGTAAAAAACCGTTAGCGAGGCAGCCACGGGCGGTGCATCGCCGCAGTCACAGGCGGAAGGCGTCGCCCAGGTACACGCGCCGCACATCCGGGTTCGCCAGCAATTCGGCGGGCGAGCCCTGGGCCAGCACGCCGCCCTCGGCGAGGATGTAGGCGCGGTCGCAGATGCCCAGGGTCTCGCGCACGTTGTGGTCGGTGATCAGCACGCCGATGCCGCGTTGCTTGAGGTGCCGCACGATGCGCTGGATCTCGTGCACCGAGATCGGGTCGACGCCGGCGAACGGCTCGTCGAGCAGGATCATGCGCGGCTTGCCGGCCAGGGCCCGGGCGATCTCCACGCGCCGGCGCTCGCCGCCGGACAGGCTGGCGCCGGCCTGGTCGGCGACATGGTTGATCTGCAGTTCGTCGAGCAGGGCGGACAGCTCGGTTTCGCGAGCGTCGTCGTCGAGGTCCGGGCGCAGTTCCAGCACCAGGCGGATGTTGTCGGCCACGCTGAGCTTGCGGAACACCGAGGGTTCCTGCGGCAGGTAGCCCACGCCGAGTTGCGCGCGGGCGTACATCGGGCGGTCGGTGATGTCGACGCCATCCAGCACGATGCGGCCGGCATCGGCCGGGACCAGGCCCACGATCATGTAGAAGCAGGTGGTCTTGCCCGCGCCGTTGGGGCCGAGCAGGCCGACCACTTCGCCGGCGTTGAGGGTCAGCCCGAAGTCGCGCACCACTTCACGCGAGCGGTAGCGCTTGCGCAGGCCCTCGGCAACCAGCATCAGCCTTCCGCCTTGGCCGCCGCGCCTTGCGCGCTCTTCGGCAGGATGCGCATCTTGACCCGGCCGTTGCCGGTGCCACCGCTTTCGACCTGGCCCGATTTCATGTTGTAGACCACGCGTTCGCCGTTGAGGGTGCCGCGCTGCTGGGTGATCGCCACGTTGCCGGTGAACACCACGGTTTCATTGCGCAGGTCGTAGTCCACGGCGGAGGACTTCGAATCGAAGTCGGTGCCGTCGTCGAGCTGCTGGCTGAGGGTGACCCCGCCGCTCATCTGGACCCGGCTCATGTCGCCGTTGACCTGCTGGATCACCGCCTTGGCCGCACGGATCCGCAGGCTGCCCTGGGTCATGGTCACGTCGGTGTAGGTGCAGCTGTCGTTGGCGCCCAGGCCGCAGACCTGGTGGGCGGCCTCGATGTCCATCGGCTTGTTGCGGTCGGAGGTGCGCGCATCGGCAATGCCGGCGGCGAGGAGAAGGACCGCGGTGGACAGCAGCGTGGCGGTGGACTTAGCGCTGGGGGACATAACGGGTACGCACCTGCGACAGGAGGGAGATTTGCTGGCGGTCGAAGTCCGCCTGCATGCCATGGCCATTCATTGTAAGGCCGGGGCGGGTGATCGCGACCGCGGCGGACGAGGTCGCCCGGTTCTCGCCGGGGAACAGGTTGAGCTGTTCGGTCTCGATGCGGGTGGCCGGCGGCGCATCGGCTGGGCTGGTCGCCAGCACCTGGCCACGCAACTGCAACTGGCTGCCGTCGGCCGGGACCACGCCGTGCCTGGCGCTGACCTGCCAGTACCGGTTCTGCCGATCCGGGACCAGGAACAGCGGTGTGTCCAGTTCCATGGTCTTGTCGGCGGGATCGCGCTGCAGCACCGGCCCGCGCAGGGTGAAGGATTCCTTGCCCTGCTTGTCCAGCGAGGTGATCTCGAAGTCGCGCAGCACGTAGTCGGGACGGGTCTTGAGCACGCCGTCGTCGACCGGCCGCGATTGCTGCCAGACCGACCAACCACTGGCGATCGCGCCGAGCAGCAGGGCGATGGTCAGGCCGGTACGCCAGCTGATGGGGCTGTGGGTCACGGATGTTCCCCGTGGGCCAGGATGCCCTCGACATGGCCCTGCGCATGCAGCAGCAGGTCGCAAGCATCGCGTCCGGCGCCTTCGCCGCCGCGGCGCGGGGTGACCCAGTGCGCGGCCGGCAGCACCCAGTGGTGGGCATTCGCCGGGGCGATCGCGAGGCCGACGTTGCGCATCGTGGCCAGGTCCGGCAGGTCGTCGCCGACGAACGCCACTTCGTCCATGCCGATGCCCATGTCCGTCGCGATGCGCTGCATGCAGGCAAGTTTGCTGCGCTCGTGGGTGTGGATGTGCTTGACCTGCAATTCGCGGCCGCGGCGTTCCACGACTTCGCTGATCCGCGCGGTGACCAGGGCCGTCTCGATGCCGGCATGCCGCAGTAGGGTGAAACCGAGGCCGTCCAGCACCTGGAAGGACTTGGCCTCGTGGCCGTCCGTGCCGTAGAACAGGCGACCGTCGGTCAGGGTGCCGTCGACATCGAAGCCGATCAGCCTGATCTTCTTCGCACGTTCGAGGACGTCGGCGGGGTAGGCGGGCATCGTCATCACACCACCCGCGCGCGCAGCAGGTCGTGGATGTTCAGTGCGCCGACCACCCGGTGCTCGCCGTCGACGACGAGCAGGGCATTGATCTTGTGGGTTTCCATCAGTTGCGCGGCCTCCACCGCCAGGGCGTCGGCGTCGATGGTGCGCGGCGCGCGGGTCATCACCGCGTCGATGCGGGTGCCGCGCAGGTCGACGTGTTCGTCGTCCAGGCTGCGGCGCAGGTCGCCGTCGGTGTAGAGGCCGAGCAGGCGGTCGTCGGCATCCACGACGGCGGTCATGCCCAGGCGCTTGCGGCTCATCTCGACCAGCGCCTCGCTGACGCTGGCATCCGGGCCGACCTTCGGGACATCGTCGCCGGCATGCATGACGTCGGTGATGTGCAGCAACAGGCGCCGGCCCAGTGCGCCGGCCGGATGCGAGCGGGCGAAATCGTCGGCGGTGAAGCCGCGCGCCTCCAGCAAGGCCACGGCGAGCGCATCGCCCATCGCCAGCGAGGCGGTGGTGCTGGAGGTGGGCGCCAGCGCCAGCGGGCAGGCTTCGGCGGGGACGCTGACGTCCAGGTGGATGTCGGCTTCGCGGGCGAGGGTGGACTGCTCACGGCCGGTCATCGCGATGACGGCGTTACCCTGGCGCTTGAGCGCCGGCAACAGCAGCAGCACCTCGTCGCTTTCGCCGGAGTACGACAGCGCCAGCACGATGTCGGCATCGGTGACCATGCCCAGGTCGCCGTGGGCGGCCTCGCCCGGGTGCACGTAGAACGCGGGGGTGCCGGTCGATGCCAGGGTCGCCGCGATCTTGCGGGCCACGTGGCCGGACTTGCCCATGCCGCAGCAGACGACCCGGCCGCGGCTGGCCAGGATCGCCCGGCAGGCGGCAGAAAACGCCCCGTCGATGCGCCCGGCGACGGCCGCCAGGCCATCGGCCTCGACCGCGAACACGCGACGCCCGCTGGCGGCGAAATCGAAGTCATTGGCGTGGGCGGGCTGGGGCACTAGGGATTCCGCTAAACTCGGTCGTTCAGTTTACTTGAGCGCACCGCATACGCCATGAACGCCGACAGCATCCGCCAGATGATCGAGACGGGCTTTGAAAAGGCCGGCCTGCCCGGCGCCCGCGCCGAGGTGCAGGGCGAAGACGGCGTCCACTTCGAGGCGACCGTGGTGAGCGAGGCGTTCGCCGGCAAGCTGCCGCTGGCCCGTCACCGCATGGTCTACGCCACCCTGGGCGACAAGATGGGCGGCGAAATCCACGCGCTGCAGTTGCGCACCGTCACCCCGGCGGAGGCGGCCGCCTGATGCAGAAGATCGTGGTCACCGGTGGCGCCAGGCTCGAGGGCGACGTCCGCATTTCCGGCGCCAAGAACGCCGTACTGCCGATCCTCTGCGCCACCCTGCTGGCCGATGCGCCGGTGCGGATCACCAACGTGCCGCGCCTGCACGACGTGTTCACCACCGCCAAGCTGCTCGCTGGCCTGGGCGCCGGCATCGTCCACGAGGGCGATGCGATGACCGTCGACCCGCGCAGCGTCAACAGCCACATCGCGCCCTATGAGCTGGTCAAGACTATGCGCGCCTCGGTGCTGGTGCTGGGGCCGTTGCTGGCGAAGTTCGGCGATGCCGAGGTCTCGTTGCCCGGCGGCTGCGCCATCGGATCGCGCCCGGTCGACCTGCACATCAAGGGCCTGCAGGCGCTGGGTGCGGAGATCAGCGTCGACCATGGCTTCATCAAGGCGCGCAGCAATGGTCGTTTGAAAGGCGCGCGGCATGTGTTCGAACTGGTCAGCGTGGGCGCGACCGAGAACGTGCTGATGGCCGCCGCGCTTGCGGAAGGCACCACCGTGCTGGAAAACGCGGCGATGGAGCCGGAGATCGTCGACCTGGCCGATTGCCTGGTCGCGATGGGCGCCAGGATCGAAGGTGCGGGCACCTCGCGGATCGTGATCGAAGGCGTGGACGCGCTGCACGGCTGCGAACACGCGGTGATCGCCGACCGCATCGAGACCGGCACATTCCTGGTCGCTGCGGCGATGACCGGTGGCCGCGTCACCGCGACCCATGCCCGCCCCGACACGCTGGACGCGGTGCTCGACAAACTGCGCGAGGCCGGCGCAGACATCGGCATCGACGGCGACCGCATTACCCTGGACATGCAGGGCAAACGGCCGCGCGCGGTGAACCTCACCACTGCCCCGCACCCCGCATTCCCCACCGACATGCAGGCGCAGTTCATGGCGCTGGACTGCGTGGCAGATGGCGTTGGCGTGATCAACGAGACGATCTTCGAGAATCGCTTCATGCACGTGAACGAACTGGTCCGCCTGGGCGCGGACATCCGCGTGGATGGGCATACCGCGGTGGTGCGCGGCAGCGAGGCGCTCAGTGGCGCGCCGGTGATGGCGACCGACCTGCGCGCGTCGGCCTCGCTGATCCTGGCCGGGCTGGTCGCCGATGGCGACACCGTCATCGATCGCATCTACCACCTGGATCGCGGCTACGAGAACATCGAAGCGAAGTTGTCGGCACTGGGTGCGAGCATTCGCCGGATCGATTGATTGCCCGGCACATGCGCGCACAAAAAAGCCCCGCATCGCGGGGCTTTTCGTTTGTGGCGGGCGATGGGATTCAGCGCACCGATTTCAGGACCAGGTCGAGTTCGTCCTTGCCGTCCTTCTTCTGCAGGATCCGCGCCGGCACCGGCAGGCCATCCACCACCCACACGATCACCTGCTTGTTCTCGGTGCTGCGGCTGACCTTGGTGGCGCTGCGCGGCTGACCGCCGACCGTGACCGTCTCCTTGCCCAGGTTCTGGTAGGTCTGCGCGCGGATCACGCCGTTGTCGACCATGCGGTAGTTGAGCGGCTTGCCCGCGGCCACGTCGCGGACGATGGCCAGGTTGAGCAGCATCGCGTCCAGGTCGCCGCTCTGCAGCTTCACCGGCCCGGCGCGATCGGCCTTCACGTCGCCGTTCCAGCGTGCCTCCCCCGCGCCCCAGTCATAGGTCGCGTTCTTCTGCGACTTCTTCATCAGCATCTGGGTGGTATCGGTGCCGGAGAGCGGGCGCCAGTCGCCGCCGCGATCCTCGAACACGGTGGCCTGGCGCACCGACGCGACCGGGCTGGTCACACTCAGGACGTAGTTCCAGCGGTCCGCACCGGCCGAGGACAGGGTCATCTGCGCATCGGCCTGCAGGGTGCCCTTGATGTTCGCTTCGTACTCCGCTGCGAACGGCTTGACCGCCCACGCCGGGGCGGTGGCGAGCAGCAAGGTGGCGAACACGGTGGCGAGGCGGGAAGTCTTCATGGGGTCTTCGCTGTCGCGCTGGGGGCCGGCATGCACCGGGCCAGCGTCATTCATGGGGCGGCGAACTGTAGCCGCAGGGGCGTAAATAGGGGCTGACCATCCAGCCAGGCAACGCCATCCTGTTCAGACATGCGGCCCGCTGCCACCAGTTGCAAGGCCGCGACCAGCAGGGGGTGTTCGACCTGCAGGACGCGTGCCGCGAGCGTGTCGGGGGCATCGCCGGCCAGCACGGGAACCACCGCCTGCATGATCACGGTGCCCGCATCGAGTTCCGGGACCACGAAATGCACGCTGGCGCCATGCTCGGCATCGCCGGCCTGCAGTGCACGCGCGTGGGTTTGCAGGCCCCGGTACTTCGGCAACAGCGACGGATGGATGTTCAGCAGGCGTCCCCGGAACCGCTGCACGAAGGCCTCGCCGAGGATGCGCATGTAGCCCGCGCAGACGACCCAGTCCGGCCGCGATGCCGCGACGGCATCGGCCAGCGCGGCATCGAACGAGGCGCGATCCGGGAATGCCTTCGCGTCGCGCGACCAGCGAGCAGCTGGCGGCACGCGCTGGAGGGCAGGTGCCTCGGGCTTGTCGGAGAAGACGCCGATCACCTCGGCATCCAATTGGCCTGTTGCGATCGCCTGCAGGATGGCCTCCAGGTTGCTGCCGCGACCGGAGGCGAGCACCGCGATGCGGATGGTCATGGCGTTGCCCCCGTGGACCGGGTGCGTCCCAGCGGCCAGGCCAGCAATGCGCCGAGCGTGGCCAACAGCATGTCGGCGTGCGCATCCCATGGATCGCCCTGCTGGCCGTTGTAGGCCTCCGCGGCCTCCGGCGAGAGGGCGAGCGCAATGGCCCATTCCAGCCATTCGTAGGCCAGGCTGGTGCACATGACCAGCACCACCGCGAGCGCAAAGCCCTGGCTCGACGCGAGCCCGGGCCACCGCTGGCGGAGCCAGGCCCAGGTCGGCGGTGCGAAACAGAGGCCGAAGGCGAGATGGATGAAACGGTCGAAATGGTTGCGCTCCCAGCCGAAGGTCGCGGTGGGCGACCAGCCCATGGCCGCCTGCAGCCAGGCGTCGTACGGCACGTTCGAGTAAAGCCAGCGCGCACCGATGCAGTGGGCAATGACGAAGCCGCAGACCAGTGCGAAGTGCAGCGGGCGCAATGGCCAGCGGCGGTCGTGCCGCCACAGCCAGGCGAGGCCAAGCACGGTCAGGCTGCTGTGCAGGGCCTGCTCGAGCGGCCAGCGCGGGGCGATCCAGCTGGCCGCGAACACGGCGAGGGTGAGCCCGAAGGCGACCCTTTTCGTGGTCGTCATCGCACTCAGCCGATGCGCAGGCGTTCGCCTTCGCCGGCGGGCACGACCTGGCCGATTTGCCAGTGGGCCAGGCCCAGCCGGTCGAGGTCGGCTTCGATCGCGGCCACATCGGCGGGCGCTGCCATCAGCACGTAGCCGATCCCGCAGTTGAAGGTGCGCCACATTTCCTCGCGCGCGACGTTGCCTTCGCGCTGCAGCCAGTCGAACACCGCGGGGAGCGGCCAGCTGGAGGTGTCGATCTCAAGGCCGAAGTCCTTCGGCACCACCCGGATGATCTTCTCCACCAGCGCGCCGCCGGTGACGTGGGCCATCGCATGGAGGTCGTGCCTGGCCAGCAGCTCCAGCACCGGCTTGACGTAGATGCGGGTGGGTTCCATCAGCGCGTCGGCCAGCGTCACTCCACCGAGGTCGAGGTCCAATGGGCTTCCGGCACGTTGCAGGATTTTGCGGACCAGCGAATAGCCGTTGGAGTGCGGGCCACTGGATGCGATGCCGATCAGCACGTCACCCGCACGAACCTTGCTGCTGTCGATGAGCTTCGACTTCTCCACCGCGCCGACGGTGAACCCGGCCAGGTCGTATTCGCCGGGCGGGTACATGTCGGGCATTTCCGCGGTCTCGCCGCCGATCAGCGCGCAGCCGGCGATCTCGCAGCCCTTGGCGATGCCGGCAACCACTTGCACCGTGGTCTCGACGTCGAGCTTGCCGGTGGCGAAGTAGTCGAGGAAGAACAGCGGTTCCGCGCCCTGGACCAGCACGTCGTTCACGCACATCGCCACCAGGTCCTGGCCGATGCTGTCGTGGCGGTTCAGCTGCTTGGCCAGGATCAGCTTGGTGCCCACCCCGTCGGTGCCGGACACGAGTACCGGTTCCCGGTAGCGCCCGGCCAGGTCGAACAGGCCGCCGAACAGGCCCACGCCGCCGAGCACCTCCGGGCGCATCGTGCGCTTGACCAATGGTTTGATGCGCTCGACGACCTCGTTGCCCGCATCGATGTCGACGCCGGCATCGCGATAGGTGAGGCCATTGGCAGCGGGAGTCTGGTGGGCGGTCACGGCGGGCTCACGGGCGCGGGAAACGTCGATTTTAGCAGCCGCATTCATGCTGGCGACGGCGCGGTCATGGACGTGCCCGCCGCGCTGCGGCACCATTTCGGGCGCAGGACATGGATTCCGGGCAAGGATTGGCGATGCGAGCGATGCCGCAAGCAAGCGGACGATGGGGGTTGGTTGGCCTGGTGGCGGCCTGCCTGTGGTTGCTCGCCTGCGTGCCGGCACTGGCCCAGCGCGTGGAGGGCGATCGTGCCGCCGCCACGGGCGCCTACGAGGCCGAGGTCGCGGTGCGCAACCAGACCGATGGCGAGCGCAACGGCGCGTTCGGTCGCGCACTGGCGCAGGTGCTGGCCAATGCCACCGGCGACCGGGGCGTCGCCCAGCAGCCCGGCGTGCGCGACGAACTGGCCAGGGCCAAGGCCCATGTCGCCAGTTACGACTACCGCCAGGACGAAGGCGTGTCCGCCACCGGCGCGCCGAGTTTCCAGACCACCCTGGTGGTGCGCTTCAAGCGCGACGAGGTGGACGGCCTGATCCAGATGCTGGGCCTGCCCAGTTGGCCGTTGCCGCGCCCGAAGCCGGTGCTGTGGCTGGGCATCGACGACGGCACGGGCCCGCGGCTGGTGGCGCTGGCGCAGGTGAATGCCGCGCGCGCGGTGCTCGACCAGGCCAAGCAGCGCGGCTATGCCTTGGGCCTGCCCTCCGGCAGCGCGGCGGAGCAAGCCGCGGTCGGGGCAATCTGGCGTGGAGACACCGCCGCGATCGCGTCGCTGTCCAAGCGTTACAGCCCGCCGATGCAACTGCTCGGCAAGCTGCAGCGCGGCGCGGGCGGCTGGGTCGCCGACTGGATCTTCGTCGACAAGGGCAAGGTGCTGTCGAAGTGGCAGACCAAGCACCCGGATGCGCGCCGGGCGATGGCCGGCGGCGCGGATGGCGCGGCGGACGCGCTATTCAAGCGCTACGCCAAGGCCGGCAGCGGCGGTCCACCGGGACGTTACCGGGTGCGCGTCCTCGGCATCGACAGCGCCGACGATTACCTGCGCCTCGCCGGTTACCTGGAAGGCGTGTCGATCGTGAAGCGGGTCACCCCGGTGTCGGCATCGGCGGACGTGCTGGAACTCGACCTCGAACTGGCCACCGGCATCGCCAATTTCGCGAAATACGCGGATCGCGGCGAGGTCCTGTCCACCGTCTCCGCAGGCGAGCGCAGCGATGACGCCGACGGCGACGCCGTGGCGCCGCAAGTCGCCACCTTCCGCCTGGACTGAGCATGCATCCCGATAACGACCTGGCCGCCATTGCGACCTTCTACCGGCGCGTGCAGTGGACCGCACTGGGCCTCGGCGTGCTGTGGGTGGTGTGGCTGCTGGCACCGATCCTCAGCCCGTTCGTGTTCGCCGCGCTGCTGGGCTGGTTGGGCGACCCGATGGTCGACCGCTTGGAGGCAAAGGGCTTCAAGCGCAACAACGCGGTGATCCTGGTGTTCAGCGCGATGACCCTGGTGCTGGTGATCGCGCTGATCGTGCTGGTGCCGCTGCTGGAACAGCAGATCGTCACCCTGGTGGAGTCGCTGCCGAACTACCGCGACTGGCTGGTCGGCACCGCGCTGCCGTGGGTGGAGCAACGCACCGGGCTGCAGATCGTCTCGTGGCTGGACCCGGAACGGCTGATCCAGTTGGTGCGCGAGCATTGGGAGAGCGCAGGCGGCATCGCCGCGACGGCGCTGGGCTACGTCTCGCGCTCGGGCTTCGCCCTGCTCGGCTGGATCGCCAACATCGTGCTGCTGCCGGTGCTGGCGTTCTTCTTCCTGCGCGACTGGGACCTGCTGGTCGAGCGCGTCGGGTTGCTGGTGCCGCGCGACCACTACGAGACGGTGGCCAGGCTGACCCGCGAATCCGATGCGGTGCTCGGCGGCTTCCTGCGCGGGCAGATGCTGGTCATGCTGATCCTCGGCGTGCTGTATGCGGTCGGCCTGTCGCTGGTGGGCCTGAACCTGGGCATCCTGATCGGCGTCATCGCCGGCCTGCTCACCTTCGTGCCCTACCTGGGCCCGGCGGCGATCGTGGTGTTCGGCGGGACCGCCGCGCTGGTGCAATTCGGCGACTGGCAGCACCTGGCCGGCGTGGCGGTGGTGTTCACCATCGGCCAGGTCATCGAGAGCTACTGGCTCACGCCCAAGCTGGTCGGCGACCGCATCGGCCTGCACCCGATGGCGGTGATCTTCGCGGTGATGGCCGGCGGCAGCCTGTTCGGTTTCCTCGGCATGCTGCTGGCCCTGCCGGTGGCGGCGGTGGTCAACGTGCTGCTGCGCTACGCGCAGGAACGCTATCGGCAGAGTCGGCTGTATGCGGGCGAGAGTCCGGCGATCGTGGTTGCCACCGACGTGCATCCGGTCGCGACTGCACGTGATGGCGAACCGCCTGCGGCCTGAGATGGCGGTGGACAACATGCTGGTGGACGATAGGCTCGGCCCGCAGTTGCCGCTCGCCCTGCGCGCACCGCCGGACCAGCGGCTGGAGCGTTACCTGCGTGCTCCCGAAGGCTTGCTCGAACAACTGCGGGCACTGGCGAGCGGCGACATGGTCGATGCGCTGTACCTGCAAGGGGCGGCTGCGACCGGCAAGACCCACTTGCTGCTTGGTTCCTGCACGCTCGCCACCAGCCTGGGCAAGCAGGCCGCGTATCTACCGCTGGGGAACGTGCGCGGACGCCTGCGCGTCGCCAGCGAGGGCTTGGATGCGGACCTTGTGGCAGTGGACGATGTCGATGCGATCGCCGGTCATCGCGAGGACGAAGTCGCCCTGTTCGACCTGCACAACCGCCTGCGCGATGCCGGTCGCAGCCTGCTGTATGCCGCGTCTGCCGGACCCGACGCCTTGCCGCTGGTCCTGCCCGACCTGCGCTCGCGCCTGTCGCAATGCACGCGGTGGAGCCTGCCGGTGCTGGATGACGGCGCGCGTGCGGAGTTGCTGCGCCAGCGTGCCGCCGCGCGGGGCCTGGATTTCGATGACGCCGCGCTGGATTGGATGCTGCGCCGTTGCAGTCGCGACCTCGGCACCCTCACCGCGCTGTTCGAACGCCTGGATCGGGCCTCGTTGGCGGCGCAGCGTCGCCTGACCGTGCCCTTCCTCCGCCAGGTGCTGGGCGCGGAGGGCGCCGACTCAGTTGTGCCCTAGGCCGCTGCGCTGCAGGTTGGCGTCGTAGTTGGCGATGTACTCGCCCAGGTTCGCTGCCAGGCTCTTCTCGAATTGACCGACCAGGAAGGCGCTCGCCTTGGGCGCCTCGGCGCGCGCGCGCTCCGCGTTGCCGCAGGCCGCAGCCACGACGTGGGCGTTGAAGCGCGCGGCCGCGGCCAGCAGCGCCATCGAGACCTGGGTGTGGTTGTCCGAGGTCAACTTCTGGTTGGCCAGGGCAAGGAAGGCGTTGCTGAGTTCGGCGAACTGGGTCTGCGGGTCGGACATCGTGGTGCCATGCGTGCGTGGGGTGGCAAGGGTAGCGCATCGTGCTCAGCCGCCGCGCAGCTCCGCGTCCAGCCTGGCCAGGCGTTCCGGCGTGCCGACATCGGTCCAGCGCCCGCGGTGGTGTTGGCCGGTGATGCGGCCGTCGGCCATGTGTGCCCGCAGGATCGGTGCCAGCGGGAACCTGGGCTTGCCGTTGACGATGGCGGGGGCTTGCACGATCTGGTGCCAACCCTCGAACAACTGCGGCCGGTACACCCCGATGCCGGAATAGGTCAGGCGATGCGCGCCATCGGCACGGACGAAGCCGGCGTCGTCCAGGGCGAAGTCGCCATGCGTGGCCTGCGGCGGGCGATCCACCATCACCAAATGGGCGAGGCCGATCGGTGCGCGTGGCAGGCCGGCGAAATCGACGTCGATCCAGACGTCGCCATTGACCAGCAGGAACGGATCGTCGCCGAGCAGTGGCAAGGCATTCCACATGCCGCCGCCGGTTTCCAGCGGGGTGTCGCCTTCGTGCGAGTAGACGATGCGCAGGCCCCAGTGCGATCCGTCGCCCAGCGTGGCCGGGAACTGATCCGCCAGCCAGGAGATGTTGATCACGACATCGTCCACGCCGATCGCGGCGAGCTTTTCGAGATGCCATTCGATGAGGCGCTTGCCGCCGACTTCAAGCAACGGTTTCGGCGTGGTGTCGGTCAGCGGGCGCATGCGCTCGCCCA
>ERZ795044.1240-NODE-1240-length-23205-cov-5.997797_pt1 | contig 23205 bp, 21 predicted proteins | sample MGYA00375128_ERZ795044 | MGnify/ENA primary metagenome ERZ795044 (study PRJEB30173, sample SAMN05720213) | anaerobic digester metagenome | isolation source: active sludge of municipal wastewater-treating anaerobic digesters | place: USA | collected 2014-12-22 ... | reverse complement strand
CCCGGGAAAGGGGCCATAACCTTCATGCTGGCCCGTAGAGTCGAGAACCTCACCGCGATAGAGATGGACGAGGCCCTAGCGAGGGGGATAAGGAAGGCCACCGAGCCTATGGGCAACGTCGACGTGATGGAAGACGACGCGTTGCGCGCCGACTTCAGGGGCATCGTCGGCGGTTCGGGCGAAGGCGCCGTGCTAGTGGCGAATCTCCCCTATTACATGTCGACGCCGATGCTTAGGAAAGCGTTCCAGGAGGCGGCCTTCAAGAGGATGGTCTTCATGCTGCAGCTGGAAGTCGCCTTCAAGGTGTGCGCGGCGCCCGGGACAGACGGATACGGCCCCCTTGCCGTGGCGAGATGGGCAAGCCACGATGCCGAGATACTCTTCGAGGTGCCGCCGTCGGCCTTCGAGCCGGTGCCGAGCGTCAGATCGGCGGTCGTCATCATACGAAGGACCGAGCCGAAGGCCACGATACCCTACGACAAGCTGATGAAGTTCACCGACGCCGCGTTCATGGCACGGAGGAAAAACATCAAGAACGCCCTTCTGAGCAGCCCCCTGGGCCTAGGGCAGGAAGAGATCGCCAAGGCGTTGTCGATCGCAGGACTAGCGGGCACCGAAAGGGCCGAGGAGATCGAGGAGAGCAAGATCTGCGGTCTGGCGTCGATACTCATGGGCTGATGAGCCAAGTCCGGGGCATGTAGAATGTCTTCTGAGGACGCTCCCGGACGGACATCTAGGAGACGGCGGGACGATACACGTTCCCGCCGTCTTGCGGATTCCGCCCCCGTCCGGCCGTCGAGGAGGGTATATACAAACAATATTCACGAATCTGAAGATATTTTGTAAATATAGTTGACGAAGGCGACCTCCGTATGTATAATCAAACTACTTTTACTGAATATTATTGAATCGGAGGCGCAACCAATGAAGAAGGCTCTCGTCCTTGCAATCATCATCATGACTTTCGCTCTCATATCAGGAGGTGCGATGGGCGCCAAGGTACTCAAGGTCGGCACGGACCCCGCGTTCCCACCGTTCGAATCCACCAACGATAAAGGCGAGATCATAGGCTTCGACATGGACATCATCAAGGCCGTCGCGGCCGCCGTCGGATACGACGTCCAGTTCACCGCAGTGGCATGGGACGGGATCATCCCCGGGCTCATCGCCGGCAACTATGACGTGATCGCTTCCGGTATGACCATCACTGACGAGCGCAAGCAGTCGGTGAACTTCTCCGACTCCTATTTCGAGGCCAGCCAGGTGATCATAACAATGAAGAAGGCCAAGGTCCTCAACAAGCTGTCCGACCTCGAGGGCAAGAAGGTCTCCGTGCAGATAGGCACCACGGGCGACATAGTGGTCAGCGAGGAAGTGAAGAACGTGACGGTCAAGAGGTTCGACCTTGTGCCGCTGGCTCTGCAGGAGCTCTTCAACGGCAACGTCGACGCCATGGTGATCGATGAGGCAGTCGCGCAGGCCTATGCAAAACAATTCACGAACATACAGTTCGGCGCGCCTTGCACCAACGAGGACTACGGTTTCGCCGTGACCAAGAAGAACGCCCAGCTGTTGGCCGATTTGAACTCGGGGCTGAAGAAGATCAAGGCCGACGGGACCTACGACAAGATCTTCGCGAAGTGGTTCGTTAAATAGCAGGGACGATAGCAGCCGTCGGACCGCCGGTCCCCGGGTCGGGGCCGGCGGTTCATTATGTGCAGTGCATTAATAGCCACCATGTATTATTATTAGAGTCAATCACATCCGCTCTCTGCGGTGGAGGGTAAAATGCTGGATTTTTCATTCATTCCGAGGATAATGCCGAGCCTGCTGGAAGGGGCCGGCGTGACGCTCTGGCTTACGGCTGCGGCCGTCGGCATAGGCTTCATAATCGGCTCCTTCATGGGCATCATGGCCTCCGGGGTCAACAAGCTGCTCGCGGCGATCGCCAAGATCTACATCAACGTGATAAGGGGGACACCGCTGCTGGTTCAGATATTCCTGATATACTTCGGCATCCCGGCGTTGCTGGGGGCCGCGGTGCCGTCAACGCTTGCGGCGATCATGGCGCTTAGCATCAATTCCGGCGCGTACGTGGGCGAGATCGTCAGGGGCGGCATCAACTCCGTGGACAGGGGACAGCACGAGGCCTCGTTCTCCCTCGGGATGAACAGGAAGCTGACCATGCTGCACATAATCTTCCCGCAGGCATTCAGGCGCATCATCCCCATGCTCGGAAACGAGTTCATCGCGATGCTGAAGGATTCTTCCCTCGTGGCCGTGATATCAATGGAGGAGCTGCTGAGGAAGGGCCAACTGGCGGTGACCAGGACCTTCAAGCCGTTCGAGATCTACATCGTCATCACGCTTATGTACCTGGTGATGACGTACTGCATATCGCTCTTCGTCAAGTGGAGCGAAAGGAGGTTCGCGACCGATGAAAGATAACATTATCGAAGTCAGGGGCCTCCATAAGACGTTCAAGAGGACGGAAGCGCTCAAAGGGGTGGACATAGACATAAAGAAGGGCCAGGTCATGGTACTCATCGGCCCGTCCGGCTCAGGCAAGAGCACGCTGCTTAGATGCATGAACCTCCTCGAGGTGCCGACCGAGGGGGATGTCATGTTCGAGGGCAGGAAGATCAACGACAAGAGCGTGAACATCAACGAAGTCCGCAAAGAGATGGGCATGGTGTTCCAGAGCTTCAACCTGTTCCCCCACATAAAAGTCATCGACAACATTACCCTGGCACCGATGAAGGTGCGCGGGCTGAGCAGGGACGAGGCCACCCAGACGGCCATGGAGCTGCTCAAGAAGGTCGGCATCCCCGAGAAGGCCAACGACTATCCGGCTCAGCTTTCCGGAGGCCAACAGCAAAGGGTCGCCATTGCCAGGGCCCTGGCAATGAAACCGAAGGTGCTGCTCTTCGACGAGCCGACTTCGGCCCTGGACCCGGAGATGATAGGCGAGGTGCTCGACGTAATGAAGGCGGTGGCCTTCGAGGGCATGACGATGGTCGTCGTGACGCACGAGATGGGCTTCGCAAGGGAGGTCGGTGACATGGTCTCGTTCATGGACGAGGGCCTCATCGTCGAGCGGGGTGAGCCGGAGAGGCTATTCACGGCGCCGGAGAACGCAAGGACGAAGCTCTTCCTTAGCAAGGTGCTCCACAGCAACTGAACGAATAGGGAATACCGGGATGACGGCATGGCACGGGATAACCCCTGCCATGCCTTTTATATGCATCGATACAATATTCACAAGCAGGAATATGTATAATGCCGAAGAATATCTGAGCAATCCCGGATCCATAGGATTCCTTACACCCACCGGGCTGACGAAAGGGGATACGGTCATGTCGAAACGGCTATCACGCGCATACGTAATGGCGGTTCTTCTTTGCGTTGCGATATCGGCGCTGTCGTCCGGCTGTTCGAACAGCGCATATTCCATCTCCGGCAAGATCACAGGCGAGGGGATCGACGGTGTCAGTGTATCGGCTCTGGGGACGGCGAAGTCCACGCTCTCGGATACTTCGGGAGCCTACTCCCTGACCGGCCTGACGGGCACGAAGAAGATAGTGGCCTCCAAGGAGGGCTATACCTACGCCCCGCCCGAAAGGACAGTGACCGGCCCGTCTTCGGCCGTCGACTTCATAGGGACGATTAACGCATCGGTCGCCTCGATAGTGTCTATGTGCGGGGGTGAGCAGCATACCCTCGCGATAAAGGACGACGGACATGTCCTTGCGGCCGGCGAGAACGGGAGCGGGCAGCTTGGCATCAACTCCTTCGAGGACAGCTGGACACCGGTGGAAGTGCAGGATATCTCGGGTGTCACCGACATCGCATGCGGTGATGCCCACTCGGCCGCCATCGGCGGCGGGGACTTGTATACGTGGGGGTGCGACGACAGCGGACAGCTCGGTGACGGCGGCGAGCCTGCCGATGTCCCGGTACCCGCGAAGGTTACGGCCGTACCCGATGTGGAATGGGCGGACGTTGCCTGCGGCGGGGACCACACCATAGCCCTGACGGATAATCATGTGGTATATACCTGGGGATACAACGGATACGGGCAGCTGGGCCGGACCGTAAGCGAGGAGCACCCGGCCAACCTCCCCGGGGCAGTGAACCTTGACGCGTTCCTGCCGGCCATACCCGTGGCGGTATTCGCAGGGGACTCCCATTCATTGGTGCTCATGAGCGGAGGGGGCATGGTGGCCTGGGGGACCAACTACTACGGCGAGCTCGGCGCCGGGTACACCGCGACGTACACGTCAACGCCGGTGAGCGTGCTCATCGCGGACGTGGAGAAAGTCTCCGCTGGTGATTTCCACACGCTGGTCCAGAAAGTCTCCGGCGAGCTGTATACATGGGGCTACAACTGGCAGGGGCAGCTGGGCGACGGCAGCACGACGGAATGCGCGACACCCAAGCACGTCACCGGCTTCGATAACGCGGTCGATTTCGTCGCCAAGGGCGACTCGACTTTCGTGGTCAAAACAGACGGCACAGTATGGGCATGGGGGGACAACAACAACGGCTATCTGGGTACCGGCAGCACGAGCGGCAAGGTGCTGGACCCGGAACAGGTCGTAGGCCTTGCTGGCATCGTTAACGTATACGGCGGATACGATTTCACGTTCGCCTTCGAAAGCGACGGGAGCATGTGGGGATGGGGGGAGAACGGCGACGGCCAGCTGGGTAACGGAACGTACGACCCCGAGGATGAGCCCGTCCCGCTTAGCTGGTGAAAGGACAATTGGATATCCTATAGGCGGTCGTGCGGCCGGCAGCATAGGATGCCGGCCGCACCGTCATCATCATTGTCTTTCTAGCCTCAGCGCTTTGAACAACGCGGTGGAAACGAAGGTGGGCCATGCGCCGAGGAGGAAATAAAAGGGAAGGCACAGGGCCGGGTATGCCTCCGAGCCCAGATCGGCAAGGTATCTGAGGCCGAGGAATCCGGCAAAGCCTATCACGAGTTTTGCCAGCTGGCACAAAATCGGGCCCTTGGCCGACGACTTCACGAATTTCGCGTGTAGGTAATACCCGAGCGACATGCCCCCCGCTATTCCGACCAGGCCGACATAGTCGTCCGCGCCCGTGGAGGACAGGGCCGGCACGAAGGTATAAAGAAGCGCCACTGCCGCAGCAATGATGAGCGCAAGGCCTTCCAGGCCTCCCTTCACCCTCCTTTGCCAAAGGCCCGTCACCGTCGCTACGATAACGGCCGTAACGATACCTCCCGCCCAGCCCCACAGGACCTGGGCCGGGAAATGCACACCGGCGTACACTCTCGTAAAGCCGATCAGGAGGATCAGGACTGCGGACAGACGACAAAACCACGCCTTTTTCAGCCTCATTGACGCCGCCGTCCAGAAGGCCATGGAATTGAAGGCGTGCCCCGAGGGCATGCCCGAGCCGGTCGCAGTCTTGAGGAAATGCAGGCTCGGCTTTACGCCCTGGTCCACTTCGAAGGGCCTCGGCGCGTTTATTACAGCCTTCGCAAGGTCTGTGCAGATGCCCCCGGACAGCACGGTCAGCCCCACGACATAGCCGGACCTTCTGTCCATGCACCAGTAGACTATCGGGACCGCCACGAGGTAGAACATCGTGGAGCCCAGCTCGGTCACGTAGCCAAGCAGCCCGTCAAGGGCCGCCGAGGAGAACGACCTCAGCCACAGCACAATTTCCATGCTTTCCTCCTGTTCTGATTGCTCAACAATACAATAAATGGTATTATGTATACACAAAACAATTATACGCTTGATTGTTTGGATTTAAGCCAAGTCGTTACGGGGGCTGGATATGATTATATCAGTGGGCGACATAATGCTCGACATCTACATGGATGAGCCCGGCTCGCTGAACGAGGACACCGATACAGTCGGCAGGACCAACCTGGCCTGGGGCGGATCGGCGGCCAACTTCGCCGTATGGGTGAGAAGGCTTGGCATGCCGTCCGCCATAGTCGGCAGGGTGGGCAGGGACTTCGTCGGCGACGCCGCCGTACAGGACTTCATCTCCGAGGGCGTGCTGCCCCTGGTCGCAAGGGATCCGTCCCATCCGACGGGCACCGTTGCGGTAAGGCGCCGCGGCGGGCTCGGCAGGGAGATGATATGCGACAGGAAGGCCAACGCACGCTTCTCGGCAAAGGACCTGCCTATGATGGAGATATCGTCCGCGTCGTGGATCCATGTATCGGGCTATACGGTGATAGAGGAAGGGCCGCGCAAGGCCGTCGTGGAATGCATAAAGGCCGCGAAAGAGCGCCGTATCCCCGTATCCGTCGACCCGGGCTCCTGCCATCTGATAAGCTCACTCGGGGTCTCGCATTTCATGGAGGCCGTAGAGGGCGCCGATGTGATCCTTCCCAACCTTGACGAGGCCAGGCTCCTGTCCTCTTGCGAGAATATCGAAGAGATATCCGACAGCCTGCTGGAAAGCTTCCCTACGGTTGTGGTCAAGCTCGGTCCCGAAGGGGCCCGGTTCGCCACCAGGTCGGGCGAAAGAGGGCTCGTGCGCCCCCCCAAGACCGAAGCGGTCGATCCCAACGGGGCCGGGGACGCATTCGGGGCCGCGTTCGTATGCAAGTACCTGGCGACGTGCGACATCGCGGCCGCCACAAAGGCGGGCTGCGACCTTGGGGCGCTCGTGGTCGCGGCAAGCGGGGCGAGGGCGAAGGTCGCCCTGGACCGTTTCCTTAAGGACAATTTCCAAAAAAGCGGGGGTGTTACCGTATGAACGCGGGCGCAAGGGCGAAGGCGGTTCTTGCCGTCATCCTTCTGGTGCTGTTAACGGCCCGCGGCCTGACCGGCGCCGCTGAACAAGGTCCGGGCTTCCCGCCCGGCGGCTGGTCGAGGGAGCAGCTCCTGTGCGAGTATTCAAGGCTCACGGGCTCGTTCAGCGCGGGCGTGAACGGGGCCCTTTTCGTTATCGCTTACTCGGACGGGGAATACGATTGGTTACGGATATCGACGAAGGCCTTCCTGCTTGGCAGGAACGGCCCCTCGGAGGCATGGTCGCGCGAGGTCTCGAGCGAAAGGACGCACAACATCACACCCCTGGTAATACCCTCGTCCTCGGGAGGCTTCCATCTGTTCTGGGTGGAAAGGCCGGACGAGGAGAGGTATTCGATAAGGTATTCCGGACTCGCCGGCGACGGAAGCGTACTGGTGTCCGATACGCTGCTGGAAAGCGCCGCGGGCCCGATAAGAGATCTTACGGCCGTCGAGGTCGCGGACGGATCCATCGTGTTGGCCTGGTCCGACTGGAGGGGCAGGACCCTGGACGTGATGGCTGGCAAGGTGCTCCTTGAAGGAGGAGGCGCAAGGATTTCCACAAAGGTGACGTACGAGGGCCTTTATGCGGAAAGAGCGATGTCTACCCCGAGGGTTGCCTATCTAGAGGATGCGGACGAGGTAGCCCTCGTCTGGGTTGAATCGGGTTTCGAACAGGCAAACCTTGTGGCATCCTGGATAGACCCCGCCGACCTTTCGGTCGGGGCCCATTCGGACCTCGGCTCTTTCACAACGGCATCCGGCGCATATCCCGCGATAGCGACGGGGGCGGGCGGAGGGCTGTACATAGCCTGGCCGCAGGACATAAACGAGCTCTCGTTTTCTGCCACGAAGACATCGGACATCATGATGGCGAGGTTTATGGGCCGCGATCTCAAATGGTCCGGAAAGCTCGTGGACTTGCCCGAGAACCAGACGGCGCCCTCGCTGGCGGCCGACGGGGACGACATGATACTTGCTTGGCACGACTTCAGCGAGAGAAGCCCGCACGTATGGATCGGAAAGCCCGGGCCCGAGGGCGGATTCTCATACGGGCCCGTAAAGGCGGACTACAGCCTCATGGCCTCGATGAAACCGTTCGTGGGCTCGGTCGACAAGAAGGCCGTGCTCGCATACGAGAGGTTCACAAGCGAAGGGCCGAGGCAGGCCTACTTGATGTCTGAGTTCAATCCGGCGAATCCCAGCATATTGTACAAGCTGGGAATCGAGGAGGCTGCGCCGGTGAAGCACATAGCCTTCACCCTTGCCATGGCGGTCCTGAGGAGCGCGCTGAACGTCATGCTGAACATCGGGGCCTTCGCGCTAACGATGGGATTCCTATGGCTGCTCGGGCGCTTGGGCTTCGGCGAGGGGCTTAAGAAGAGGCCCGAGCTGATGGCGGCCGCGACGATATCGTTCCTGCTGCTGCTGCAGGCGACGCCTCTGTTCGTGTCGTTGCCGGGCATATACGGCCCGGATTTCCACGCGATAGTATCAGTGGCCGCGGGGCTCATGGCATTTGCCCTCATGAGGACGGCGAAGTCGGACTGGTGGCTGGATTCTCTGATGCAGCTGGCGTTCATGCTGCTCTGGGTATTCCTGCAGCAGTTCGCGCTTCTGATACCGGGCCTGCTGAAAGCGGGGTTGATGTAGAAGATGCTAAGGAGTAGGAGCTTGAAGGTGACGGCGGTGTTCTTCGGATCGCTGGCCGGGCTTGCGGCACTCGTGTTCGCGTATACCTACCTTTCGGGAGGAGGCGGGCTAGGAAAGCACTACATGGCGTTCTATTACCCCATCGCCGCCATCGTCCTTACGGTGGGAGCTTCGGCCGCAAGCAGAAGGAAGGGGTCCTAATAGATGGCATGGCTCAGGGCGCTCGCGAGGGCGAAGATCAACCTCACCCTCGACATAATGGCGAGAAGGCCCGACGGTTATCACGACATCGAGAGCGTGATGCATACGATAGGCCTCGCCGACGAAGTGGGTGTAAGGATCTCCGACGGCCCTTCCGTGAGCCTTAGGGTGATGGGGGCCAAGCTTCCGGAAGACCCCAGGAACCTGGCATGGAAGGCCGCGGACGCCGCCTTGAAGGCCATTAGGGGCAAAGGCGCTGGCGACGGCAGGGGCGTCGATATAGAGCTTTTCAAGAACATCCCCTTCGAGGCCGGCCTCGCCGGCGGAAGCTCTGACGCCGCGGCGGTGCTATACCTCGTGAACACGGCCTTCGGGGGGTTTCTTGGGGATCACGAGCTGTCGGAAGTGGCGTCTGGCATAGGCGCCGACGTGCCCTTCCTGCTGACCGGTGGAATCGCGCTCGCCACGGGAACCGGGGACGAGCTGACGGTCCTGGACCCTTGCATGGACGCGCCGGTAGTGCTGGCCAAGCCGGCGACGGGGCTTTCGACGGCGCTGATGTACAGGGCATGGGACGAAAAGCACGGTTTCATGGCCGATCGGGTCCAGGAAAGGGAGTCCAGCACGAGGGCCTTCCTGAGGGAGCTGGCGAAGAAGGGGCAGGACGGCGCCTTGATGTGCGTCCACAATGATTTCGAGGAGCTGGCTGTGATCGCGGTGCCCGAGATATCGGAAATCAAGGCCGTAATGCTTGAAGAGGGCGCCGCGGCGAGCGCGATGAGCGGTTCGGGCACGTCGGTGTTCGGTATCTTCAACGATGAACAGAGCGCAAGGAAGGCCCTCGGGGCCCTTAGAAGGGCGCGGGGGGATATCTTTACTGCATATACAAGGCTGGATCCTAGACGCCAAATTCCAATGCTAGAATGAGGTGAGCTAAGATGACTGACGGCAGGATTATCCTCAACATGGACAACTATAAGCCCCTTAGGGAGATAGTGTTCGAGGCCATGAGGGAGGCTATCGTCTCGGGGCGCCTGGCCCCGGGTGAGAGGCTGGTAGAAATCAAGCTGGCGGACGAGATGGGAGTCTCGCGCACACCCGTAAGGGAGGCAATAAGGAAGCTCGAGCTCGAAGGTTTTGTGATCATGATGCAGAGGAAGGGAGCATACGTGGCGGGCCTTTCCCCGAAGGAGATCAGGGACGTCTTCGAGATCAGGTCGACGCTGGAGAGCCTCGCGGCGAGGCTGGCAGCGGAGCGCATCACGCAAGTCCAGCTGGAACAGCTGAAGAGGCAGCTCGCCGACCTCGAGGAGAAGATCAGGTCGCACGAGATAGAAGCGGTGGTAAAAGCGGACATCGCATTCCACGACGTCCTGTTCAGCGCCTCGGGCAACGCAAGGCTGGTTTCGATGCTTTCCAACCTGAGAGAGCAGATACACCGTTACAGGTCGATGTCCCTGTCGTATCCGGGCCGCATGTCTGTGGCACTCGGAGAGCACAGGGCGATAGTCAAGGCGATCGTGGAACACAAGCCGCAGGAGGCTGCGGAAGCGGCGCTGGAGCACATGGACAGCGCGGAAGCGAGCCTGATAGAAGTGATGAAGAAGGTGCACATGTCCATTAACGAGGAAAGAGAAGAGTGATAGCATGGCGGACATGATAGAAGGGGTGCTTTTAGCGGGCGGTCTGAACAAGGGGAGGCTGTCCGAGTGCACGGCCGAGAAATGGGAGGCAATGATCGACATAAACGGGCATCCCATGGCGGCATACGTGGTCAAGGCCTTCCTGGAGAGCGGAAGGGTGTCCAGGGTGGTAGTCTCCGGACCGGGCGAGCTGGAGACCGCTCTGGCGGAATTCGGCGACAGGGTGAGATTGGTCAGGCCGGGCGAGAACCTGCTGGACAGCCTGATGAACGCCCTGGACGGGACATCGGGAAGGAAAGTGCTCATAGGTTCGGCGGACATACCCCTCATAAACGGCGAGGCGATAAAGGACGTCATAGAAAGGTGCGATGCCGACGAAGCAGAGGTGCACTACGCCCTCGTCATGAAGGACGATTACGAGAGATCCTACCCGGGCGGGAAGAGGACCTACATCAACCTAAAGGACGGCGTCCTGACCGGGGCCAACATATTCATGGCATCCAGGGAGGCCCTGCTATCGAAGAAAGAGATAATCAGACAGATGTACGACAGGAGGAAGAACCCGCTGGCCATGGCGATCGCCTTGGGGATAGGGCCTGTCATGATATTGAAGTTCCTCCTGGGGCTCGTTTCTGTCGCTGACATAGAGAAGGTCGCAAGGAAATCGTTCAAGCTGGAAGGCAGGGGCATAAAGACGCCGTACGCCTCCATAGCCATGGACGTGGACAAACTGTCGGACCTGGAGCTTGCCAGGAAGAATGCTGTTTGGTAGAAAATGACCGATTCAGAACGGAGGTAATAAAAAATGAAGAAGACCGCGGTATCGACTGACAGGGGCCCGAAAGCCATAGGCCCTTACAGTCAGGCGATCAAAGTACCTGGGCTGATGTTCGTTTCCGGACAGACGCCGCTGGATCCCAAGACGGGGCAGATGGTGGGCGAAAACGTCAGGGAGCAGACCATTAGGGTTTTGGACAACATCCAAGGTATACTAGAATCACAAGGATTGGGAATGGCGGACATAGTGAAGACCACGGTATTCCTGAAGCACATGAACGATTTCGCCACAATGAACGAGATCTACGCGGATCGTTTTCCCTCTCCCGCCCCCGCGAGGTCGACGATACAGGTCGCAAGGCTCCCCAAGGACGCCCTGGTGGAAATCGAAGCCATAGTTGTACTTGATTAGGGACAAGACGTGTACCTGCGAAAATACTTATAACAAATATATTCCAGGGGAAGGTTAAATCTGGAATTTGGTAGAAATATATAAGCACCGACTAAGCAATTCATCGGAGGTGCACTAATGGATATCACTGACGTAAGGGTCAGGAAAGTGGTAACCAATAGCAGGATGAAAGCGATAGCGACCATTACGTTCGACGATTGTTTCGTAGTCCGCGACATCAAGGTGATCGACGGCCAGGATGGGCTTTTCGTGGCGATGCCGTCGAGGAAGTCCCCGGACGGCCAGTTCAGGGACGTGGCCCATCCGATCAAGCAGGAGTTCAGGGATATCATCGAGAGCAGGATAATCGAGATCTACAACCAGATCGTGGACGAGGTCCCGGTAGAACAAACAGAAGCTTAGCATTAACCTTTATCAAGCCTTGCCGCTGTGGTAGAATCTCTATGCTCCGAAAAAGTTGGGGAGTCGCCAAGCGGTAAGGCACGGGACTTTGGATCCTGTACCGCAGGTTCGAATCCTGCCTCCCCAGCCAGAATTTGATATGCCGGCGTTTACGCCGGCATATCCTATTTAAGGGCGATTGCGAGCACGCGGCAAGGTCCCTGCCGTCACCTGGCAATCAGCTTGGCGATGGGCACTACAAGCGCGATTACGCTCATCAACCTTATAAGCTGGAGGATCGCCACCACGGGGGAATTTGCGCTCATCTCAGTGGCCACCATGGAAAGCTCGGTCATGCCGCCGGGAGTCGAGCTGAATATCGCCGTCATCATATCGAAACCGAAGAACCTGTTGAGGATGAGGGCCGTAAGGAAGCCGGCCACCATCAGGATGGTTATGATTATGCCCGCAGGTAGCAGGAGCGATTTCAGCTGGTCCAGGTCCATGTTCTTAAGGCCCAGCCCCAGGATGGCGCCCAGGATGACCTGTACGACGGCCTTGGAGTAGGGCGGCAACGGCCCCAGGTCCACCTTCAGCAACGAACCGGCTGCCACGGCGATCATAGAGCCGACCATCGCACCAGCCGGTATCTTCAACCGCCAGCCCACATAACCGCCTATGCCGGCCAAAGCCAATGTCTTAAGCAAGGGAAAGTACGACATTCCAGCACCCCCAGTAGGAATAAGGGTCGGGATCGAAAGTGAAGCCCCGCTTCAATTGTATATTATAAATACCTGCCAGCCCCAGGTATTTTTCGAGGACGCGCAAATACCGGTTCCATGTGCATTCCGTTGAGCAAGGGACCGTACGGCCGTGGGCCGGGCAACTCCCGGACCCGTATATTCGTTATCTTATAATAAATCAGGCACATCCACGGGTGTTTATTGGAGGGGAAACAGATGCAGGAGGAGATCAAAACGGAAAAGGCGCCGGAAGCAGCCGGGGAGGCTGTGTCCTCCGCGGGGGCGGCACAGGCAAAGGAGCCCGAGGCGATCATCGGCAGGGCGAGGAAATACTTCAAGCTCTCCAATTTAATATACATCATGGGTATAATCCAGATGGCCGCGGGCGCGGTGTTCGGGATAGTGCTCTTCTTCGTGAACATGGCGGGGTTCAGGGGATACGGCTATAACTACTATTACAGCATGCCCAGGTTCTCGAGCTTCTTCAGCTCGGTCGTAATAGGACTCGCCGTCTTCCTCGCGTTCCTGGTAAGCGGGGTCATGACCATGGGATTCGGCAAGATCGTCCAGGCGGCCGAAGTGTACATACAGAGAAGGGCGAAAAAGTAGAAGCCCGCAAAGAGAGAGCCGCCATAGTGCGGCTCTCCTTTTTTACGTTCATACGCGCCCGGGCCTTTCGAAGGTCATGACATCATGCGCTTTTCGCCCTCCAGGCCCTTTATGCCCGAGATCTCCTGCGATACTTCCAGCGTGCCCAGGTAGCTACCGTCCTCGTCCCTCACCGCGAAATATCTTATGTAGACCGTCTTGCCACCCATGTTGATCCAGAAATCCTCATGGTCCTTCATTTTAGACCTGAAATCGTCAAGTATCTTCTGGACTATGGGCATGCTCTTCGGAGGATGGCAGTTCTGCACGGCCCTTCCCAGGACCGCCTTGCTGCGCACGAATATGCGCTCCTTGGAATTCGAGAAGTAGCGCACCGTGTCGTCGGCATCGATGAAGGTCACGTCCACTGGCATCGTATTCAGCATCAGCTCCAGCTGTTTGGCCGTCAGCGTCCCCGTTCCGAGGTTCATACCCTCCGTTTGTACATCCCCGGCCTTCGCGCTCGCTTCGGGGTACAGGACCGCCCTCGCCGGGATCCATCTTTGTTTAGGGGCCACTAGGCAGTAGCCCACGTCATCGGATTCCTTCTCCACCTTGGCCCAGTCGTCCTCGGTGAGCGCGTCCTTCAGCATCGGGTAGAGTATGTTGCGCTCCTTGAATATCATGTCCTTGACCTTCCTGCCCACGGTGTCCGCCATGTCCGCCGCTTCCGGCCCCTTGCTTGGAATGAGGGCCTTGGCCTTCTTTATGTCAACGCGGATCTCGTCGTGCACGCCCCACATCACCTTGGGAGGCGCGGTGATGCCTGCTTTCTCAAGGAACGGGAAGATGAGGTTCTCCTTCCTAAGGTAGTGTTTATCGACGTCCGTAAGGGTGTTGAGCACCTCCAGGAGCTTGTAGGCGTTCTCGTCAGACACACCGGACCTGTATGCCGACGCCGCCTCCTTAAGGGAAGCGTCGACCAGCTCCTCGAGGGCCCGGTTCTCCTCTTCCAGCTGGTTGAGCGGGTGCCCGGGCGCCTTCTCCGGGTGGTCCTTGCCGTGTACTTGAGCCACTGATGTGCCCATGACGGCTGCATGCACGTCGCACAACCTCTGTATCTCCTCGACAGGCATTCCCTCGGCCATGAGCTCAGCTTCCATCGCGGCTATCTCCTCGGAGCTGACGCTTGCGAAAAGGGCAGCGAACTCCCTCTTTACGTCCTCCGGATCGCGTCCTTGGTGAAGGTCCTTGATCAGCCTTCTCAGGTGGTGCTGCCTTGCCGGGTCCATACTGCCCGGTCTGTTATGTATCATCTCGCTCATATCCGTTCCCTCCCCATGGAATCTCATCATGATTAATCCTTACCAATATAGTAGGGAATGAGAGAGGGAAAAAGCGGTAACATATGTTACGAACCGCAAAGAAACGGGATTGCGGGCCGAAGTCCTGCGAACCGGCCCGTCGGGGTAATCTGTGCTAGCTAGAGGCCCACCGTGAGGCATCGACGGAAGCATTCATCCCGCCGCCGAAGGCGGCGAGTACTGGACCGATGTGGCATACGGCGCCGTAAGGATGCGGGCTCCCATAATCACGCATAAAAGTGGCGGCATATGGCACCATATGCAACGGTATGCAATAATATCCATATAGGCTCCCATATTGTTCCGCTGACGGGGTGATCTCATGGACAAGATAGGTTTCCTCGATTACCTGAAGAAGAAAGGCCTGGACGGCGAAGCGGCCAGAAGGCAGCTTGCCATAGCGGACCATCTCGACACGATGATGTCGGCAAGAAACGTCGCCAAGGGCTCCGGATGCGGCAGCCGCGCAGCCAGGAGCCTTATCGACGCCTTGGTACAGTCAGGCGCGGACTCCGTGGATAACATACTCGCCATATTGAGGTACGGCTATTTCGTGAGGAACGATGAAGTCTACGTGGAAGCGCTCACATACCTCGACGGGGTCGAAGCGATGGACAACCTGTACGCCAGGCTGGGCAGGATCGCCGGGGAAGGTGTCAGAGACCGCATATTCTCAAAGATAGGGCCCGTCACGCCCGGCACCGACTTGAAGGCGAGGTCCGCGGCCATGAGGACCGTGATCGGGGAGGTCCTGTCCGGGCTGGACAAGGACCGTCTCGACGAACTCTTCGCGTCCAGTTTCAGGGACCTTGACGATTCGCACTACTCATCGGAAGCGGGGCTTCTCGCAGGCTCGAACGGCGTGGACGGTTACATAGAGGCCAAGAAGTCGGAATTCATCGGGGACCTCAAAAGCTGCATGGACGAGGGCCGGCTGTTCTTCGGGCAGGAGATAACGCCGGCGGTGATGGAACTCGTGACATCGGACCCGGAGATGGCCTTCGGCAGGAGGGAAGGCGGCAGCGTCTACGTGACGAAGATACCTTTCAGGGCCGATATGTGGCTCAAGGAGAAGGACCCCCTGAAGAGGAGGTACCTGTACTGCCACTGCCCGTGGGCAAGGGAATCGATACTCTCCGAGGAGGGGACGGTGCCTTCAGAATTCTGCCGCTGCAGCGCGGGTTTCCACAAGAAGCCGTGGGAGGCGGCGCTCGGCCGCCTTGTGGGATGCGACGTACTCGAATCCGTCCTTGCGGGCGACGACAGGTGCAGATTCAGGATACACATCGACTGAAGGGGTCCAGAGGCCCCGTCGCAGTAACTGCATATTGTATACAGAATCCGCTTTTCGCTTAAATGCCTCTGATAGGCGCTTTAACGCATGTTTTTCTTACGGGCCGAATCGGGCGCCCGGCACATGACCGGGGCGATTTACATGCTATAATATTTATGCCCCGAAGACGAAAGCGGCCCCGATTCAAGGGCCGGAGGACGAAGGGGTGCCATTACGTGGGCGAAAGCCCGCTCCTGGAGGAATAGGGCATGCCATTTGCAGGGCTGATCCTTGCCGCGGGGATGTCTAGGCGGATGAAGACAGAGACCCCCAAGGTTCTCCACAAGGTCTGTGGCCTTCCGATCATCGACCACGTCATATCGAACCTGCAGAAGGCCGGCTGCGAGCGCATAGCCACCGTCGTCGGCCATATGGGGGAGCTCGTATCAGAGCACATCGACAACAGATCGGAGATATTCTGGCAGCATGAGAGGCTGGGCACCGCCCACGCCGTCATGCAGGCGAAGGGCCTTCTCGATACGTACGGGAGGACCGTCCTCGTCATACCCGGAGACGTGCCGGCGGTCCGGCCGGAGACCATCAGCCGCATGGTGGCGGAACACGAAGCCGGCGGCGCCGCCGCCACCGTCCTTACGATGGAGCTGGACGATCCGGCGGCCTACGGCAGGATCGTGCGCGACGCGTTCGGGGATTTCACTGCCATAGTCGAATTCAAGGACGCAAGCGAGGACATAAGGCAGATAAGGGAGGTCTCAACCGGCATAATCGCGTTCGACCCCGCGAAGCTGAAGGACGCCCTCCAGTACATAGGAAACAAGAACGCCCAGGGCGAGTACTACCTCACCGACGCGCTGATGATACTCTACGAGGCCGGCCACGGCATACAGGCCGTGCTGCTGGAGGACTGCGACGAGGGGATAGGCATCAACAGCAGGCAGGACCTCGCCGTTGCCGAGGCGGTGCTGAAGGGTCGCAAGCTCGACGAGGTAATGTCATCCGGCGTGACCGTGATATCCCCCGAGACGACATTCATGGACTTCGACGTGGTGGTCGGCCAGGACACCGTTATACATCCCTACACCATACTGACGGGCCGGACGGTCGTCGGCAGGCGCTGCGAGCTGGGCCCCCATACCACGCTGCTTTCGGCCGTGGTTGACGACGATTCTGACGTATGCCATTCATACGCGCGCGAATGCCACATAGGCCCGCAGTGCAAGGTGGGCCCCTATGCCTACATCCGCCCCGGCACCGAGCTGAGGCAGGGTGCCAAGGCCGGCTCGTTCGTGGAGATAAAGAACTCCGTGATAGGCGAGGGCTCCAAGGTGCCACACCTTTCCTACATCGGGGACACGGACGTAGGCTCCGGCGTGAACATAGGGTGCGGGACGGTGGTCTGCAACTACGACGGGTTCAAGAAGTACAGGACGACGATAGAAGACGACGCTTTCGTAGGCTCGAACACGAACCTGGTGGCACCGGTCAAGGTGGGCAAGGGTTCCTACATCGCGACTGGCTCCACGATAACCGCGGACGTACCAGAAGGGGCCCTTGCGGTGGCGAGGGCGAGGCAGGAGAACAAGGAAGGTTGGGCAGAAAGGAAGAGAAGGCTTGCTAAGGCCGACAAAGACAACTAGGAGGGGCGCTCAGATGGTCGCATGCCACAGGAAGCTCAAGCTCATGACGGGGACATCCAATACTGAACTGGCGCAGGAGATATCCGACGTACTCGGTACCCCGCTGGTCAAGAGCGCTGTCACGCGCTTCTCGGACGGCGAGATCAGAGTACAGATATTCGAGACGGTAAGAGGGGCGGACGTCTTCGTGATCCAGTCGTTGGGAAGCCCTGTGCATGACAACATTATGGAGCTGCTCATCATGGCGGATGCATTAAGGCGCGCGTCCGCGCGGTCGGTCACGGCCGTCATCCCCTACTACGGCTACGCCAGGCAGGACAGGAAGTCCTCGTCGAGGGAGCCGATAACGGCGAAGCTTCTGGCCAACCTAATCGTGACGGCGGGCGTGAACCGGGTCCTGACGCTGGACCTGCACGCGCCACAGATACAGGGTTTCTTCGACATCCCGGTCGATCATATGCTGGGGGCTCCGCTTCTGGCCGACTACCTGAAGGACATAGGGCTTTCGGACTGCGTGGTCGTCTCGCCAGACGTCGGGGGCGTCTCGAGGGCTAGGGCCCTCGCCGAGAGGATAGGAGCGACGCTTGCCATCATAGACAAGAGGCGACCCAAGCCCAACGTGTCCGAGGTGATGCACATAATCGGCGACGTGCAGGGCAAGGTCTGCGTGCTCGTCGACGACATCATAGACACGGCAGGCACCTTGTGCCAGGCCGCGGACGCGCTGATGGCGCACGGCGCCAAGGAAGTGTACGCGGCATGCTCGCACGGCGTGCTCTCGGGCCCCGCCATAGAGAGGATAAACGGGTCCTGCCTGCAGCAGGTCGTGATAACCAACAGCGTGCCAAGGGACCTGAACTCGCCTTGCGACAAGGTCAAGGTGATCTCGGTGGGCCAGATGATGGCAGAGGCGATACGCAGGATCTACGAGGAGCTGTCGGTGTCCATACTCTTCAACTAGGAGGGCCTGATGGCAAGATGGCTTGTGGCCGGCTTGGGAAACCCCGGCAGCGCGTACGAGACCACCAGGCACAACATGGGCTTTTTGGCCGCGGACCTCATGGTCAGGCGGCTTAAGGGCCGTTTCGTGAGGTCCAGGTGGAAGGCGGTCGCCGCAAGGTGCGAGTTCGCAGGCGATGAGGTCGTGGTCATAAAGCCGCATTCCTTCATGAACCTCTCCGGAGGGCCGGTGAGTGCCGCCATGTGCGCCTTGGACGTGGACGCCTCGCACCTGATAGTGATGTTCGACGACATGGACCTTGAGCCCGGCAGGATCCGGGTGAGGCCTTCCGGCAGCGCAGGCGGCCACAAGGGCATGAAGTCGATAATCGCGTCGCTGGGGACGGACCGCTTCGCGAGGGTCAGGATCGGGATCGGCCATCCCCCCGCATACGCCCAGACCGTGGACTACGTCCTCGAAAGGCCCGACAGGCAGGAGGCGAAGCTGTTGTCCTTCGGTGTGGCGGCCGCCGCCGAGGCGGTAGAGGAGATAATATTGTCCGGCGTGGAGGCCGCGGCCTCGAAGTTCAACGGACCCACGCTGCCGCGCGAGGAAGCGTAAGGGGCCTTAAGGCGCCGTAAAAGGCGGTATAGGGCCTAAAGCCGGGATCCGGGCTAAGTGGTTTTGGTTTCAGTGATACTGTCCATCCGGCAGGGGGAGGGTAAGGGCCCCTGCCGGCGTTTGCGATTCGACGAGATGACGTCCTACGGCGCCTTAAGCATGCTATGCGAGTACGGACGGGGAGGGCATCATGCCGCACCTTACGAGGTTGTTGAGCAACACAAGGGAATTCGCCGACCTGCTGGCCGCGGCAGGGCCTTCAGGAAGGGCCGGGCACGCGAGGCTCACCGGCCTTTCGGGGACGCAGAAGGCCTACGCGCTCGCCGCTCTGGCGGAAGCCGAAGGCGGCCTGGTCCTTATGACGTTCAACCAGCAGGAGGCGGACAGGCTCGCGGCCGACATGTCCGCCATACTGGGAGGCTCGCTCAAGGTATATGAGTTCCCGTTCAAGGACCTGCTGCCCTATGAGGAGGCGTCCGCCCCGTCGGACCTGGTGGCGAAGAGGATCGAGGCCATGTCGGGCCTGGCGAGGAAGCAGCCGGGGGTGTACGTGCTGGCCGCGCGCTCCGCGGCCTACAGGCTGATGCCCCCGGACAGGTTCGAAGCCTCCCACATAGTGCTTAGTTCCGGCGGATCGACGGATCCCATAGCCGCGGTAAAGGCACTCGCAAGGCTCGGCTACGAGAGGACCGACAGGTGCGAGGGGGAAGGGCAGGTAAGCTTCAAGGGCGGCGTGCTCGACGTCATACCTCCAGGATACGACATGGGCATAAGGGCCGAGTTCTTCGGCGACGACATCGAATCCCTAAGGAGGTTCGACCCGGACACCCAGAGGTCCGTGGGGAGGATGGAAACCGCCGTCGTGCCCCCGGCCAGGGAGATGTGCCTTTCGGCCAAGGAGCTCGAAGAGGGCGCGGCCGGCATATCCAAGGCACTGGAGGAGGCCTCGGGGAAGGACTACCTCTCCGGCAGGGCCGGCGCCAAGGGGAGCCTGTACGAGCACCTCGCCGGGAGGGTGGGGCGCCACCTGGAGATGTTCGCAGGTTCGGGCATGTTCGACAACGACGAGCAGTACATCGGCTACTTCTTCAGGAGGCCCTATTCGATACTAGACTACGCGGAAGGCATGCTCCTGGTGGTGGACGAGCCGGACAGGGCCCATAACAGCCTCGTGGGCTTCGACCGCGACGCGTCTGAGGCATATGTGAGCTTCGCCGAGCAGGGCCTGGTCCTTCCGGGCAACATGGGCGCGCACCTTGGCGCCGGCTACGTGGACCTCGTTAGCCAGAACATGCGGAGGGTCGAGATGTCGGCGGCGCCCTTCAGGGAAGACGACGGCCCTTCGGGCGTAGCCGAGGTAATGATGAGCATGAGGGAGCCCTCGTTCAAGTCGGCCGACCTGGGGAATCTCATAAAAGAGGTCGACAAGCTGAGAAGGAAGGGCTTCGCGGTTGTGGCGGCGGCTTCCACAGAGGACAGGGCGGCAAGGCTTCACGCGGCCTTCCTGGACGCGGGCACACCCGTGCAGAAGCAGCCCTGGGACGGCCTCGAGCCTGCCGCGGGCACCGTCAAGGTCTCGGTAGCCGGCATATCATCCGGCTTCATATCCAACTCCGCGAAGCTTGCGGTGCTCACGGACAACGAGTTCTTCGGCACGGCCAAGAAGAAGAAGAGCTACAAGCAGATCGCAGAGGGCGCCAAGATATCTAGCTACAGGGACCTGACCCCGGGGGATTACGTGGTGCACGTAAACCACGGAATAGGAAGGTACCTGGACATGAGGCCCATGGAGGCGCTTGGTGTGACGAGGGACTACCTGGTGGTCCAATACGCCGGCGACGGCATGATATACGTGCCGACCGACCAGGTGGCCATGCTGCAGAAATACATCGGCGGCGAGGACGCATCGCCGAAGCTCAACAAGCTGGGCGGGACAGAATGGATCAAGGCGAGGAGGCGCGCCGGCAAGGCGGTCAGGGAGATCGCCGAGGAGCTGGTCAGGCTGTACGCGGCAAGGCTTGCCGCCCGGGCGTACGCTTGCGGGCCGGACAGCCCCTGGCAGGCTGACTTCGAGGACAAGTTCCCGTACGATGAGACTTACGACCAGCTGGAGGCGGTCAATGCGGTGAAAGCGGACCTCGAGCGCGACCATCCCATGGAGAGGCTCGTCTGCGGCGACGTCGGCTTCGGTAAGACCGAAGTCGCTCTCAGGGCGGCCTTCAAGATGGCGGCCGAGGGCAAGCAGTCGGCTGTGCTGGCCCCGACCACGATACTCTCCTACCAGCACTACAACACCTTCAAGGAGCGCTTCGAGGGCTTCCCGATGAGAGTGGAGCTGCTGTCGAGGCTTACGAAGCCCGAGGACGAGAAGCTCATACTCAGGGACATCTCCAACGGCATGGTCGACGTCGTGGTCGGCACCCACAGGCTCCTTTCTAAGGACGTCAAGTTCAAGGACCTGGGGTTTCTCGTGATAGACGAGGAGCAGCGCTTCGGCGTCGAACAGAAGGAGAAGCTGAAGGCTATGAGGACCGACGTGCACGTCCTTACGCTCACCGCCACGCCCATCCCGAGGACGATGCACATGGCGATGGTCGGGGCGAGGGACATGAGCCTCATAGGCACGCCCCCGGAGAACCGGTTCCCGGTGAGGACATACGTCACCGAGCACGACGACAGGATGGTCAGGGAGGCGATACTAAGGGAGGTCGACCGCGGCGGCCAGGTCTTCTACGTGCACAACAGGGTCAGGAGCATCAACCGCGTTGCCGAGGAGCTTGCAGGGCTCGTGCCAGAGGCCAGGATCGGCGTCGCGCACGGGCAGATGAACGAGGACAGGCTCGAGGGGATAATAATGAGCTTCCTGAGGCATGACTTCGACGTGCTGGTGTGCACGACAATCATCGAAGCCGGAATGGACATGCCAAACGTCAACACCCTCATCGTCAACGACGCCGAGAGGTTCGGCCTGGCCCAGCTCTACCAGCTCAGGGGAAGGGTCGGAAGGTCGAGCAGGGTCGCGTACGCCTACTTGACCTACAAGAGGGACAACGTCCTTTCCGAAGCGGCCGACAAGAGGCTCGCGGCGATAAGGGAGTTCTCCACGCTCGGCTCCGGCTACAAGATAGCCATGAGGGACCTCGAGATAAGAGGGGCGGGCAACCTCCTGGGAAGGGAGCAGAGCGGCAACATAACCTCGGTGGGCTTCGAGATGTACTCGTCGATGCTCGAAGAGGCCGTAAGGGAGCTGAAGGGCGTAAAGCCGCCGGAAGAGAAGCTAGCCGTGAGCATCGACGTGCCGTTCGACGCCTACATACCCTCGTCGTACATAGCGGACCAGTCCGAGAAGATAGAAGCCTACAGGAAGATCAACGCCGCATCGTCCCCTGAGGAGGCCGCGGACCTCGCGGAGGAGTTCGCGGACAGGTTCGGGCGCATGCCCCCCGAAGTGTCCAACCTCATCGCCGTCGCCGAGCTCAAGGCCATGGCAAGGCAGGCCAACATATGCTCGCTGTCGCTGGAAAACGACGACTACTCGGGCATGCAGGTGATGGCGCTCAGATTCGCCCCGATGATGCAGCTTCCCCTGGACGAGAGCATAAGGGTGGCGAGGCTTTTCGGAAACCGTATACTCATACCCAGGACCGCCACCTCCCCCCTGATGGTCCGCTACAAGGACCTCGAGCCGGCGGCGCTGATAGGCATCCTGAGGTCCCTGCTGGTCCAGCTGAAGGACTCGTACCTTAGGCTCTCGGCCTTCATGGACGAGCTGGAGGCGGGCCACGGGCTGGGCGAGGCCATCAAGGCGGCGATGCCCAAGGAAGCTCAAGCAGGCGGCACGAAGGGCGTAAGGAAGGACGACGGGGGCGGGGCTGAAAAAGGCTCGGTTGCAAAGGCCGTAAAGGAAGCCAAGGGCGCGCAGGGCGCGACGAAGGCCCAAGAGCCGGTAAAGGCGCCCTACAACAAGAAGCTTAAGCTGGCACAGCTTGACAGGGGCCGGAAAAAGGACTGAGCGCCGGCCGGTACGGGCAAAGCGGTCCCGGGGCGGACGAAGAGTAAAGGCACGGGCCTTCGGGCCGGAGGACGGGGGATACAGATGGCTAATGGGAAAATAAGGATAATAGGCATGGGTCCGGGGTCGGAGAAGGCGATTCCCCTTGCGGCGA
>ERZ795044.1237-NODE-1237-length-23219-cov-7.990028_pt1 | contig 23219 bp, 16 predicted proteins | sample MGYA00375128_ERZ795044 | MGnify/ENA primary metagenome ERZ795044 (study PRJEB30173, sample SAMN05720213) | anaerobic digester metagenome | isolation source: active sludge of municipal wastewater-treating anaerobic digesters | place: USA | collected 2014-12-22 ... | reverse complement strand
CGGTATTGCCGGTACTCATGGCAAGACTACTACTTCTTCAATGGTTGCACATATATTAAAGAGTGCAGGATTGAATTGCACAGCCTTTCTTGGTGGGATCACAAAGAATTACCGGACTAATTTATTGTTGGGAAATTCAATCGGTAAAAAATATACAGTAGTTGAAGCCGACGAATATGACCGTTCATTTCTCGCTTTACATCCTGATCTGGCAGTGATCACATCGATGGATGCCGATCATCTGGATATCTACGGCGATCATAATTATATGATTGATTCGTACAGGTTGTTTGCCGGACAGGTAAAAGACGGAGGACTTTTGATTCACCGTTCAGGACTTCCTGTAACGGACCTGGATATAAATATGCAATCGTATTCGATCGATGCTGCTGCCGATTTCAAAGGAGAGAATATTCACATAAAAGATCATCGATATCATTTTAACTGGACAAGTGCAAAAGATCTGATAGAAGACCTGACCAGCGAGATGCCGGGATTGCACAATGTTGAAAATGCAGTCGCAGCTGTTGCAGTTGCAGTTCATCTGGGAATTGAAAATGATACTATAAAAAAGGCAATGGCCTCTTATAATGGTGTAAAGCGTCGTTTTGATTATCAATTGAAGACCGCAGATTGTGTTTACATTGATGATTATGCTCATCATCCGGAAGAATTAAGGGCATGTATTTCCTCAGTTAGAGAATTATATCCCGGAAAAAGAATTACCGGAATTTTCCAGCCGCACTTGTATTCGCGCACAAGGGATTTTGCTGAAGGTTTTGCAAAAAGTTTATCGATGCTTGATTGTCTTATCCTGCTCGACATCTATCCTGCACGCGAACTTCCGATTCCGGGAGTGACATCAGAAATAATTTTTAATGATGTGACTTGTGAGAAGTATCAATGTTCGAAAAATAAAGCGTTGGAAGTTTTGGAAGCGCATCCATCGGATGTTGTACTGACATTAGGAGCAGGTGATATTGATCAGTTGGTAAGACCCATTAGTGAACTATTACAAAAAGCAATTAAGTCATGAGTGAGAATCCGAACCGTAGCAAAATCTTGCGCATTACAGCGTATGGTGCAGTGATTGTAGCCTTTTTGATCACATTGGGGTTTTCTGAACATCGTCAGGATGTAATGCCTTGTAGTGATGTTGAAGTTGCTATCATCGATACTCTGGGACATAACTTTGTGGAAGAGGGCGAGATCATGGAATTGGTGAAGAATAAGTTCGGAACATTGCAGGGAAAACCGTTAAGTTCTATTAACATTAGTTTGTTGGAAAAAATCATTAATACAAACCCATTTATCGCTGACGCTGAAGTATTTTCAACCATTGATGGAAAGATCAAAATTGAAGTAAAGCAACGCATGCCGGTCGTTCGCATAGTGAATGTGAAAGATGAGAGTTTCTACATTGACGATCAAGGTGTATTCATGCCTTTGTCAGGTGATTACACAGCAAGAGTTGCAGTTGCAAATGGATATATTTTCGATACGGAATCTGAAAGAAGAGTAACAGTATACGACGGGGAAAAGAAAGATACTGCAATTAAACTTTCACGAATTGATGAAATATTTCATGTTGCAGATTACATCTACCATCATGAATTCTGGAATGCACAGATTGAACAAATTTATGTGAATGCAGAAGGGGACATTGAATTGATACCAAGAGTAGGAAGTCAAAACATTGTTTTAGGAAATAGTGAAAAACTGGAAAAGAAATTGAACAAACTGTTATTGTTTTACCGTGAGGGACTGAGCAAAACAGGATGGAACAAATACAAAACTATCAATCTGAAATACGAAGGTCAGGTTGTTTGCACAAAAAAGTGATATGGAAAAAAACGAAGACATCGTAGTTGGTCTTGACATTGGTACAACGAAGATTTGTACAATTGTAGGTCGGAGAAATGAGTTCGGCAAGATCGACATTTTAGGTTATGGGAAAAGTGAGTCACTTGGCGTAACACGCGGCGTGGTCACTAACATTGTGAATACAATTGAGTCGATCAAAATGTCGGTCACTGAAGCTTCTGAGAAATCAAAGGTTGATATCGGTTCAGTGTACGTTGGTATCGCCGGACAGCATATTAAAAGTTTGCAGCACCGCGGTATGCGTACTCGTAATTCATTGGATGATGAAATCAACCAGGAAGATATTGATGCCATTGTTGACGACATGTATAAACTGGCAATGCCTCCGGGAGAAAAGATCATTCACGTTATTCCGCAGGAGTATATCATCGATAACGAGCAGGGAATTAAAAATCCGATCGGTATGTCAGGTGTTCGTCTGGAAGCAAATTGTCACATCATCACAGGCCAGATCACAGCTGCAAAAAATATTTACAAATGCGTTGACAGAGCATCTCTGGAAACAAAAGGTTTATATCTGGAGCCACTTGCATCATCTGAAGCAGTTTTAACTGAAGAAGAAAAAGAAGCAGGAGTGGTATTGGTTGATATTGGTGGTGGAACTACTGATGTTGCCATCTTCCAGGACGGAATCATTCGTCATACTGCTGTTATTCCATTCGGTGGAAATGTGATCACTGAAGATATTAAAATGGGATGTTCAATCATCCGCAATCAGGCCGAACTTTTGAAGATCAAATTTGGTTCTGCATTGGCGAGTGAAAATCTGGAGAATGAAATTGTTTCAATTCCCGGATTAAGAGGAAGAGAGCCACGTGAGATCTCTGTTAAAAATCTTTCACACATCATTCAGGCTCGTATGGAAGAGATCATCGAGCATGTTCATTTTGAAATCCGCAATTCAGGATTTGAAAAGAAACTGATCGCAGGTATTGTGATCACAGGCGGAGGCGCGCAGTTACGTCACATCGTTCAGCTTGTAGAATTTATTACAGGAATGGATACACGTGTCGGATATCCGAATGAACATTTAGGAAAAGGTGCAGATGATCTTAAGAGTCCAATGTATGCAACAGGTGTTGGACTTGTAATAAAAGGTTTCCACGATCTTGACAAGACAAGAAAAAGTTTACTTACAAAAGTTCTTGAAGAAGCACCAAAAGCAACACGTGCAGGGAAGCTGAAAGAAGATAAAGTAAAACAAGGAACACCACGTCCGTCATTATTTGAGATCATCGCAGATATTTTCAAAGAGGAAAAGGACAAAGAACTATAATCAATAACGAAGATTATAGACATTAAAAGAATAAACAAACGGAACAATCAACAATACTTAACACAAAAAAACATTTTCAACATGGAATTCGATCTTAATAAGGACAAGGGGTCTATCATCAAAGTAATCGGCGTAGGTGGTGGTGGCAGCAATGCTGTAAATCATATGTATCGTCAGGGAATCAAAGGCGTGGAGTTCGTGGTATGTAATACCGATGCTCAGGCTTTAGAAATGTCGCCGGTCCCGACAAAAATTCAACTGGGAAGTAGTCTGACAGAAGGCCGTGGAGCCGGGTCAATTCCTGAAGTTGGTAGAAATGCTGCAATCGAGAACATCGAAGACATTCGCAAATTTTTATTGGCGGATACTCGTATGGTTTTCATTACAGCAGGAATGGGCGGAGGTACCGGAACCGGTGCTGCTCCGATCATTGCACAAACGGCAAGAGAAATGGGGATTCTTACAGTCGGTATCGTTACTATTCCTTTCGAATTCGAAGGAAAGAAAAGAAAGCAACAAGCCGACGATGGAATTGAAGCATTGAAGAATAGTGTAGATACTATTCTGATCATCAGAAATCAAAAGCTGCGTGAAATGTTTGGCAATCTTAATTTGTCAGATGCATTCTCGCATGCAGATAATATTTTAACAACTGCTGCAAGAGGAATTGCAGAGATCATCACTGTAACAGGTTATATCAACGTCGATTTTGAAGATGTGAAAACAGCCGTTCAGAATAGTGGAGTAGCGATAATGGGTTCAGCGATTTCTGAAGGTGAACACCGTGCAACGAAAGCAGTTGAACAAGCTCTTGCATCGCCTTTATTGAACGATAACAATATCAAAGGAGCGCGTTACATATTAATGAATGTTGCATCCGGATCAAAAGAAGTTACAATGGACGAGATCGGTGACATCACTGATTTCATTCAGGAGCAAGCAGGTCTTACTGCAGATATCATCTGGGGAAATTGTACAGATGAAAGTCTTGGAGAGAAATTGTTGGTGACGATCATTGCAACAGGATTCAAGACTCGTGAAGAGATCGGAAGTGAGCAGATCAAAGCAAAAGAAAATGTAAAGACAGTTCATAAATTAGATGATGCAGTTGCGCCTGTAGCTCCATCACCTGCTTTACCTGAATTGAATTTCAATGAACCGATTCTGAAAAAAGATATTCCTGCAGATACGAATGTTCCGGCAAACGAATCGCGTGAAGTTACTTTTGAATTTGGTCAGAATACACTTCGCGAAAGTCCGATCACAACTCCCGTAGCAGAAAAACAAGATGCAAATCCGACAAAGAACGAGCAGGTTGTTTATGATCTTTATGATCACACGGTAGAAGATGAAACAGATGAGCAACTTCGTAAAGCACGTGAGCGTGTAACGAAATTGAAGCAACTTAGCTATAGAATCGGAAATGCAAACATTTCTGATATGGAAAAAGAGCCTGCTTTCAAAAGAAGAAATATTAAACTTGATTCAGTTCCACATTCAAGTGAGTCAAGCGTATCCAGATATACATTAAGCAACGAAGAAGATAAGAAAACAGAATTGCGTCAAAACAATTCATTTCTTCACGACAACGTCGACTAATAAAAATCTCGTGTAAGCCGTTTTAACATGCGGTCCAAAATAGTTTCCATGTTAAGTTTCGTTTTGTTCCGAAAAACCTCCTCCCCGGGAGGTTTTTTTTTGACTTAAAACTAAAAACGTACACTTAAACTTAAACTTAAAAAAAACGAAAAGAGTCATTACCGGACAGAGGCCCGGTGACCGTTCACACTCACACCCACACTCACACACTTTGAGTTTGAGTTTGAGTGTGAAGTGTGTCGGAATTCAACCTCACACCCACACCCACACCCTGTGAGTTTGAGTTTGAGTGTGAAGTGTGTCGGAATTCAACAGGGGCTTTGAACTTTAACCTCAGCAGAGTATCTTTACACAAAATACCACACAATGACTTTAGAAGAAAAAATAAACACCGACCTCAAAGCAGCCATGCTTTCGAAAAATGAAGCAGCATTGCGCGGATTGCGTGCTGTGAAATCGGCATTACTGCTGGCAAAAACTTCCGGAGCAAATGGGGTTTCTGCTGAAGATGAATTTAAAATTTTGCAGAAATTAGTGAAGCAGCGGAAAGAATCTGTTGATATTTATAAGCAACAGAACAGAGAAGACCTAGCGAAAAGTGAAGTTGAGGAGATAGAAGTGATCGAGAAATACCTTCCACAAATGATGGGTGAGGAGGAAATAAAAAACGGAATTCAGGCAATTATTGCACAAGTAGGCGCAAAAGGCCCCGGAGATCTGGGTAAGGTTATGGGCGCTGCATCGAAAAATTTTGCCGGAAAAGCCGATAATAAGTTGGTTTCGCAATTGGTGAAGGACCTTTTGGCAGCTATGTAAATCGCTAATTTGGTGGATATTAATATTATCCTACCTTTGACTCGCTAATAAACGCCCGCTATTTAAACAATCAATTATTCGTTAGAACAATCGAGTTGCGGGCCCGGTTGCTTCTGACGAGAGATTAATATTTATTACCAAATGAAAACCGGTAAAGTAAAATTCTTCAACGAATCTAAAGGATATGGATTCGTTGTTGTAGACGACAACAACGCTGAAGTTTTTGTTCATCACAGTGGATTAATCGACAAAATTCGTGAAAACGATGCAGTTGAATTTGAAATCGTAGATGGAAAAAAAGGACAGAACGCTGTAAACGTTCGCAAGCTACAATAACAGCACAACTGTTATGGATTAAAGGCTACCCAAAAGGTAGCCTTTTTTTTGTTTTTAAATGTGTAATTAGAATTTGCTTTGTTAATTTGCATTTATTTCTCTCTCATATCGAATGTCGAAATTATATATTTACAATTTGGGTCAATATTTTTTATGGCAATAAGATTAACTTGTATAGCTTTTTTTATTTCAGCACTGACTGGTTATAGTCAACTAAATAACTTGTGGTTGTTTGGATATGCTAATGGCTCTGGCGCACCTTTGGGTGGAAGTAGAATAGATTTTATTTCAGGGAGCATAGATACTATGCTTGATCCCCGGCAATTAAATTTCAATGCTACCAATGCAGTTATTTCAGATAATGCAGGACAACTTTTGTTTGCAACAAATGGAATTGAAGTAATTAATGCGCAGCAACTAACCATGTTGAATGGCGGAGGATTAAACCCTGGTCAAATTGCTACAACATGGGCGACTAGAGGACTTCCAATTAGTCAAGGTGCTTTGATAATTCCGGTTCCATCAGATTCAAATTCATACTACTTATTCCATATGAGTGCTGAATTTTTTGGCCCTACTATGTCGTGGATTCAGCCTTTCAATCTTTTTTATTCTAAAATAAATATGACATTGGATAATGGCTTAGGAGCTGTAGTTCAAAAAAACATTTCTGCCATTCACGATACAATAACTTTAGGTGAAATGACAGCTGTCAAACATGCAAATGGAAGAGATTGGTGGATAGTTACACATAAGTTTGATTCAGATCAGTTTTTAACTGTGCTCGTAACTCCACAAGGATTAACAGGCCCATTTAGACAAGCGATAGGACCGAATTATGTTACAGGAGCTAATGGACAAGTTGTGTTTTCTCAGGATGGAAAAAGATTTGCAAGATATGATCCTACTCGCGGTGAGGATCTGGACCTTTTTAATTTTGATCGTTGCACAGGACTATTTTCATTGGTGAAGCATGTTTCTATACCTGACAGCTCAGGAGCTGGTGGAGTTGCATTTAATAGATCAGGTCGATTTTTGTATGTTACTTCAATTACTCAGATATATCAATTTGATCTGGATGATCCTGATTGGGATTTGAATTATGATACAGTTGCAGTCTATGATGGATTTTATTCACCTTCTTATCCTTTTGCCACAACATTTCTCGCTTCGTATCTTGCGCCGGACAATAAAATATATGTAACTGCCAGTAATGGAGTACAAGCAATTGCTACTATAGATTATCCTGATTCACTAGGAATGTCATGTTCTGTTTGCCAACATTGCGTTGCATTACCTACAGTAATGGCATATACAGTCCCAAACTATCCGAATTATAATTTAGGCACTGATTCAACTTCTGTTTGTGATACACTACTTAATATAGCCTTCCTTCCGGAGTTTTATGAAATATCTGTTTTTCCAAACCCAGCGACATCAACAATTTATATTGATTGTAATTCTGAATATTCAATTAAGATTTATAATATGCTGGGATATGCGGTTCTAATAAAGCCAGATATTACAACAGATCATGCACTAGATATAAGCGGACTCGTTCCGGGATTTTATATAGTTGAAATTTCAGTAAAAGGAGAATATAAGAAATCTGTAAAAATATTGAAACTATAAATGCAGTTTATAGAAAAAAAGAGTGCCAATAGCTCAAAGTATTTTAGTAATAAAAGCTAAATTAATTACTGAGTATCACTTTAAATTGTTTTGATGTATTGCCATTTGAAACTTTAAATACATAAACACCAGATTGAAAATTATTCTTACTCAAGAATATTTCCCGAAAAAACGTTACTTTGTAAATACTTTTTCCCGCGAGATCAAAAATCTCCAAAGTTGAACTTATATTTAATTCTGCTTTTATATGCCATTCATAATTATCACTCAAGAGTTGAATTTTTTCATTCAGAGTATTAACGATGATTTCATTCGGCAGAAAAGTGCCACAAAAGCAGATCATGCCCGAATCTGTTGTAACTTGCATCTCGCAAGGGAAACTGCATAATTCCAAAAACAAAGTATCTCCAACTATACTTCCGGAAGTTATATTTGTACATCCAAAAGGATTCATTTTTGTACTAAAAATTCCCCCGCAATAAAGTTGAAAATTTTCCATCGCCCAAACACCGTTACATCCTGAAGTTGGTGGAATAACGTAATACGTATTAATAATGGTTTGGGAATAGGACGACTTAGTGAAAATCGCACTGCTGAAGAATATAAATAGTATTAATATTCTTAAAAAATTAATTGATTTTAAACTCATATTTTTGACAACGATTTAGAAAATAGGATTTTATTATTTGTATCGTTTAAATGAAAAGTTCAATAAAGATATAAAATTATCTCAATTATGATTGTAGAAATCTCATTTTTTTGCATTCCGCTTAAAATTAGAAAAAAATAAAACAAATCTCTACATTCGTCCTTACAAATCAACCTATGGATCAGTCTATATGCGCCGGAATTGACATCGGCGGAACCAATACTAAATATTCTTTTGTGGATAGATCCGGTAAGATCATTTTTAAGAGTGAAGTACCAACAGGTAATTCTGCTGATCCGAATGAACTGATCGAACGTGTTTGTAATGAGTTGAAGCATTCTGCAAATAGACTAGGGATTCAAGATCTTCTTGCAGGAATTGGCATTGGAGCTCCGAATGGAAATTATTTTTCCGGGACTGTTGAATTTGCGCCCAATTTAAATTGGTATGGAATCATCCCTGTTGCCAAAATGTTCGAAGATAGAATGAACGTTAAAACATTTCTTACCAATGATGCCAATGCTGCTGCAATGGGAGAAATGTATTTCGGGTCCGCAAAAGGAATGAAGGATTTTGTTTTCATCACACTAGGCACTGGACTGGGAAGCGGAATTGTTGTGAATGGCGATCTGGTTTATGGACATGATGGATTTGCAGGAGAAATGGGGCATGTAATCGTTATTCAGAACGGTCGTCAATGTGGTTGTGGAAGAAAAGGTTGTCTGGAACAATATTGCAGTGCAACGGGATTAGTGAAAACATATCTTGAATTTCTTGCAAACGAAGATCCTGAAAAATTTTCTGCAATTGATAAAACAACAGTTAATTCAAAATCCATTTATGAAATGGCATTGTCAGGAGATAAGGTAGCAATCAATTCCTTTAATTATACAGGAGAAATACTTGGATTTGCTTTGGCCAATACCGTAGCGTATACCAGTCCGGAAGCATTTTTTCTTTTTGGTGGTCTTGCCGAAGCAGGGGAATTACTTCTTGTACCAACAAAAATAAGCTTCGAGAAAAATCTACTTAGTATTTATAAAAACAAAATTTCCATTTCTGTTTCAGGATTGCCGGAGAGTGATGCAGCATTACTCGGAGCATCTTCTTTAGCATGGAATGAATTAAATAAAATCTCACAGTAATCTTATAATTTAAAATGAAAATATTATCCATTGCAATTCTCCTTTGCTTACTATCACAAGATTCAATAATGGCTCAGAAGCAAAACAATTTACCTCTCATTCCGCTTCCTGAAAAACTGATAATCGGAAATGGAAATTTTGAGATCAATGAATCGACAGTTTTGTTCAGTCATGATGAAAATGCATTGAAGGATTTGAATTTTCTGCAGTCATATATTGTCGATCGTTACAATATTACTCTAAAAGCTACAATCGGTTCATCGCAGAAAAGATCGGTTTTTGTGAAACGTAATTCATCAATGAAGCCTGATGAATATACTTTGAATGTCGATTCGATGAATATAAAAATCGAAGGCGGAACGGGTGCCGGAGTGTTCTATGGAATTCAGACATTGATCCAGCTTTTACCTGCCGGTCGTACAACAAAACTTTCAGTTGCTGCTGTTGAGATTTCTGATCAGCCACGTTTTTCATGGCGCGGAATGCATCTGGATGTTTGTCGTCATTTTTTTACTGTTAAAGAAGTTAAAAAGTATCTCGACTATCTGGCAATGTATAAAATGAATGTTTTTCACTGGCATCTCACAGATGATCAAGGCTGGCGAATTGAAATAAAAAAATATCCGAAGCTCACAGAAATAGGGGGATACAGAAATGGAACTTTGATCGGACACTACAGTGAAACTCCGGAACGGTATGATACTATTCGGTACGGTGGATTTTACACTCAGGATGAGATCAAAGATGTAATTGAATACGCAGGAACAAGACATATTCAGATCGTTCCCGAAATTGAAATGCCGGGACATGCTCTGGCTGCACTTGCTGCTTATCCGATGCTTGCATGTACTCCGGGACCATTTGAAGTTGGTAAAAGCTGGGGCGTCTTCAAGGATGTATTTTGTCCGAGCGAACTTACATTTAATTTTTTGCAGGATGTATTAACAGAAGTATGTGAACTGTTTCCCGGAAAATATATTCACATTGGCGGTGATGAATGTCCGAAAGATCGCTGGAAAGAAAGTTCATTTTGTCAGGAGTTAATGAAGAAAGAAGGTTTGAAAGATGAACATGAACTTCAAAGTTATTTTGTTCAGCGAATGGGAAAATTCCTTCAGACAAAAAATAAAAAACTTATCGGTTGGGATGAAATTCTGGAAGGTGGAATAGCAGAAGATGCAACGATCATGTCATGGCGTGGATATGCCGGTGGTGTAACTGCTGCAAAACAAAAGCATGATGTCGTAATGACACCAACGGCATATTGCTACTTCGATTATTATCAGTCAGCAAGCCCGAATGAGCCTTTAGCAATCGGTGGATATTTGCCATTGAATATGGTATATCGTTTCGAACCTGTTGCAGATGTTCTTACTGCGGATGAATCAAAATATATTCTCGGAACACAAGGAAATATCTGGACAGAATACATTGACACTTGGAAAAAACTTGAATACATGGCAATGCCACGCATGGCAGCGTTAGCAGAAGTTGCATGGACAAAAAAGGAATTAAAAGACTATGATGGTTTTGCAAGACGATTATCTTCTCATACTAAACTACTGTCATTTCTGAATGTAAATTATTCCAAAGCATTTTATGATATCAGTACACGTGTTACTCCAAATGGAAGTCGTGGTATAAATGTAGAACTACTTTGCAATTATCCGAACGGGCAAATTCATTACACAACAAATATGTCAGAGCCGAATGCAACATCTCCTGTTTATACTTCGAAGTTTAATTTCGATCAGTCGATGATGTTAAAAGCAGCATTGTTTGAAGGTCGTCAGATGAAAGGAAATGTTTTTTCGCAGAAGTATCTTGTTAATTATGCAACCGGAAAAGAAGTGACATTGAAAGATCAACCCGATCCTGAATACAGCAAAGGGGGAGCATTTACGCTTGTAAATGGAATCGTTGGAAATTTACCATGGAATGGAAATGACTGGCTGGGTTTCCAGAAAACCGGAATGGATGCTACGATTGATCTAGAGATAGTACGCGAGATCACGCAGGTAAATGTCGATGTGTTGAATGATTCAGTAAGCTGGATCTATCCGCCGGCATCAATTGAAGTCTTGGTTAGCGAAGATAATATTGAATTTGTAAGTGTCGGAAAACTTAATTCCAATGAGATAAAAAAATCCGGAAGACTAACTTCATTAAAATTCGCGAAACGCTCAGCACGTTACGTAAAAGTAGTAGCAACGACGAAAGGTAAAATAGAAGCAGGAGCACCAGGTGCGGGAAATGATGCGTGGATTATGGTTGATGAAATTCAGGTCAATTAAATAAAGTAAATTTTAGAAATTGAAAAACCAGCTCTATTTTTTATCAGCAATTTTATTTCTATGTTTAGGAATGTCTGATAGTTTGTATTGTCAGGATGATGAACATTCTGGTTATGATACTAAAATCCTTAAGTTTTTGTCTGGCATTCCAAGTATAGAAACTACTTATCTTGAAAAGGATTCATTCGACTTCTTTTTCTGTAAAGACCAAACCATTTTTACTTTGAAAAGTTTGGAGTTGGCTACTAAAAAGTTCAGAGTAGATAGTTTGGCTCATTTTTATGATTCAATAAAAATGTTTCCTTGTTCATCACAGTTGGTTGTTCTTCATACTGAAACTTATCGTGAATTTTATCCGGTCAATAGAACACATTTTTATAATACAACCGATAGTTTGCAAAATAATAAAGGAATTTATTATCACTTTAGTAATCTAATAATGTTTGAAAACTTATCAATTGAACGTATTTATATAAGCATTCCTAGGTCAAATTACTTTGCAACTTATTATATTGTTTTTAATAAAGAAAAAGAAATTATTCATTCTTATGGTGATATGGGATTTATTTGATTTACTTTAAACACCTTAAACCTTCCCATAAAAAAAAAGTCCAAAACCTGCCTAATCCTTACTATTAACAATCAACCTAACTACATCTATTATCCAGAATTGAACTATACATTGCCTAAGTCTTAACAAAACTACCACATGGACAGACGAGAATTTTTAACTCTGGAAACGGAGCAGTCATCTATTAGCAAACATCAGGATTTTTCAAACATTTACAGGACTCAATCCGGTCTTTCGCCTTATACAGGAACCTGGTCGATCAGTGAAGTGAAGCATCTTTTGAGGAGAACTCAATTCGGAGCTAAAAAGTCAGATATTGATTATTTTCTGACCATGTCAATGAGTGATGCCGTAGATACCTTACTGGAATTGATCAACCATCCGCCGTTCAGTTCACCGGCACCTCCGGTAAATAATTATAGTTTGCTGATTACCGATCCAAACTGTGCTGCAGGTTTACCATGGCCGGGAACAGCTGATACAAATAGCGGAACAGTTTATACATATAGTCACAGAAGGAAAAGTCTGAAGTCATGGTGGGTTTCTCAAATGTTGAATCAGCCGCGAAGTATCCGAGAAAAAATGGTTTTGTTTTATTCCAATCATTTTGTGATCGAATTTGACATGGTTACCGTTTCAACCTACGTTTACAAATACAACGAACTATTAAGAAACTTTGCACTTGGGAATTTTAAAGCACTTACAAAAGAAATTACCATCAATTCAGCAATGTTGAAATATCTGAATGGTGATAAAAATACCAATACAGCACCAAACGAAAATTACGGTCGTGAATTGCAGGAGTTGTTTACCGTTGGAAAAGATTCTTTTGGCAATCCACCATACACTGAAGATGATGTAAGAGCAGCAGCAAGGGTATTAACAGGTTGGAAGAATGATCTTGTCGGCGGACTAACATCTGCGAATGGATTCAATTCATATTTTGAACCATTGAAACATGATTCTACTGATAAGTTGTTCTCAGCATTTTATGGCAACACAATAATTACAGGTCAAGCCGGAGCAAATGGCGCTAACGAAACAGATGATCTTCTTAACATGATCTTTGCAAAAGACGAAGTAGCTCTGAATATCTGCCGTCGTCTTTATCGTTTCTTTGTATACTATGATATTGATGCTGCAACAGAAGCAAATGTAATCGTGCCACTCGCACAAATTTTCAGAACAAATAATTATGAAATAGTACCGACACTTTCTGCACTCTTTAAAAGCGAACATTTCTTTGATGTGCTCAACAGAGGTTGTGTAATAAAAAGTCCGATTGATTTTACGGTTGGGCTTTGTCGAGATTTTGATATTGCATTTCCGGATGCAACTAATCTTCCGGGACAATATGCAGCATGGGACAGAGTAAGAAGCACATCTTCTTTAATGTCGCAGGATGCAGGTGATCCTCCAAGCGTAGCAGGATGGCAGGCCTACTACCAGCAGCCATTATATCATGAGATCTGGATCAACTCCGATTCACTTCCAAGACGAAATCAGTTTTCAGACCGTATGGCATCAAATGGTTATACCTCAAACGGTGCAACTTTGAAATTTGATCCTGTTTTATTTACTACTACTCTTACCAATCCCGCAGATCCGGTTCTCCTGATCGATGAAGTATTAAGTTTGTTGTATTCAATTGATGTTTCACAAGCTGTGAAAGATTATCTCCTTACAATATTATTGTCAGGACAGACAGCGCATTATTACTGGACAAATGCCTGGGACGATTACATGGGTGATCCGACTGATGCCGGGTTTCTGATGATCGTACAAACCAGGTTACAATCATTCTATCGTTATATTATGGACTTGTCAGAATATCAACTTTCTTAATCTTGCAAAAATGAAAAGAAGAGATTTTTTTAAAAAAGCAGTGCCGATCGTAACACTTCCGGCATTGATCAATGGATTTTCTTTCAGAGCATTTGCAGGATCTCCGATGATGCAGGCATTATCGAATTCCGTTCTGACTGACCATGTACTTGTACTCATTCAACTTAATGGTGGAAATGATGGATTGAATACTGTTATCCCTTTGGATCAATACAGTAATCTTTCTGCAGCACGTTCTAATATTTTAATTCCGGATACGCAGGTGCTTCCTTTATCAGGTATAACAGGAACAGGTTTACATCCTGCAATGACAGGTATGAAACAATTGTTTGATGATGGAAAAGTTAACATCATTCAAGCTGTAGGATATCCGTCGCCAAATTATTCACATTTCCGTTCAACTGATATCTGGCTTACTGCTTCTGATGCAAATCAGGTTCTGGATAGCGGATGGGCAGGTCGGTATTTGAATTATGAATACCCGAATTTTCCAATTGGTTATCCGAATACTACAATGCCTGATCCGTTAGCGATACAAATCGGTTCAAGTGTTTCACTTGCTATGCAAGGTCCTGCAGCAAGTATGGGAATGGCAATTTCAGATCCAACAAGTTTTTACAATCTGATAAATGGTATTCAGGATCCCGCACCAAATACTCCGGCCGGAAAAGAATTGACTTATATTCGTCAGGTAGCTCAACAATCTACTGCATATGCAACAGTAATTTCCACTGCAGCAAGTAATATTACCACACAAAGTCCCAATTATCCTACTGCCGGAACAAACTCTCTTGCTGATCAATTGAAAATAGTTGCGCGTTTAGTTGCTGGTGGTTTGCAGACAAAAGTTTACATGGTTAGTTTAGGTGGTTTTGATAATCACTCTGCACAAGTAGATGCAGCTAATACTACAACAGGTACACACGCTGATCTGTTAAGTAAAGTTTCTGTTGCTGTCAAAGCATTCATGGATGACCTTGCATTCCTTGGTGTCGATGAACGCGTTGTCGGACTTACATTTTCTGAATTCGGTCGCCGCATAAAATCAAACTCTTCCGATGGTACAGATCATGGAGCGGCAGCACCGATGTTTGTTTTTGGAAATGCTGTTCAAAGTGGAATGCTTGGAGTAAATCCTACCATTCCTGCTACTGTTGCAACAAGTGATAATATTCCAATGCAATATGATTTCAGATCTGTTTATTCTTCTATACTTCAGGATTGGTTATGCGTTCCGAGTGCAGATCTGAATTCGATCATGCTTCAGAATTTCCAGAATCTGCCAATCATTCAAAGCACAGCTTGCTTATCAACAAATGAGCATGAAGCAAATAATGCAGCAGGTGAAAATCTCATCAGTAATTATCCAAATCCTTTTGTTGAAAGTACATACATCACTTTTAAAAGTAAAGGCGGACATACCTGTGTTCAGATCTTCGACAACGAAGGTCGCTTGATCAAAACTCCGGTCGATGGCGATTATCCTGAAGGAGAATATAAAGTCTGGCTGGAGAATGAAAATTACGCAGCAGGTTTATACTATGCACGTCTCCAGAATGGTGCAGTGCAGCAGGTGAGGAATATGGTTATTGCAGAGTAAGCATAGCTATTTCCGTGGTCTTTTAGTGAACTTAGTGTCCTTTGTGTTTAAAAAAATCAGAGGATACACTTTCATTTCCACATCAGCGAACGCACTTTTTTTCTACCTTTCGCCAAATCACCCGATATGGCATCCCGTAGGAATTTTATAAAATACACTTCCTTTGCTACAGCATTTTTATCCATGCGCTCTGCATTTGGAATTAGAGTTGTAGATGGACCAATCCGTAAACCCGTAGTTATTTCAACATGGCGTCACGGTATTCCGGCAAATGAAGCAGCATGGAAAATTTTATCTGAAGGCGGCACTGCACTTGATGCAGTTGAAGCCGGAGTAAGAATTCCGGAAGCTGATCCTGAAGTAACATCTGTTGGTTACGGTGGCTTGCCGGATCGCGATGGCAGAGTAACTCTTGATGCCTGTATCATGGATGACAAATTCAATTGTGGATCGGTCGCTTATCTTGAAAATATTAAGCATCCTATTTCTGTTGCTCGAATGGTTATGGAAAAAACACCACACGTTATGCTTGCAGGTGAAGGTGCTTTTCGTTTTGCATTAGCTAATGGTTTCAAAAAAGAAAATCTGCTTACTGAAAAATCGAAGCAAGCATGGAAAGATTGGTTAAAGACTTCTGAATATAAACCTGTGATCAATAGAGAAAATCACGACACAATAGGCATGCTTGCTCTCGATCAGAATGGAAATTTATCAGGCGCATGTACAACAAGCGGAATGGCTTTTAAACTAAATGGAAGGATAGGAGATTCGCCGATCATCGGAGCAGGATTGTATGTTGACAATGAAGTTGGAGCAGCTACTGCAACAGGTGTTGGTGAAGAAGTAATTCGAATTTGCGGATCTCATTTGGTGGTAGAATTAATGCGACAGAATTATTCACCACAGCAGGCATGTGAAGAGGCTGTGAAAAGAATTATCAGACGAAGAGGAGAAAGTGTTGCGAAGAAAATTCAGATCGGCTTTATTGCATTGGATAAGAAAGGTGAAATTGGTTCTTATTGCATTCATTCCGAATTTCAGTATGCGCTTTATACTAAATCGATCGGAAGTAAACTTCTGGATTCTCAAAGTTACTATTGATGAAAGTTGAAATTGCGTGTGCTAATTTTGAATCGGTACAAAATGCACACTCTGCAGGAGCAGATAGAATTGAATTGTGTGCAGCATTGGAAGTTGGTGGAATTACACCATCGTTTGGCTTGATCCGGAAATCAATTGAAATTTTTCAGAAAAATGTTTTTGTTTTGATTCGCCCACGCGAAGGCGACTTTGTTTATTCTGATGATGAATTGGAGATCATGTTGAGCGATATCCATCTTGCAAGAGAAATGGGAGCAGGCGGAATTGTTTCAGGTGCATTGCTTCAGAATAATAAAATTGATATTGAAAAAACTCAATTATTAATTGAAGCTTCAGGAAATCTACCATTCACGTTTCACAGAGCTTTTGATCTGGTCCCTGATCCGATTTCAGGATTACTTTTATTGGAACAATTAGGAGTAAAGCGAATTTTAACTTCCGGACAAAAGGAAAATGCACTGGCGGGCAAAGAACTGCTGAAAACTTTGAATGAAAGAGCAACTTCGATTTCTATATTAGCTGGGGCTGGAATCAATCCTTTAAATGTCTGCGAAATTGTTTCATATACAAAGGTCAGTGAAGTTCATCTTTCAGCAAAGCATAAAACCGGAAATAGTTCATTGGTGTCCATGGGAAATTCTGATTCCGGTTTGTATGACGTTTCTGATGAAAGAACGATACGGTTAGTTATTTCTGAATTAAATAAATTGCTATGAGATATTGTTTTTCTTTGCTTCTGATCCTTATTTTAAATTCGTCTTTTGCCGGTATTTCCAATGATACACTTCTATTATTTCAGTCAGCGCATTTGCTGCGTGTTGATTCGTCTGAAATATTTATTGCCAAAGTTCCCGGATCTATTTACGCAGATCTCTTAAGGAATAAAAAAATTCCGGATCCTTTTTTTGGTGATAATGAGAAAAAACTGAAATGGATTGAAAAGGAGAACTGGATCTATATTGATACATTTTTTCTTTCTGATCAAAATCTTTCTTCTGGAAAAATCAGTTTACTCCTCGAAGGAATTGATACATATGCTGATGTATATTTGAATGGAGAAAAAATAATATCCTGTAACAATATGTTTGTTGCAAACAAAGTTGACGTAAAACAATATTGTCGGAAACGAAATATTTTGAAAATACATATCAAACCAATTGATCGACTTGCCGACTCACTCGCCACAAATAATAATCTGAAATTACCGGGAGGTAACAGAGTGTTTGTTCGTAAAGCAGCATTTAATTTCGGCTGGGATTTCGCGCCTGACCTGCGTGCAGGAGGAATCTGTAAACCTGTAAAATTAATTTTTGAAAATTCTATTGCTATTGAAAGTGTTAAATTTACTCAGGTGCAATTAACTGCAGCTTTTGCAAAAGCGAGCTTTGAGTTAATTGTAAATTCTTTAAGCAAACGGACTGCAATAATTAAATTGAATAGTCCGGATGCTAAAATTGACGATATTAAATTCTTTGATTTGAATGTGGGTGGAAACAAAATTATTTTTGATGTTAAAGTGTTAAAACCGGAATTATGGACAATAGGAGAGAATGGTAATTCGAAATTGTATGATTTCAAATTTACAATTCTTTCAGGCGACACTGTTTTCACTTCAGAAAATTTAAATATAGGTTTCAGGGATTTGAAATTAATTCAGGAAAAGGATTCAATAGGAGAATCATTTTATTTTCTTCTGAATGGCAAAAAAGTATTTTGTAAAGGAGCAAACGTTGTTCCACCGGAATATTTTACAGGAACTGCTACTGATAGTTCGTGGACTTCCCTGGTAGAGAAAGCTGCAAGTCTTAATATGAATATGCTCAGGATCTGGGGTGGCGGAGTTTATCCCCCGGAATCGTTTTATGAAGCATGCGATAAAAAAGGAATTCTGGTATGGCAGGATTTCATGTTTGCCTGCGCCATGTATCCCGGTGATACTTCTTTCTTGAATTCTGTAGCACTTGAAGCAGAGCAGGCGATTATAAAGTATAGAAATCATCCGTCACTCGCTTTATGGTGTGGAAATAATGAGAATATCGAAGGCTGGAATAACTGGGGCTGGCAAAAAGAATTTAATTATTCAAAAGACGATTCAACAAAGATAATTTCTGACTACCAAAAATTGTTTGTGCAGTTGTTGAAAGATCAAGTTGAAAAATTTGATGGCTCAACTATGTATTGGCCATCATCTCCTTCGATCGGTTGGGGTAGGAAAGAGAGTATGTTCAGAGGTGATTCGCATTACTGGGGTGTGTGGTGGGGAATGGAACCTTTTGATGTCTACAAGACGAAAGTACCGCGCTTCATGAGTGAATATGGGTTTCAGTCGCTGCCTTCACATAGATCAGTTGTAAAGTTTGCCGGATCCTCTGCCAATAGTTTTTCAAGTCCTGCTTTAAGAAACCATCAGAAACATCCAAAAGGTTTTGAAACGATTGATATTTATTCTAACGAACATTTTAATCCGGCAAAAGATTTCCGGTCGAGAATATATCTTTCAAATTTACTGCAAGCAAAAGCAATGAACATTGCAATACTTGCCCATCGAAGCCACATGCCTCGTTGTATGGGTTCATTGCTATGGCAATTGAATGATTGCTGGCCCGGAATATCCTGGAGCTTGTTTGATTATTACGGAACTGAGAAAGCTGCAGCATATCAGGTTAAAAGAGATTTTAGAAAAGTGGTTGTTGATGGTGAATTCAATGATGATTTACTTTCTATAAAAATAATTTCAGATAGTTCAATAACATTTTCTGCAGATCTTACGATTAGTTTAATTGACTTTGATGGAAATGTCAGGTGGACAGAAAGATCAGATGTAATAGTAAACTCAAATGCTGTAGTCGATGCTTATAAGAAGAAATTAAAATTTTTAAAGAGTTTGTATAAGAGTGAAAGCGCATTTATTGCAGCTGACATAAGCTATGAAGGGAAATCAATTTATACTGATATTATTTGTTTTGAAAAAGGCAAAAACCTAAGTTTAAAAAGGCCATCGGTTTCAATGAAGCGCAGTGAATTGCCGGGCAATAAGCTTCTTTTCGAAATTTCAGTAAATACTTTTGCAAAGAATGTTGAATTATCTATTAAGGACGATGTAAGTAGTTTTAGTGACAATTATTTTGACATGATTCCCGACAAGAAGTATTTTATTGAATTTTCACCGGCTTATGAACTGGTGCCCGGTGATGGATTAAATTTACGTTCTCTGGTTGATACCTTCTGATCATAATTGAATTATTTTCTTGAATAAAAATAATTACCTTGCCTTTATAAATTCTCAGAAGGTGAAGTTTAAGATCATTACATTGTTATTCATAATTGCGAATTCGGTTCTCGCTCAGCCGGGTCCTGCGTCATTTGTAAATCCTTTCGTCGGTACCGGTGGTCATGGCCATACATATCCGGGTGCTACAGTTCCTTTCGGAATGGTTCAGCTGAGTCCTGATACCCGGATTGATGCAAGCTGGGACGCATGTGGAGGTTACCACTATGATGATAGTCTCATATATGGTTTTTCACATACTCATTTAAGTGGAACAGGAGTGAACGATTATGGTGATATTCTCTTATTTCCATTGAACTCAAAATTTGACCCTGTAAAAAAAATATCTTCCCGCTTTTCACATACTCAGGAGAAAGCAAGTGTAGGTTATTACTCTGTTTATTTGCAGGATCCGAAAGTTGATGTTGAATTAACAGCCACAGAAAGAACAGGATTTCATTCCTATTCTTATAGAAGTTCAGAAGATAGCGCAGGAATTTTTATTGACCTTCGTCATCGCGACAAAGTAATTGATGCACAACTTTATCAGATCGATGCAACTCATCTTGCCGGTTTCCGAAGAAGTTCTGCATGGGCAAATGATCAGTTGATCTATTTTTACATGGAATTTTCTGAACCAATTGTTTCTGAAATCATAAAGTATGATTCATTGGTTACAGCAATTGATGAAAAAAAACTTTCTGCATATTCAGGAAATGTGTATGGTTCATTTCGTTTTAAACTCAATAGCGATAAGAAATTGCTGGTGAAAGTTGCTTTATCTTCTGTTAGTGTTGATGGTGCGAAGAAAAACTTGAAAGATGAAAATAAGAATTGGGATTTTTCTTTAATGAAACAAGCTGCCGTATCTTTGTGGAATAAAGAATTGGGGAAGATTGAAGTGATCAGTGAAGACACTGAAAAAATGAAGATCTTTTATACTGCACTCTATCATTGTATGGTAGTTCCGAATATTTTCAATGATGTCGATGGAAGATATCGGGGAAGAGATGGGAAAATTCATAAAACAGCAACAAATTATTATACAGTTTTTTCATTATGGGATACATTCAGAGCATGGCATCCTTTGATGACAATTATAGATCAAAAAAGATCGCTGGATTTTATTCGCGGGTTTTTAGCACAGTATGAACATGCCGGTATGTTACCTGTCTGGGAACTTGCATCCAACGAAACTGAATGTATGATCGGTTACCATTCTGTAAGTGTGATTGCTGATGCCTATTCAAAGGGAATTAAGGAATTCGATACAGAGTATGCTCTTGCTGCAATGGTAAAGAGTGCAACTACAAAAAGTCGTTTCGGTTTGGATGCATATATGGATCATGGTTATCTTGATGTTTTAGATGAATCGGAATCTGTTTCGAAGACTCTCGAATATGCTTACGACGATCATTGCATTGCAACATTTGCAAAAGCAATTAACAATGAAGAGAAGTATGCAATATTTGAACAGAGAAGTAATAACTGGAAAAATTTATTCGATCATGAAACCGGTTTCATCAGACCCCGGAGGAATGGTCGGTTTCTGACTCCTTTCGATCCGAAGGAAGTTAACAATCATTTTACAGAAGCAAATGCCTGGCAGTATACTTTTTTTGTTCCACATGATATTGCCGGCCTTATCAGTAAGTTCGGTGGACAGGAAAAATTCAAAGATAAATTGAATCTGCTTTTTTCTGAAAGCACTAAAACCTCCGGACGAGAGCAAGCTGACATCACAGGCTTGGTTGGTCAATATGCACAGGGAAATGAACCAAGTCATCACATGGCCTACTTATATAATTTTACGAATGAAAAATGGAAGACCCAATACATGGTAAATAAACTCCGGAATGAAATGTATTCAAATTCACCTGCAGGATTGATTGGCAATGAAGATTGCGGACAAATGAGTGCATGGTTAGTGATGAGTGCTATGGGCATTTATCAGGTTTGTCCGGGAGATCCTGTTTATGAATTAACTTCACCCATGTTCCGTGAAGTGATCCTTCATCTTGAAAATGGAAATACACTTCGGATTTTATCTGAGCGCTTTGGTGAGGCTAATCCATTTTTATCTGATGTTATTCTGAACGAAGTATCAATAGAACGATTAAATCATTCTGACCTGATGGCCGGTGGAGAATTAAAATTTATGATGTCGAATTCAAGAGAAGGTTGGTCAGGTAAGGCTCAGGTTGTGAAAGAAAATAAACGCGATTATATTTCTGTTCCAGCAATAAATTATTCATCCGATAATTTTAAAGACTCAGTTGTTGTAAGTCTTACATCAGATTCTGCAACAACCATCTGGTATTCTATTAAAGAGAATGATAAAGAAAGTACTTTGCAAAAATACGTGCAACCATTGCTGATCACAAATTCATGTTTCATCAAGGCTAAAGCAATGGACAGTTCTAATCGTTCAGGAAATTTTGTTGGCGCTGCATTACATAAACATTTGCATCCTGACTGGAAAATTGCTATCAAATCGGAATACAATAAACAATACACAGCAGGTGGAGATGATGGTATCATCGATGGACTTTATGGAGACGAGGAATGGCGTAAAGGCGGATGGCAAGGTTATCAGGGGCAGGATTTCGAAGCGGTGATTGATATGGGTGCGGAGAAAGACATTTCTGAACTCACCACTGGATTTTTGCAGGATACACGTTCATGGATCTTAATGCCATTAAGCATTTCTTATGAAATTTCAACCGACAATATTACTTTCAAAAAAGTTGGTGAAGCGATAAATGATCTCCGGGATACAGTACTGACCAATACAGTAAAAAGATTTGTAACGAATTTCCCTTCTGAAAAGGCAAGGTACATCAAAGTAAAAGCAAAAAATTACGGCGAACTACCAACGTGGCATCAAGGTGCAGGTGGAATGGCTTTTATTTTTGTGGATGAGATTGAAGTTAAATAAATTAACGAAAATTTGGTTTAATCGAATGAAAAAAATAATATTATTTTGGAGTATAGCTTTGTTGACTTCCTGCTCAGGTAATTTGAATGAAAAAAAGGATGGGAATAATGAAAATCCTCAAATGCAAGGTGATTCTGTTGGTAGCAATGTTCAATCTCTGGTAATTGTTCAGGAACTGATTGCTAAAATTGAAAGCGATACACCTAACTTTACGATCAAAACTCTGGAGAACGAAGAATTCATGGATCATGCAACAGATGGTGGT
>ERZ795044.1230-NODE-1230-length-23271-cov-5.711277_pt1 | contig 23271 bp, 21 predicted proteins | sample MGYA00375128_ERZ795044 | MGnify/ENA primary metagenome ERZ795044 (study PRJEB30173, sample SAMN05720213) | anaerobic digester metagenome | isolation source: active sludge of municipal wastewater-treating anaerobic digesters | place: USA | collected 2014-12-22 ... | reverse complement strand
ACTTGTTGTCGCGGGCGAAGTCACGCTCGCCCTGGTACACCTGGATCATCACCGAGGGCTGGTTGTCGTCGGCCGTGGTGAAGACCTCGGAACGCTTGGTGGGGATCGTGGTGTTGCGCTCGATGATGCGCGTCATCACGCCACCCTTGGTCTCGATGCCCAGCGACAGCGGGGTCACGTCGAGGAGCAGCACGTCCTTGACCTCGCCCTTGAGGACGCCGGCCTGGAGGGACGCACCGAGTGCGACGACCTCATCGGGGTTGACGCCCTTGTGGGGCTCCTTGCCGCCGGACAGTTCCTTGACGAGTTCGACGACGGCCGGCATGCGGGTGGAACCACCGACGAGGATGATCTGGTCGATCTGGCCCACGCTGATCTTGCCGTCCGACAACACCGAGTTGAAGGGTGCGCGGCAGCGGTCGAGCAGGTCCTGCGTCAGGCGCTGGAACTCGGCGCGGGTCAGCTTCTCGTCGAGGTGGAGGGGCCCCTCGGCGCCGGCCGTGATGTAGGGCAGGTTGATTGAGGTGTCGGCCGCGCTGGACAGCTCGATCTTGGCGCGCTCCGCGGCCTCCTGAAGACGCTGACGAGCCATCTTGTCGTTGGACAGGTCGATGCCGAACTTGTTCTTGAACTGCGTCACGAGCCAGTCGACGACGCGCTGGTCCCAGTCGTCGCCACCGAGGCGGGCGTCACCCTTGGTGGCCTTGACCTCGAAGACGCCGTCCGAGATGTCGAGCAGGGAGACGTCGAACGTGCCGCCACCGAGGTCGAAGACCAGGACGGTCTGCTCCTGGTCGGCCTTGTCAAGGCCGTAGGCCAGTGCCGCGGCGGTGGGCTCGTTGATGATGCGGTCGACGATGAGGCCGGCGATCTCGCCGGCTTCCTTCGTGGCCTGGCGCTCGGCGTCCCCGAAGTAGGCGGGGACGGTGATGACGGCGTTGGTGACCGGTTCACCCAGGTAGGCCTCGGCGTCCCGCTTCAACTTCTGCAGGACGAAGGCGCTGATCTGCTGGGGACGGTAATCCTTGTCGTCGATCTTGATCTTCCAGGCGCCGCCCATGTGGCGCTTGACGGAACGGATGGTGCGGTCGACGTTGGTGACGGCCTGGCGCTTGGCGACCTCGCCGACCAGGACTTCGCCGCCGCGGGCGAACGCGACGACCGAGGGCGTGGTGCGCGCGCCTTCGGCGTTGGGGATGACGGTGGGTTCGCCACCTTCGAGAACCGCGACGACCGAGTTGGTGGTGCCGAGGTCGATACCGACTGCACGAGCCATGAGTGTTTCCTCCGTGTGGGACAGAGTCCGTGTGGGACAGGTGTGGTGCTGGATGACGTGGATGGTGATGAACGTGTTTGCTTCTTGAGCGTTGCAGGCTCAACCTTACGACCAGGTGCGGACGCCGACAAGTCGAAGTTGAGTCCATGTCACTCAACCATGGTTGTTTCAGGGTTGTTCCCGATGGTCAGTGCTGTCCGGAGGTCTCGGCGGCATCAGGCAGAATGGGCGCGTGAATCCCGACGACCTGACCAGCCTGCTCCCCGACGTCATCGCTGCCCACTGGGCGCTGACCGGCGTCCATGTCGATCCCATCGGCCAGACCGACGCCACGATCACCGCGGACGTCGCGTCCGACCAGGGGCAATGGGTCGCCACCCTCGTCCCTGCCGACGGTGGCGATGCGCTCTTCGCGGGGACGCTCGCCACGGCAGCGCTCGCGGGCTCGGGCGTCCGGGTGGGTGCCGCCCTGACCACCACCGACGGACGCACGGTCGTCGACGTCGCCGACGGCACGCTCGCCCTCCTCGAGCCCGTCCCCGGACGTCCGTTGACCGCGTCCGCCGACGACCAGGCCCTCATGGGCGACATCCTGGGACGCGTCCACCGCGCAGGGCTCGCCGATGACGAGACCGAATCGGCCTTCTTCTCGTGGCTCGCCCCCGCCGATCCCGGCCTCCAGGCGGAATTGTGGGTCGCGCGGGCGGTCGCGGCAGCGCTCATCGGCTACAAGGACGCCGAGGCGAGCCTGACCTTCGGCTACGTCCACTGCGACCCGTCGCCCGGGACCTTCCGCATCGACGCCGACGGGACGCCCGGGCTGGCCGACTGGTCGGGCGCCGAAGTGGGGCCGTTGCTGTACGACGTGGCCACGGCGGCCAGCCACCTCGGACGCCGGCCCGACGCGCAACCCTTCCTCGAGGCCTACCTTGCGTCCGGGGTGATCGGACGCGAGGAACTCGAGACGCACCTGGACGCCCTGCTCGTCTACCGCTGGGCCGTCCAGGCGGCCTACTGGTCGTTCCGGATCCTGACCGCCGACCCGAGCGGCAAGCAGCGTTCGGAGACCGACATCGCCGGCCTCGAGCACGCCCACCAGGAATTGCTGGCGCTCGGCGTCGACTGACCGGGACGCTACTCGGCCAGGCCGAGGGAGTCGATGAGCGCGTTGACGTGCGCCTCGATGTCGTCGCGGACGAGGCGCATCCGGTCCGCGCCCATGATGCCGCGCGCCGACGGCTCGTCGATGATCCAGCGGTGCACCGCCGCCCGCATGCCCGCCGGTGGCTCGAGGTCGACGTCACTCCCGAGGATCACGACGGCGTCCGCAGAGAGCAGGGCCTCGTCGTCGAGGGGCTTGGTGCGCGAGCGGGACATCTCGCCGCCGATCTCGCGGATCACTCCGGCCGCCAACGGGCTGACCCGGCGCGCGGGTTGGGTGCCCGCTGATGACACGCGGCAGCGCGTGCCCGCCTTCAGGTTCATCAGGGCCTCGGCCATCTGGGACCGACCGGCGTTCGACGTGCACACGAAGATGACGTGTGGCATGGGCGCATACACGACGGTCGGTCCGTTGACGGCCGACTCGGCGGGTTCGTGCCCGTCGAGCAGTGCTCGCATCACGTCGACGTGTCCGGCGTGCCTGGTGACGTCCTCGAAGAGATGCACCATGGCCGCGTGGAGGGTGATGACCTGACCCGCGCGCGTCACACCCCGGGCGTCCATCTCGACGTTGCGGATCACGCGGTCGGCGCACTCCCTGGCTCGCCGGTAGTCGGCGAACACGCCGTCGACGGACGCATGGGGCCCGACGCGAAGGTCGACCTCCGAATGGTCGTCGGGCACCCGAACCGCCACCTCATTGCCGAAAGGTTCGCAGATCCACACCGTCTCGCTCTCGGCCAGGTGCTGCAGCAGGCCGAGCAGGGAGTTGCCCGACGGTGTCAACACCTGCCGCAACTGGGCCTCGGAGAGGGCGTGGAGTGTCATGACGATGTCGGCGCGCTGCCGCGCCAGGGCTTCCAGCAGGGGGTCCTTCTCCCCTGCGACTGGAGCACCCGGCTGTGGCATACGCTGATTCTTCCGGGTATGCGTGGGGTTGTGTGGGGATCGGGGCGAATCGCTCGCAGCCTTCCTTGACAGCGATCACAGGGGGCGGTTGAATGCCCCAACGCGGCCAGGGGGTCAGGCTGCCCGAGCCCCGGACAGCCGCAACGACTCTGCGGACGCCGATTCCACCGCCCAGCCGCGTGATTCGAGGTGGGCGAGCACGTCAGCATCGGGTCGCACGAGCAGGTCACCCCACGCGGTGTCGCACGCGGCGATCACCTCGTCGACGAGTCGCGACGCGAGCCAGGGGTCGAGGGCACGGTCGAGGTCAGCGATGCAGACCTGGTGCAGGTGGATGTTGCCGTCGTGCGCATCGGCAGCCGCGAACCCGACGACGCGATCCCGGACGAGCGCGACTGCCACGTGGTAACGCGGACGCCGGGAGGAAAGCAGCCAGCGATTCACGGCGGCGGTCGAATCGGCGCGTTCAACGGCGTCCAGGTGGTGCACCCACGCGTGCATGGAATCGCCGTGAAGAACCCTGACGTCCATCGAGACCTCCTCAGCGTCCAGATCTTGTGTCTGGCGAATCAGCTAGACACTACCGGTGGTGGCGTGATCCTGGTGCGGACACGCCCTTCAACGCACGTGTCGCGCTCGCAGGACCAGCTCGAGCTCGAAGCGGACGTCCGGGTCGTCGAGTTCCTCGCCGAACAGGTCGCGCAACTGTGCGACGCGATAGCCGATGGTCTGCTCGTGGACGTGCAACTCGGCCGCCATCGGCGCACGCTGACCCCGGTGGCGCAGCCAGCAGGCCAGGGTGTCGGTGAGGCGTTCGCGCTGACCCGGACGCACACCCTGCAACGGCGCCAGCCGCCACTCGCCCAGCTGGGACACGAGGTCTGGTTCCGCGTGCACGATCAGGTCGGCCAGATGCTCCTCGGCCCAGGCCGCATCCCCCTCCGGCCCGGTCACGACGGCCCGCACTGCGCGGGCCAGACGCCACGACTCCGACACCTTCCGGTGGACGCGTGCCGGCCCGACACCGGCCCCGCGTCCGGCCAGGGCTGCATCGACGCGGGCCCGGGCAGCGGGCGTGAGTGGCTCGGGCAGCAGGACGACGACCTCACCCGGACGCGCAACTGTCAGCGCCTGCGGCAGCGCCGCGCGCAGCCCCTCGGACGTCGCCTCGGGTACGCTGACCGCCACCAGCCGATCCGGGATGGCCCAACCGGCCGCCCTCGACGCGGCGGCAAGGGACTCCGCGTCCGCCTCGCCGCGCAGCAGGAGGTCGGCGAGGGCGACGCGCAGCCGGTCGCGCTCCCCCGCCTGCTCGCTCAGCTCGGCGGCATAACCGTGTGCGCTGGCGGCCGACAGTTCCTCGATGTAGGCGAGGACCGATTCGCCCAGCAGGACGACGTCCGCGCTGTCGAGGCCGGCGTAGAGCGCGATCGCCGAGAACTCGCGGAAAGCCGTCCGCGCACTGGAGCGGTAGGCGGCCAGCAGTGCGTCGATGGTTCGTCCCTGCGTGACCTCGCCGCGTCCGAGCCTGGTGTAGACACCCCGGTCGTCCGGCCCCAGCGCCGGCCAGTCGGTGCCGGGCAGCTGGGCGAAGCGGGCGAACGCCACCTGCACCCCGCGTGACAGACCGGCCCCGAAGCGACCCTCCATCGGACGCGCATACTCGGGCACGTCGAGGGGCAGCACACGGATCACCTCGGCGGCGACGGCGTCCGCATTGTCACGCAGGAGTCCGGCAACTTGGTCGGACAACGATAACCACGGCTGCCCGTTCAGTGCGACATCCACCCCAACTCCCCATTTCTTGTCGTGTGACGATAGTCATCTGCCTCGATGGTATCCCCCGACGACGAGGGCGCAACCGCCCCCGCACGGGAGAATTGTCTGGTGGGCACACTCTGGTCGAAGGCGGCGCGCGTGTTCACCACGCCCCACCACCCCGAGGACTTCTGGGCGCTCGTCAACCCGCTGGCCAGCGCACGGCAGTTGCGCGGCGTCGTCACCGCCGTCGTCCGCGAGACCCCGCAGGCCGCGACCATCTCGTTCCGTCCGGGCAAGGGCTGGGACGCGCACCTGGCCGGCCAGTACGCACGCATCGGCGTCGAGATCGACGGCGTCCGACACTGGCGCAGCTACTCCCTCTCGGCCGCCGAGGGACGCGACCCCGCCATCACCGTCACCGACATCGGCAGGGTCTCCCACGGCCTCGTCTCGGGGACGCGCGTGGGAGACGTCCTGTTCCTCGCACCGCCACAGGGCGACTTCCTGCTGCCCACCCATCCGCGTCCGCTGCTGATGCTCACCGCCGGCAGCGGACTCACGCCGGTCATGAGCATGATCCGCACCCTTGTGCCCGCCCGCGCGGACGCCGACGTCGTCCTCGTCCACTCCGCGCGCACGCCTGCGGACGCCCTGTTCCGCGAGGAGCTCCTCGAGACAGCCGACCAGTTCAGCGGCCTGGTCGTGCACCACTGGTTCACCACCGAACGTGGACGCCGCCTCGACCTCACCTCGACCGCCGACCTCGACCTCCTCGCCCCCGACTGGCGCGACCGGGTCGCCTACACGTGCGGGCCTGTGGAGATGCTGGACGCGGCGGAGGCGCTGTGGGCGTCCGAGGGTGGCGACGTGCGCATGGAACGCTTCGCACCGACCCTGCTCCCCGGCACGGGCGGGCACGGAGGCACCATCAGCTTCGAGAAGTCCGACCGCGAGGTGGACGCGGATGGCGCGACCACACTCCTCGACGCCGGCGAGGAGGCGGGAGTCCTCATGCCCTCCGGGTGCCGCATGGGCATCTGCCACACCTGCCTGACCCCCCTGCTGGGCGGCCAGGTGCGCGACCTGCGCACCGGCGAACTGCACGGCGACGAGGGCGAACTCATCCAGACCTGCGTGAACGCCCCCGCCGGGCCCGTCCGGCTCGACCTCTGACCCGTCCCCGAGGAGCCCCTGTGACCACCACCACCATCGAGCGCCGCAGCCCCGTGATCGCACCGAGCGGTCACCCGACCGTGCGTCCGCCGGCCGCCGCCCACCTCTCGGACGAGGACGTCGCCCGACTGGGCGCGGAACTCGACGCGATCCGCGACGAGGTCATCGCGTCCCGGGGCGCCTCGGACGCTGCCTACATCCGTCGCATGATCAGACTGCAGCGGACGCTTGAGATCGGCGGTCGGGCCGCGCTCGTCGTGGCGAGCTTCCCACCCGCCTGGATCGCCGGGACGGCCATGCTCAGCATCGCGAAGATCCTCGAGAACATGGAGATCGGGCACAACGTGCTCCACGGCCAGTGGGACTGGATGCGCGACCCCGACATCCACTCCTCGACCTGGGAGTGGGATTTCGTGGCACCGGCGTCGGGGTGGCGTCATGCGCACAACGACCTGCACCACACGTGGACGAACGTGGTCGGCAGGGACCGGGACGTCGGCTACACGGTGCTGCGCATGGATGACTCGATCCCCTGGCGTCCCCGGCATCTGCTCAACCCGGTGATGAACGCGATCCTCGCCCCGATCTTCGAGTGGGCGATCGCGTTGTTCGACCTCGAACTGGACGCGGTCAAGGAGGGCAAGAAGACAAGGAAGGCCCTCAACTCCGACCTTCGCGAACTGGGCGTCAAGTTCTCACGCCAGGTCGCCAAGGACTACCTGGCCACGCCCGGCGTGGCGGCGCTGACGGGGTCGTTCGTCCCGGCCCTCCTGGCCACGCTCTCGGCCAACGCGATCCGCAACATCTGGGCGCACGCCGTCATCTTCTGCGGCCATTTCCCGGACGGGACCGACACGTTCACCGAGGAGATGATCGAGGGCGAGACCCGCGGCGACTGGTACATCCGCCAGATGATCGGGTCGGCCAACATCTCGGGTTCGAAGCTGATGCACACGATGACGGGTAACCTGTCGCACCAGATCGAGCACCACCTCTTCCCCGACCTTCCCAGCAATCGCTACGCCGAGGTGGCCGTCAAGGTCCGCGAGATCTCCGAACGCTACGGGCTCCCGTACACGACCGGGCCACTGCTCAGGCAGGTGGGCTCGACCTGGAAGAAGGTCGCCCGGTTGGCACTTCCCTGACACGGAGCACCGCCCCTGGTGGTCAGTGGAAGTAGGGGATGATCAGGTAGAGGGCGTAGACCACGACGCAGGCCACCAGGCCGACGAGCACATAGCCGACGCCGGGGAGCACGCCCGCCGGTTCCCCCCGCGTCTGCTTCGCATGGCCGGTGTCGAGTGCCAGGGCAGCCGTCGCCACCACGGTGACCACGATGACGGCCACGACGAGTGTGGTGATGGCCACCTGCATCAGGGCAGCCCAGTCGATGGCGAGGATGATCATGCGTTGACCTCGTTCTTGCGCACCACGTGAACGTTGACGTCGTCATTGACATTGGACGCGTCCACCTTGTGATGGCTGGCCAGGCGCAGGATCGCGAACACCCCGGCGAGCATGAGCACGCCCACGATGGCCACACCGATGACGTTGTTCCATTCGGTGAGCAGCGCGGCGAGACCTCCCACGATCCCTGCAGCCGGCAGGGTGAGCAGCCAGGCGATCAACATGCGTCCGGCGATCCGCCAGCGCACAGGGGTTCGACGTCCCACACCCGACCCGAGGATCGACCCGGTGGCGACGTGAGTCGTCGACAGGCCGAAACCGAGATGCGAGGACGCGAGGATCGCGACGGTCGAAGCGGTCTCTGCGGCAAAGCCCTGCGCGGGTTCGATCTCGACGACGCCCTTGCCCATCGTGCGCATGATGCGCCAGCCACCCGAGTAGGTGCCCAGACCGATGGCGAGGCCTGCGAGCAGGATGACCCACCACATCGGGTGCGTCCCACCCACCTCAGCGGCCTGGTATCCGCCGGCCACGAGCACGAGGGTGATGATGCCCATCGTCTTCTGGCCGTCGGCGGTGCCGTGCGCGAGGGCGACCATGGACGCCGAGACCCGTTGGCCGTTCTTGAAGAGGATCTCGGAGTGTCGTTGCGTGTGATCGGTGATGCGATAGGCCAGCCAGGTGGCCATCCCTGCCGCCAGACCGGCCACGACTGGGGCCACCAGCGCCGGGAGCAGGATCTTCGAGACGATCACGCTGCCGTGGATGCCCTGCGCGCCCGCGCCCACGAGCACGGCGCCGATGAGTCCACCGAAGAGGGCGTGGGACGAACTGGACGGCAGGCCCAGCAACCAGGTCGCGAGATTCCAGAGGATGGCGCCTGCGAGGCCGGCGAACACCATGGTGGGGGTGACGAGCTTGTCGTCGACGATCCCGCCGGAGATGGTCTTCGCCACGGCGTTCGCCATGAAGGCGCCGACCACGTTGAGGACGGCAGCCACCAGCACTGCCCGCTTGGGGCTGAAGGCCCCCGTGGCCACCGAGGTGGCCATCGCATTGGCGGAGTCATGGAAGCCGTTGGTGAAGTCGAAGACGAGCGCCGTGATGACGACGATGACGACGATGGTGAGGGTCACGAGGACCACCCACTGGTGCCGGACATACTGTTCCCCTTGTTCGAATGGTGTGGGGGTCGGGTGCCGCTCGGCAGCCGTGGCGTCAAAGGTGACACCGTCATGTGAAAAGCATATCCAGAGGGCGGACGTCGGTGAACCAGCGGGGGCACGTACGAGCTGTGGGTGCCCGTGAAGAACATCCTTGGACAAACTTTGGACAAAGTGCATCCAAACTCAGGACACCGGTCGTAGTAGGGGGTGTAGGTCACACCAGGGTGACCACGACGCCCCACCGAAAGGACTCGCCATGATCACCACCCGCCTCATCCTCGCCGGCGCTCTCGCGGCCTCGGCCCTCGGCTTCGCGGCCGCACCCGCCCACGCCGCCGACGACGCCACAGTCTCCGTGCTCCACGGTGTCCCCGGCGCCACCGTCGACGTCTACGCCAACGGTTCCGCGCTGCTCACCGACTTCAAGCCCGGCACACTCACCGACCCGGTCAAGCTGCCGGCCGGCGAGTACGACCTCAAGGTGACCGCCGCCGGAGCCGGTGCTGACGGCGACGCCGTCATCGAGGCCAACGACGTCAACGTCCCGGGCGGTGCGAACATCACCGTCGTGGCGCATCTGGACGCCGCCGGCAAGCCCACCCTCACCCCGTTCGTCAACGACGTCTCGACCATGGACGCCGGAATGGGACGCCTGACGGTTCGCCACGTGGCCGCCGCTCCCGAGGTCGACGTCCGCGCCAACGGCAAGGTGGCCTTCGCCTCGCTCGCCAACCCCAAGGAAGTCAAGGCTGACCTCGCCGCCGGCACCATCTCGGCGGACGTCGTGCTCGCTGGCACCGACACCGTCGCCATCGGCCCGGCCGACGTGACCCTGAAGGAAGGCACGAACACGATCGTCTACGCGTGGGGCAGCGCTGCTGACGCCAACCTCGCACTGGCCGTCCAGACGATCTCCGGCCTCCACTCCTCGCCGACCGGCGTGCCCGCGGGCTCCGGTGGCCAGGCTGACGACGCCGCACTGGCCGCCCAGATGGGCGCAGCACTCCTCACCGCGATGGCCGCCGGCGCCGGCGTCCTGGCCGTCACCCGCCGCAAGGCCACTGAGCGGGCGTGACAATGCCCCGGATACTCAAGGCGAGGGTGGCTGTCGCTGCGGCGGCGGCCACCCTCGCCGGTGTCGTGACGTTCACTGCCATGGGCGGGACGCGCGACCCAGCGTCCGCCCTGGCGGCCGCGGAAGCGGCGCTCCCCACCACCTCGCCCACCATGGTCGTGAGCACGACGAACACCGTGAGCCCCACACCGTCGGTGAGTGCGAGTCGATCCCCCAACCCCCGCCCCACCGGCGTCCTCCGGGCCAGTGACGCTTCGCTCACGGCGGCGCGTCCCGCGTCCAGACCACCGACCCGGATCCGCATCCCGTCCCTCGGGGCTGTGCTGGGCATCGACCCCATGGGGCTTGATCGTGATGGCGCCATGGCGCTTCCCGAAAGCCCTTCCCGGGCGGGCTGGTACCGCTTCGGACCAACCCCTGGCGAAGGCGCGGGGGCTACGGTGGTCGCCGCCCACATCGACTCCAGGGCCGAGGGAGCGGGCCCGTTCGCCGGCCTTCGCACCCTCGACAAGGGTGACCTGATCGCGGTGGTCGCGGGCCGGACCATCCGGTACCGGGCCACGGACGTCCTCAGGATCGACAAGGGCGAGCTGGACCTCGACTCCGTCTTCTCCCGCACCGGCCCGGAGCGCCTGCACGTCGTGAGTTGCGGCGGGCCCTTCAACCGCGTCACCAGGCACTACGAGGACAACATCGTGGTGATAGCCGTCCCTGTTGGCGCAGGATCACCGTGACCGGCGCCCGTCACGCAGCGGCTTCAGCCGGCTCGAAACCGAGGAACACGAAGACGAACACCGACATGAGGATGACGACGGTCTTGGTCACGTCGTCCTTGATCCTGCCGTTGTAGCGCTGCCCAGTTGGCCGTCATGGCCTCAGAAATTCCGCACTTGTACGTGCGCCGGGCCGGAACCGCCCCCTGGGATGACCGGTGACGCGCCGCACCCGCACCAACCCGGCCCCCACGCGTCCCGGCGTTAGCCTTGGAGTCAGGTCACCCCCTCGTGTGATCGTGTCGACAGGAGTGCTGATGAAGTCCTTCGTCCGAGTGCTGCAGGACATGGTGCTCCTGGTCGCGCGCATCGCCATCGGCGTGGTGCTCGTCGCGCACGGGTACTGGCGCTGGCAGGTGCAGGGCATCGACACCGAGATCGCCCACCTCACCGAGCGGGGTGTCTGGGAGCCGACCCTGCTGGCCTGGGGGGCCACGGTGTTCGAGTTGATCGGTGGCGTCCTGCTCGTGTTCGGGTTGGCCGTGCCGGTCATCGGCCTCGTGATGGTCGTGCAGAATGTGCTCGTCATCGCCTGGCTGCGCTGGCGCAACGGGGTGTTCCAGGTCGACGGCGGCTGGGAGTACAACCTCGTGCTCGCCGCCGTGGGGCTGCTCTTCTTCGGCTTCGGATCAGGACGTGCCGGGCTCGACGCGCTGTTCCGCCGCAGGGGTCCGGACGCCGAGTACCGGACCATCGACGACAACGCACCCGCCTGAGGTCTGGGGTTCTCACGATCTGCGATTCACACGTCCGCCTTCACAGGGATTGCACAGCAACTGCACAGCGCCATCCCACCCTGCGGTGCGACAGTGGTGGCATGGTCCGATTCGATGCGATGACAGAACACCTCACCCGACCCGACGGGTCGCCCATCCGCGTCCTGACCGTGGACGACGAGCCCAGCCTCACCGAACTCCTGTCGATGGCCATGCGCTACGAGGGCTGGGAGGTGTCGACCGCGGCGTCCGGATTGGGTGCCGTGAAGACGGCGCGTGACGTACGTCCGGACGCCATCGTGCTCGACATGATGCTTCCTGACTTCGACGGCCTCGAGGTGATGCGCCGCATCCGCACCGAACAACCGGACGTCCCTGTCATCTTCCTCACCGCGAAGGACGCCGTCGCCGACCGCATCGGCGGCCTGACCGCGGGTGGGGACGACTACGTGACCAAGCCGTTCAGCCTCGAGGAACTCATCGCCCGATTGCGTGGCCTGCTGCGCCGCAGCGGCGCCACCACCCCGCGGGACGACTCCCTGCTCGCAGTGGGCGACCTGACGCTCGACGAGGACTCCCACGAAGTCGCCCGTGGTGGCGAGGAGATCAACCTCACCGCGACGGAGTTCGAACTGTTGCGCTACCTGATGCGCAACCCCAAGCGCGTGCTCTCGAAGGCGCAGATCCTCGATCGGGTGTGGAACTACGACTTCGGGGGCCAGGCCAACGTGGTGGAGCTCTACATCAGTTACCTGCGCAAGAAGGTCGACGCCGATCGTTCCCCCATGATCCACACCATGCGGGGCGCCGGATACGTCCTGCGACCGGCGGCCGAATGAGCCTCACCCCTCCCGCCGGCGTCCCCGACGTCACGCTGGACGCCAGGTCGCTGCCCCCGCTGAGTCCCCTCGGCCGGGGCACGCTCGGGCGTCGCCTGGTGATCCGGGTGGCTGCCATCGTCGCCCTGGTCGCGTTGCTCCTGGGTCTGCTGAGCACTCTCGCCGCGCGTCAGATCATGATCGCCCAGCTCGACGACCAGCTCGACGCCGCCCTCAGCCGCGAAGCCAAGAGCTCCGACGACGACCGCATTGATGACGACCGCGGGGTGCACCCCACCGGGGTCTTCCTCCCGGGAATGCCCATCGGGACCATCGTCCTCGAGAAGGCCGGCGACAATGCCTGGCGCATCAGCCAGGTCTCGGAAGGGGCACCGAACAAGCTTGACGAGTCGGTCGCGCTCGACCTCATCGCCGTGCCCGTCGACGGCGAGAAGCACACCATTGTCGTCGGTTCACTCGGCACCTTCCGTGCAGAGGCTTTCGACGACAACCTCGGCCACGTCGTCGTCGCCCTGCCCATGGCCGACGTCATCCATGCCCTGTGGCGACTGATCGGCCTCGAGATCGCCCTGACGCTCGTGGCCCTCGCTGCCGCCGCAGCCGTCGTGCGGACGATCGTGATCGCGAGCCTGCGTCCGCTCAACCGGTTGGCAGCGACCGCGACCGAGGTCTCGACCCTCGAACTCGGACGCGGCGAGGTGCAGCTGCCCGTCCGCGTCGCTGCCCCGGACGCCGACCCGACGTCCGAGATCGGACGCGTGGGACACGCCTTCAACCACATGCTCAACAACGTCGAGGGTGCTCTGGCCGCCCGCCAGGAGTCCGAGACCAAGGTGAGGCAGTTCGTGGCGGACGCCAGCCATGAACTGCGCAATCCGCTGGCCGCCATCCGCGGCTATGCAGAACTGACCCGACGCCACCGCGACCAGGTGCCGCCCGACGCCGCATTCGCCATGGGACGCATCGAGGCCGAGAGCGGACGCATGAGCAAGCTCGTCGAGGAACTGCTGCTCCTCGCCCGCCTCGACAGCGAACCCAATCTCGCCCTCTCCCCGACCAACCTCAACGAGTTGGTGCTCACCGCCGTCAGCGACGCCCAGGTCGCCGGCCCCCGGCACGACTGGGGCGTCGACCTCCCGCCGTCCGCCGTGATCGTGCACGCGGACGCCAACCAGATGCACCAGGTGCTCGTGAACCTGCTGGCCAACGCGCGCAAGCACACCCCCGAGGGCACGACCGTCGACACCGCAGTACGTGCCGAGGGCGGAGTCGCCGTGGTGACGGTGACCGACAACGGCCCGGGCATCGACGAGGTCAGCGTCCACCACGTCTTCGAACGCTTCGCCCGCGCCGACACGGCCCGCACGCACACGGCCGAGACGTCCACGGGTTTGGGGCTGGCCATCGTCGCGGCGGTCATGGAGGCCCACGGCGGCACGGCGAGCGTCGACTCCCGCCCCGGACGCACGGTCTTCGCCCTGCGCATTCCCCTCGCCTGACTCAGCAGGTCTCGTCCTGGCCCGTCCAGCAGGGCGGGGTCACGTAGAGGCCGGCGAACGTGTGACGGTCCTCGTCCTGGCTCGGGTAGTAGTCGAGGAAGAGCCCGTCGGCGTACCCGGTCGCACCGGATGGCTGGTCGTGCGCGTCCAACCAGGTGTGGATCGCCGGCGCCTCCAGGGGGAACAGGCCCAGCACATCGTCGGTCCGTCCGAGGAACGCGGCGTTGACCTGGGAACCCGGGGGCGTCATGGCCTCGACGTAGAGCGTCCGGGTGCCGTCGGGCGACCCCTCCAGGTAGAGCGAGAAGTCGACATCCCCCTCTGTGGCCTCGCACGTCAGGCTCCCCCCGGAGACCGGGTCACAAGCCCAGCCCTGGTCCATCAGACGCGGACGCAGACCGGCCGGGTCGCCGGTCAGGACCGCCGACCGTGCGTCCACCGGCAGCCAGTCGAAGGACGACATGATCACCGACCCGTCCGCGAGGCCGCTGACCGAGACGTCCCGGACGATCGTGCGCGTCGGGTCGGCGCCGGTGGCCGCGGCCAGCATCTCGCGGACGCGCGCCCGGTCGTCGGGGTCGCCGAGGTACTGCTCGACGAGCCAGCGCTGGAGTCTCAACCGGTCGGTGTCCCTCGGCTCCCCCGGGTCGGTCTGGATGTCGAGCGCGAGCCGCTCGGGACGTCCGCCGGTCTGCCCTCCGATGTACAACTTGGCCGGCGAGGCGACCTCGTAGTCGAAGCAGACGACCGAGCTGAACTGCGTCTGGCCCTCGTCCTCACATTGAAAGCCGAGATCCTCGGCGTGGGCGCGAATCCCCTCGACCGTGCCCGGCCCGCGACGCGCCGGGTCGGACGCGGCCGGTGCGCTGGACGTCGCCGACGGCCGTTCCCCACTTCCGGTGAAGAGCTGCTGGATGCCGTTCCACAGCCACCATCCACCCAGTGCCACCCCGGTCACCACGCCCGCGATGACAGGCCACGCGATCCTTGTCGTTCGACGCCGCGAAGGAGTCGGACTGATCGGCGCAAACGGGGGAACCCACCCGGCGACCGGCGGTTGGGGCCGCGGCGGCGTCGGTCCGGCCGGGGGCTCGAAGTCGGGCCCCGCGTGGGTGGGTTCGCTCACGCGTCGATGGTAGGCCCCGGCCTGACGTCCCACGCCGGAACGACCCTGTCACGGCTACGCTCGGACGCATGAACCGCGCCGCGCTCGCCCACCTCATCGACCACACCCTCCTCAAGACCGACGCCACGCCCGCCGATGTCGCTGCCCTCGCCGCCGAGGCCCGCGAGCTGGGGACCTACTCGATCTGCGTGTCACCCTCGATGCTCCCCGTGGACGCCGATCTCGGCGACGTCAGGCTCGCGACCGTCTGCGGATTCCCGTCGGGCAAGCACACGGCGTCCACGAAGGCGAACGAGGCACGCGAGTCTGTCGCGAACGGCGCCGCCGAGGTCGACATGGTCATCGACATCGGCCTGCTGAAGGCCGGGCGTCCGGCTGCGGTTCGCGACGAGATCGCCGCCGTGAAGGCCGAGGTGCCGTCGCCGAAGGTGCTGAAGGTCATCATCGAGTCGGCGGCCCTCACCGACGACGAGATCGTGGCCGCCTGCCGCGCGGCCGAGGACGCGGGGGCCGACTTCGTCAAGACCTCCACCGGCTTCCATCCCTCCGGCGGGGCGACGGTCCACGCGGTCGAACTGATGGTCGCCACCGTCGGTGGGCGGCTCGGCGTCAAGGCGTCCGGGGGCATTCGCGACCACGCGTCCGCGATCGCCATGGTCGAGGCCGGCGCCACCCGCCTCGGCGTCTCGGCCAGCAGGGCGATCCTCGACGGCGTCGCCACCGATTCCGACTACTGAGGACGCGACGTGCTGCTCTCTGACCGCGACATCCTGGCCGAGACCGGCGATGGACGCATCGCCATTGACCCGTGGGACCCCGCGATGCTGCAACCCTCGAGCGTCGACGTCCGGCTCGACCGCTTCTTCCGCGTCTTCGAGAACCACCGCTACCCGATGATCGACCCCTCGCTCGAACAAGCCGAGTTGACGCGCGAGATCGCCCCGGTCGGGGACGAGCCCTTCGTGCTCCACCCCGGCGAGTTCGTGCTGGGTGCGACCTACGAGCGGGTGACCCTGCCCGACGACATCGCAGCCAGGCTCGAGGGCAAGTCGTCCCTCGGACGTCTGGGGCTGCTCACCCACTCGACCGCCGGTTTCATCGATCCCGGCTTCAGCGGCCACGTCACCCTCGAACTGTCGAACGTGGCCACCCTGCCGATCGCCCTCTGGCCGGGCATGAAGATCGGCCAGTTGTGCTTCTTCCGCCTCAGCTCACCCTCGCTGCATCCGTACGGCAGCAGCGCCTACCAGTCGCGCTACCAGGGTCAGCGCGGGCCGACGGCGTCCCGCTCGCACCTCAACTTCCATCGGACGCCGATCGACTGAACCCGGGAGGTCGCCATCACGACCGATGGACGCACGAACGGCCGCCCCCGAGGGAGCGGCCGTTCGTACGTTGGAGCCGGGATTACACGTCGTTGACCCGCTTGCCCAGCGCGGCCTTGGCAGCAGCGAAGCGGGCGATCGGGACGCGGAACGGCGAGCAGGACACGTAGTTCAGCCCGACCTCGTGGAAGAACTGGATCGAGTCCGGATCGCCGCCGTGCTCGCCACAGACGCCACACTTCAGGTCCGGCTTGACCGAGCGTCCCTTCTCGACACCGATGCGGACGACCGCACCCACACCGTCGACGTCGATCGACTCGAAGGGGTTCTTCTCGAGCACGCCATCCATGACGTAGGTGGTGAGGAAGCCGTTCTCGGCGTCGTCACGGCTGATGCCGATGGTGGTCTGCGTCAGGTCGTTGGTGCCGAACGAGTAGAAGTCGGCGTACTCGGCGATCTGGTCGGCGACCATGGCCGCCCGAGGCAGCTCGATCATCGTGCCCACCGTGTACGGCAGCACCTTGCCGGCCTTCTCGAACTCGTCGGCCACTGCGGCGTCGACGATCGCACGCTGCATCTTGAGCTCGGCCTGCAGTGCCACCAGCGGGATCATGATCTCGATGCCGACGGTCTCACCCTCGCGCTCCAGGACGGCCAGGGCAGCGCGGATGATGGCGCGGGCCTGCATGTCGGGGATCTCGGGGTAGAGGACGCCGAGCCGGCAGCCACGGGTGCCGAGCATCGGGTTCTGCTCGTGGAGCTTCTTGACCTGCGCCAGCGTGGTGCGGGCCGCCATGAGCTCGGCGGCGTCGCCACCGGTCAGCTCGAGCTTCTGCACCAGCAGGCTCTGCTCCACGATGTTCGGGAGGAACTCGTGCAGCGGCGGGTCGAGCAGGCGCACGGTGACGGGCAGGCCCTTCATCGCGGTGAAGACCTCTTCGAAGTCGGCCTGCTGCATCGGCAGGATCGTCTCGAGGGCGGCGGCGCGCTCCTCGGCGTTCTCGGCGACGATCATCTGGCGGACGGCCGGGAGCCGGTCGGCACCGAAGAACATGTGCTCGGTGCGGCAGAGGCCGATGCCCTCGGCGCCCAGTTCGCGGGCCTTGGTGGCGTCCTCGAAGTTCTCGGCGTTGGCGCGGACGCCCAGCGTCCGGAACTCGTCGGCCCACTTCACGACGTTCTTGAAGTCCTCGTTGATCTGCGGCGGGATGAGCGCGAGCTCCTCGCCGTAGACCTCACCGGTGGTGCCGTTGAGGGTGATGATGTCGCCCTCGTGGAAGACGAGCTCACCGACGGTGAGTGACTTCGCGACGGGATCGATCTTGATGCCGGCGGCACCCGCGACACACGGCTTGCCCATGCCACGCGCCACGACGGCGGCGTGGGAGGTCATGCCACCGTGGGCGGTCAGGATGCCCTGGCAGACGATGACGCCGTGGATGTCGTCGGGAGTGGTCTCGAAACGGACGAGCACGACCGGCTCGCCCTTCGCGCCACGCTCGGCCGCAGTGTCGGCGTCGAAGACGACCTCACCGACGGCCGCACCCGGGGACGCCGGGAGGCCCTTGGCGATCGGCGCCTTGCCGTGCTTGGGATCGATCGCGGGGTGCAGGAGCTGGTCGAGCTGGGCGGGCTCGATGCGGTTGATCGCCTCGGCCTTGTCGATGACGCCCTCGGCGACAAGGTCGGACACGACCTTCAGCGCCGCGGCCGCGGTGCGCTTGCCACTGCGGGTCTGCAGCAGGTAGAGCTTGCCGTTCTCGATGGTGAACTCCATGTCCTGCATGTCCTTGTAGTGCGCCTCCATCTTGTTCATCGTGTCGATGAGCTCGCGGTAGGCCTCGGGCAGGACGGCTTCCATCTCTTCAAGCGGACGCGGGGTGCGGATGCCGGCCACGACGTCCTCGCCCTGCGCGTTGGTGAGGAACTCGCCGTAGAGCTCGCGTTCGCCGGTGGAGGGGTTGCGGGTGAAGCACACGCCGGTGGCGGAGGTCTCGCCACGGTTGCCGAACACCATCTGCATGACGTTGACGGCGGTGCCGAGGTCGGCAGAGATGCCGTTGGCCCTGCGGTAGACGTCGGCGCGCGGGTTCAGCCAGCTCTTGAACACGGCGTCGATGGCGCGGTTCAGCTGCTCGACCGGGTCGGTCGTCCACTCGCCACCCAGCGCCTCGTTGCTGATGGCCTTGAACTCGGCGACCAGTTCCTTGAGGTCCTCGGCGGTGAGGTCGGTGTCGAGGCTGACGCCACGGCGCTGCTTCATCTCGTGCAGGGCGTCCTCGTAGGCATGTCCGTCGACTCCTTCGACGACCTCGCCGTACATCTGGATGAAGCGGCGGTAGCAGTCCCAGGCGAAGCGCTCGTTGCCACTCTCGGCCGCGACGGCCCCGACGGTCTCGTCGGAGATGCCGAGGTTGAGGATCGTGTCCATCATGCCGGGCATCGAGAAGACGGCACCCGAGCGGATCGAGACGAGGAGGGGCTTGTCGGCGCCGCCGAGCGTGCGTCCGGTGCGCTCCTCGAGTCGGGCCAGGCCTTCGGCGACCTGGTCGGTCAGACCCTCGGGCCACTCGCCACCGCGGCGCATGGTCTCGACGGAGGCGACCGTCGTGACGGTGAAGGCGTCCGGGACGGGCACACCCACCCGGTTCATCTCTGCCACGCCGGCACCCTTGCCGCCGAGGAGGTTACGCATCGACGCGTCACCCTCGGACAGGTCGTAGACGTACTTCTGAATCACTTGACTATCTCCTTCGATACCTTTGTGTGGGCCTTGCTGGTTGGATTTCAGGGCCGGATCTTGACGCTTCCGGCCGGTCGGCGGAGCACCGCGCCTGCGCGCCGTGCACGTTGGTCGACGAGGTCGATCACCTTCGCCGCGGCCTCTTCGAGCGCGAGGCCGGTGGTGTCGATGACAGGGCAACCCAGCTTCTTCTGGATGGCCCGCACCTCGTCGAGTTCGTCGTAGATCTGGGCGAGGTCGGCATAACCGTCCTTGGTTCCGAAGCCGCCCAGTCCCTTGACGCGACGGTTGCGGATCTGGAGCAGTCGCTCGGCGTCGATGGTCAGGCCGACGATGCGCCAGCGGTCGAGGCCCATGAGTTCGGCGGGCGGCGCGATGCCGGGGATCAGGGGGACGTTGACCGTCTTGTACCCGCAGTACCCGAGGTAGATCGAGAGGGGCGTCTTGCCGCTCCGGGACGCCCCGATCAAGCAGATGTCGCACTCACGCAGGGCTTCGGGGATCGCACCGTCATCGTTGCGGACGGCGAACTCCATCGCCGAGATCCGCACGAAGTAATCGGCCTCGGCCACCACCGGACGCATGACCACCTCGTCCGCGCTGGCCCCGGACGCCTGCTCGAGGGCCGCCAGGGTGGGGCCCATCAGGTCGGACGACGGCAGGTTCAGTTCTTCGCACGCCCGCGCCACGAGCTTGCGCATGTCTTCGTTGACCAGGGTGTAGAGCACGACCTTGCGGCGCGACTCGTCGGCGCGCAGCTCGTCGAACACCTTGAACAGGCGCTCGGGCGTGTTCACCCGGGCGTGGCGCACGAGGGCGAAGTCGGAGTGACCGAACTGGGCCTGGGCAGCGCGCGAGAGCCGGGCGGCTGTCTCGCCCGACGAGTCTGCGATCACATGGATCTGGATCGGCTCCTGCGGCACGGGAGACAACCTACCCCGTGGACGCGCACCCACCCGAACGGGGTCTCGCGGCACCCGGGTCGCCCCAACCCCGCGCGGCTGACAGGATGGACGGATGACACCGCTGGAGGACCTCCTGCTCGACGAGTACGACGCGCTCGACGTCCCGCGTCCCGGTCGGATCGTGTTGCTCGACCTGCCCGGCATGGTCGACGCCGCGGCGGCCCGCACCGACGACGTGGTCGTCTGGTGTGACGACCTGCGCGACCTCGCCGGGGTCGACCCCTCACTGGTCGCGACCCGTCTCGACGCCGACGCCTTCACGGGCGCGGACGCCGTCTGGATGCGCCTGCCCAAGTCACTCGCCGCCCTCGACGAGTACGCGGAACTGACGGCCGACCACGCCTCCTCCGACGTGCGGCTCGTGGCGTCCGGACGCATCAAGGACATGACCTTCTCGATGAACGAGGTGCTCGCGTCCCACTTCGGGCACGTGTCGGCGTCCCGCGGACGTGGGAAGGCCCGCGTCCTGCGCGCCTGGATTCCCTTCATTGCGGACGCGACCTGGCCGCGGCGCAAGGCCCACGCCGACCTCGGGGTCGACCTCGTCGCCCATGGTCACGTGTTCGCCGGCACCAAGGTCGACCCCGGGACGCGCCTGTTGCTCGACCACTTGAAGGAGATCGGGACCGGTGATGTGCACGACCTCGGGTGCGGCAACGGCGTGATCGCGGTCATGCTCGCCCGGCACCAGAGCGGGAAGTCGCGGGTGTCGGCGTCCGACGTCTCGGCGTCGGCCGTGGCCTCGACGCGTGAGTCGGCGTCCGCCAACCGGGTCAAGGTCGACGTCAGTTGGGCGGACGGCCTGACGCAGCTCGCGGATGCGAGCCTCGACGTGATCGTGACGAACCCTCCCTTCCACACCGGGATCGCCAAGGATTCCGACCCGACGCTGGCGATGTTCGAGGATGCGTCCCGGGTGCTCCGCAAGGGGGGCGAGCTGTGGTGCGTCTACAACTCGCACCTGCCGTGGCGGGGTGCGCTGAATGCGTCCGTCGGGCCGACCCGGGTCGTCGCGCAGAACCCGAAGTACACGCTCACACGCACGATCGCCCGCTGACGGGCGCATGGCCAGGCACAGGCGCCCTGGGTGGGTGCCCCAGCAGCACGGGGCGTGGGCGATGCTCGTCGTGCCGCTGGCCGTCGGGATCGTGCTCCGCGTCCGATCCGGGGACGCTCCCGCCTGGCTGTGGACGCTCGGCCCCACCTGGTTGCTGGGCTACTTCCTGTTCAACGTCGCGGTGCTGTGGGTGAAATCGCCGGCGCGGCGACGCAGTGCCCTCGTACGTCCGTTGGTGACGTATGCGCTGGCCACGGCCGGATTCGGGGTGGCGACACTCGCGCTGGGTGGCTGGGAGCTGTTGTGGTGGACGCCCGTCTTCACCCCGCTCGTCGGCGCTGCGCTGTGGTTGGCGTCGAGCAAACGGGAGCGGTCGTTGGCGTCCGGGGCCGTGACGGTGTTCGCGGCATCGCTGATGACCCTCGTGGCGCGATTCGGTGCGCCGCAAGTCTTGTGGGCCGAGTGGCCGGACACGCGGCACGACACGCTCGTGGCGCTGCTGGTGTTCTGCTATTTCTTCGGGACCGTCTTCTACGTCAAGACAATGATCCGCGAGCGGGGGCAGGCGGCGTGGTTGGCGGCGTCCCTGGGGTGGCATGCGGCGTGCACCGCACTCGCTGGGGGGTTGGCGGTCGCGGGGTGGGCGACGGTCGGGTGGGTGGTGCTGTTCGCGTTGGCCACGGTGCGCGCCTGGCTGATGCCGCGCATCCAACGGGGACGCAGGGTCACGCCGTTGCAGGTCGGACTGCTCGAGATCGCGTTCAGCGTGGCCGTCGTGGTGTGCGCGCTGGGCTGACGCTTGACACAACCCTCCTAGCCGGGGCACAGCCGGGGCACAGGTTGGCTGAATACCCTCGGCGCAAGGTCGAGTCCCACCGGGGCTCGCAGAGACCCGGGAGACCTCTGATGGACGAGAACACCAGCTACGACTACGCCGCCTATGACTACACCCCGCCGCACTCGGCCCCTGAGCCCTCGGCCGCGCCGCCGGAGGGTGAGGAGAAGGAACGCAGGCGCCTCATCACGCCCCTGGTGATCGGCGCCCTGCTCGGCGCTGCCCTGCTGGGCGCGGGAGGTGTCGTGGTCGCGAAGGCCATGGGTGGGAACGACGCGGCCGACGCCGGCCAGGTACAGGGTGGAACCGTGACCGACGGAGGCACCGTCTCAGGACCGGGCGGAACGGTCACCGGAGGTGGGACGACCGACGGCACCCGCCCCGAGCGAGGTGGTGGCTTCGACGGCAGAGACGTCGGGGACGAAGGGGACGACGACGGTGACGGGGATGGCCGCCATGGTGGCGTCCCCCCGCAGGACGGCCAGTTCCCCGGACGTCCCGGCGACGATTCCGGCACCGATTCTGACGGTGACGACTCGGACACTGCGACCGGTGGCGGGGTCGTGGTCGGTGGAACGACCACCGACAGCTGATCACCCCCGTTCTAGGCTGGGCCCGTGGCTGAACTGGTGAGGGTCGGGCTTGTCTCCGCGTCCGGGATCGACGAGCGCGTGCTTGATCGCGCGTCCCGGCTGTCGAACGGGGAGCTTTCGGGACCCGCCGCCGCCCCGTGGGGCATGCGGGCGTCCGTGCTGGGCGAGGTGCACGATGCCGCAGCCCTGCGACGTGACCTCCGCGCACTCTCGCGCGGCACCGGTACCGACGTCGCCGTGGTCACCGGGCCACTCGCCACCCAGCCGCCGAAACTGCTCCTGATGGACGTCGACTCGACCCTCATCAACGAAGAGGTCATCGACGAACTCGCCCACGTCGCCGGCGCAGGCCCACGGGTGGCCGCGATCACCGAGGCGGCGATGCGGGGGGAACTCGACTTCCGGGAAGCCCTCGCCGAGCGCGTGAGCACGCTCGCAGGGCTTCCGGCGTCCGTCTTCGAGACCGTGGCCGACCGCCTCACCCTCTCGCCGGGTGCCCAGAGCCTGGTGGACGCCGCCCACGCGTCGGGGGCGAAGGTCGCCGTGGTGTCGGGGGGCTTCACCGAGGTCGTCGAAATCCTGGCGTCCCGCGTGGGGCTGGACTGGTTCGAAGCCAATCACCTCGAGGTCGTGGACGCCCAGCTCACCGGACGCACGACAGGCGACGTGGTCGACAAACACGCCAAGCTCACCCTCCTGCACCGCTTCGCCGAGACGGCCGGGTGCCGCGCCGACGAGGTCGTCGCGATCGGCGACGGGGCCAACGACCTGCTCATGCTCGGCGCCGCCGGGCTGGGCGTCGCGTTCTGCGCCAAGTCGGTGGCCGCGGACGCCGCGGACGCGTCCCTGACCTTCCGTCGCCTCGACGCCGT
>ERZ795044.1229-NODE-1229-length-23285-cov-7.583771_pt1 | contig 23285 bp, 16 predicted proteins | sample MGYA00375128_ERZ795044 | MGnify/ENA primary metagenome ERZ795044 (study PRJEB30173, sample SAMN05720213) | anaerobic digester metagenome | isolation source: active sludge of municipal wastewater-treating anaerobic digesters | place: USA | collected 2014-12-22 ... | reverse complement strand
ATACCTGCGCCCGACAACGTCAGATTTCTGTAAGCTGAACTTCCAAAAACTGTTTGTGTACCTGCAAGATTATATGAAATCGTACTAGCAACTGCAGCAGTAACAAGAGCTCCTATTGAATTGGTTGCACCATTAAGATTTAAGGTATGTGTCTGTGAACCGGAACTCATGTCGATCGTTCCACTTCCTGACAAACTTCCTGTTACAGTTACAACTCTTGCGGCTGCTGCATCAAATGCTAATGTAGAAGAGTTAATATCTAATGTTGCTCCAATTGTAATTGCAGCTGCAGGCAATGTTTTTATTCCTCCGCCTGAAGTGGCAAGATGGTAGTATGAATAATTTCCTATATTCTGATTTCCGCCACTATTATAATTGACAGTCCCTGCAGTTGGCGCAGCACCACCGCCACCTACAGCACTTGTGATACTACCTGTACCTGTAAATGCGCCTGCAATAAATAAAGTTCCTGTACTTCCGGCAGGAAATAAAAGATAGTTCAGAGTGTTTGCACCCGGCATTGCAATATTTCCAGCAACCGTTACAGTACCTGATACGATTGATAGATATGAATCTCTCGATGCTGTTCCCGAATTCGTCATAGCAACACTTCCGGTTGAAAAGGATCCGAGTACAACTGTTAAATAGCTATTGATATTATTCGAGGTAGGTCCGGTGAGAGTGGTAGCATTTGTAACATTCAATGTCCATGCACCCAATCCATCGAATACAAGTCCTGTATTGTTCGCTGTTCCGGTTATTGTCAATGCGCTGATAGCATTTGGAATTGAATTATCCAGACTGACAATATTATTGTTTCTGATTGTTACTGTTCCGGTTCCGGGATTCTTACCGGGATAATCGCCGGCAGTAGCTGCAACAAAACCTGCACCGTAATCTGCTTGCCATGTCGTACTGGTAGTCCATGCAGACGATGCAATACTTCTGTAATCTCCGTTCGCTGCTTTTAATTGTGAAGTCAAAAATGAAAATAGAAATAACATAAGAAAACATCTTATCACGAAAGCGACAGGACGTATCTTAGGCAAGAAAAGGTAATCGTAAATATATTTGAATTTAATTCGATGCATTTAACCGGATAGTGTGGTAGTTGTGTAATCGTGTGAGTTGATCCATTCAAGCAGAACCATGAAGTTTTTTCATAAGATCAGTGGATAGCAATCTTAAGACGTCATGCTTCAGCAAATACTTTTTATTTACATCTCATCATTTTTTTTTAATCTATTCAATTGATTTTCGAGAGTATTTTACTCAATCAATTTATAGCATTTAGCAGGTAAAGAGTTATAATTCAACCTACGAAAACACGAATTCGTAAGAATTCAGAATTATTTATATAACTTGAAAGAAAAGCGTGAACAGAAAGTTGTAAAAATTAAATTTTTCCAATTAAATTCCGGAACCTGCACAAAATATTCAAAAAATAAGATTTATTTTAACTGTAAGAAAAAGATTCATTTTTCATTTAAAGAAGCATTTCTTCAGGAATACTCCTAAATTACTTTAATGCATTCTAAATTTACCGATTCACGGACGCATGATTTGTGTCAATAATTTCTTTTTTTCAAAATTTTCCTAGTTTTTAATGAATCTTGCAGCTTCAATTTTTGTCTTAAATTCAAGTGTTAAATTATACCATCCGGAACTCAGATCAGAGATATTGAGTGAATTTCCGGTAGATGAAAGCTGCAACTTTCCGCATCTTACCATTTCCCCAACTACGTTGTAAATTTTAAATGAAACTATTTCACCAACATGATCATTGATAATTATTCCGAGCAAATTATCAGCAGGATTTGGATATACAATTGCAGGTCCTGAATTCTCTTCAGTGATCGTATTTAAATTACAAACTTCCATAGCAATTCCTCCTAAATCCTCTGCTAAAACCCCTACTGATTCAAAAACTACCGGAGTCCAGTTTCCATTGTATCCACCTGCGACTATTGCTACTGAGTCTTCTATGAAGTTAATGGGAGAAGAATTGCACATCAGAGAATCATAATTTTTACTCATCCTTGACAAAAAGATATCACTCTCACCTACTCCTTGTCCATATATCGCACCGGCAATTATTATTTCCTGCTGCGTATTTAACAATATATTTACAGCAGTTTCAACTTCTGTTGGTATACCTACAATGAAAGAATTTAAGTAATTCCCGGACGAATCGATCTTCATAATTAATGCATCGGAAAATCCTCCGGAAGATAAAATTGCAGTTTCACCACAGATCAGATAATTACCATCTTCATCGATCAACATATCTTCTGCCCGGTCTTGTTCTGCTGTAACATAGATCTTTTGCCACTGAATATTTCCGGAATCATCCAGTCGCATTAATAATACATCAGACAACGGCTGACCGGAGCCTGTAGTTGTTCCGGCAAAAATAAATCCACCTGCATCCAATGCATACATTTTACCCGGATAAATCTTTCTTAATGCAGGAGCCGTATTATATGTTTTTGCCCAAAGTTGATTTCCTATACTATCAGTTCTGATGAGAAATAAAGTATTTGAATAGAAACCATATCTGGAAGTTCCGACAATAAGAAATCCGCCATCAACGAGTGGTAAGATCTCATCAGCATTTTCAATATCAGGGCCACCAAAATATTTTTTCCAAGTCACGTTTCCAAGACTGTCAGCTTTCAATAAAAGTAATTGTTCATCTGAACTGATATCACACTGGCCGCCAAGAATAAATCCACCATCGTCAGTCATAGAAATACAAGAACCCGATTCATAATTTCCAACTTTATAATTCTTTTGCCAGATAAGATTTCCCGTAAGCGAAATTTTTGCAATATTCAGCAGCGAATTTCCTGTGATCATATCCACCGTTTGACCACAAAACAGATACGATGAATCAGAACCTGCTTCAATCCAATAAATCTGATCTGCATCAATTGTCCCGTATGTTTTGGCCCATTCAATATTTCCATTGTCATCTGTTTTTACAACATATCCATCAACATTACTTCCGGGAGAGTTTCCAAAACTGGAAGTATATCCGGCTAGTATATAGCCACCATCCAATCCATTGATCATTTTATAAACGCCGTCTTCAAAAACACCGCCAAGAGAATGTTGGAAATGCTGCGCTTCTACAGCGGAAATTTTCATCAGACATACTATAATTAAAAAATGCAGCTTTGTTTTCATTTTAAGATCGGCTTAATAATCCTTCAAAGTAAACTTTAATTATCACAATATCTGATGATTTAAAAATACCACATTCACATGCAGGTGATGACAGGCTCTTAATTTCATGATTTGCAAGAAAAATTAATCCCACCAAAGTCAGTCTTCACCCTACTTAAATCACAACTGACCAAAATGCTTACTTAGGTGCGCTTAAATTAAGTACTTTTTCATTGCGTAATTCGGAATACGTTAACATTCATTCGTAAGTCGAAACAAGATATGATGAACTTCCTCTCCCAAATTATTAATTCAAGATCTACTTATAAAAATCTATTACTTCTGAATGGAATACTTTCCTGTTTGTTATTCTACTTTTTTCGTGATCTGACGAGTGGTGAAGAGAAACATTATCTTAGTTATGCCCAGGGATTAGAGTATGGTCGATTCTCACAATGGTGGTTCCTGCCAAACTACATTCCGGATACCATCAGAACACCGGGATATCCTGTTTTTCTTTTTTTAATAGAAAAGATTTCCAGCAGTATCTACTTTATTAAAGCTATTCAATTCGTGATGTATGGATTATCAGTTTTAATGATCCTGAATGTCGCTTCAAATTACGACAGCAGCTACAAGCTCAGAAATATTTTTCTTTTACTCTTGCTTCCATATGTACAACTTGCAATTTTTACTGTTGCAATTCAACCGGAAGCTTTGATGACTTTCCTGCTGACATTGTATATTTTTATTGACTCGAAGCCTATAAAGCCGGAATGGAAAATAACCTTTATGGGGCTACTAAGCGGGGTTATCTTTCTGGTAGGCCCGGTCTTTTTGTTTTTTCCACTGATACTTTTTGCCATATCGATTGTGACAAAAAGAAATAAACTTTCTTTTGGACTTGCTCTTTCCATGGTCATAATTTATCTACTTACAATTTTGCCTTATGCAATATGGAATCTGAAAAATCACGATGTGATCAGTCTTACTCCAATTGAAAGTGCCGGTGGCGATAAGATCTCATTATTCTCCTCACTTAATCAGGCACAAAACAACATCATTGATCATAGCAAAGAATCAGATTATATTGACTCGGCCTGTGCGCAGTATTTATCGGATGATGATAAAATCAATCTTGCCGAGATGAATACCTATAACGGATTCCAAAAGACTTATAATGCAAAATATACTTTAGCTAAAGAAAAGCTTCTCAAACAACAAACATTAAATCAATTAAGAGAAGAGCCGGCAAACACATTAAAATCGAAAGCAAGTACTATGCTCAGATTATGGCTCAATGAAATGCAACTTACCGATCTGAAAAGCTCAGAACTTAATAAAATATTTCCTGCAAATTATTTTCGCATCATCACGATCATATTCTTCTTAGCTTCTTTGATCTTAATTCCACTTGCGTTCTACAGAAAAAAACTTTCCTGGGTACATTCACAAACCGTGATAATCCTGATAATTTATTTCGGAGTATTACACTTGTTCTTTTCACTTCAGGCAAAGTATACAATTCCTCTCAGACTTATTATCCTCTTACTTTTGGCACAAACTATTGTAGGGCTGTTTACACAACACAAAAAAATGAATAACTCATAACGAATACCGGATTTTAAAAAACCTACAAAATAACTTCCGACTTCCGATTCCTGAATTCAGATGTGGTGTGGAAGTGGATGGCATTAAAACTGTTTTTGATCATCTTCAGCATCCATTCGTTTTCTGAAAGGTAAACAGGGTTTTCTTCTTTGTCGTAAGCAATTGCGGAATTACGACTGCTGATAAAATGATTCAACTGCGCTTCAGTATCACCGGTAATCCAATATGCTTTTGAAAAACTAAGTGACCTGAATTCACATTTTGCACCATACTCATGTTCGAGACGGAATTTGATCACGTCAAATTGAAGTTCTCCAACAGTACCAATTATTTTCCGATTACCGGGCTGTTGAGTAAACAACTGCGCTACTCCTTCCTCTGTTAACTGCTGGATTCCTTTTTCAAGTTGCTTTGCTTTGAATGGATCACGATTTTCTACTTCCTTAAAGATCTCAGGTGAGAAACTTGGGATGCCTTTATAATGCAACATTTCCCCTTCTGAAAGTGTATCTCCGATCTTGAAAATTCCGTTGTCATACAATCCTATTACATCACCGGGATATGCCTCCTCAATCAATGTCTTTTCATTTGCCATGAAACTCGTTGGATTCGTAAAGCGGACTTTTTTATCCAGACGCGTATGGAAGAAAAATTTATTTCTTTCAAATCGCCCTGAACAGATTCTTAAGAAAGCAATTCTGTCGCGATGATTCGGATCAAGGTTTGCATGGATCTTGAACACAAATCCTGAAAACTTATTCTCTTCTGAGTGAACAATTCTCTCTTCTGCTTCACGGGCTGATGGCTGTGGCGCTATCTCCAAAAAAGTTTCAAGCAATTCCAATACACCAAAATTATTTACAGCACTTCCGAAAAAAACCGGAGCTATCAGTCCATCGCGATAAAGTTCCTGATTGAATGGTTCAAATACACCTTCAACAAGATGAACATCTTCACGTAATTTATCTACATACTTTTTTGCAACAAACTTTTCAAGAGAGTCGTCTTCCAGTTCAACGATCTTAGCTTTGTTTTCAGAAATTCCAGTCTTGTTTGGCTCAAACAAATTCAGTTCACGTTTATACAAATTGTAAACTCCCTGAAATGATTCACCCTGACTGATTGGCCATGTCAATGGACGGACGTGAATCTTTAATTTATCCTGCAGTTCATCAAGCAGATCAAACGGATCTTTTCCTTCACGATCCATTTTGTTTATAAAAATGATCACCGGTGTACTGCGCATCCGACAAACTGCCATCAGTTTTTCTGTCTGCTCCTCTACTCCTTTTATACAATCAACTACAAGTATAACTGAATCGACTGCTGTCAAAGTTCTGTATGTATCCTCCGCGAAATCCTTGTGACCGGGAGTATCAAGAATGTTCACCCGCTTTCCTGCATAATCAAATCCCATCACGGAAGTTGCGACAGAAATCCCTCTTTGCTTTTCTATCTCCATAAAATCCGAAGTCGCTGTCTTACGGATTTTATTGCTCTTTACAGCCCCTGCCGTATTGATCGCACCTCCAAAAAGCAATAATTTTTCAGTTAAAGTGGTTTTCCCGGCATCGGGGTGAGATATAATTGCAAATGTCCTGCGTTTGGATATTTCCTTTTCCAACTCCATAGTGTACTGACTTTAGGGCGCGAAAGTAGGGATATTTTTGCAGTTTTCTTTGATTTCAGGTTTCACTTGGTTAAAGCGAATGAATTATTCGTTGTTAGTTTTAAAGATTGTCCGGCCCGTTAGGGCCATACTTTTGGTAACTTTTGAACCATACAAGAGTGTTGAGCCCCTTTAGGGGCGAACTCCATAAACACACAGCTTTTTTCGACAAGGAAAACAAAATTGTACATCAGAAATAAGCCGAATGCAATCACTATAGATTGGAACTTTTACGCATTTGAATTAATGGACACATGCATTGTTTTTAAAGAGTTCGCCCCTAAAGGTGCTTGACCTTCCCGTGTAGTCTGTATATTACCAAAAGTAAGGCCCTAACGGGCCTGTCAATTCAAACATCCATATACTTATTAGGGATTATTGAGTTTGCCTGACTGCGGGAAATAAATAGACTGAAAAGACTACCTTTGCCGCTCAAATAAGTAAAATGGAAATTGGCAAGTACAACGATTTAACGGTTAAAAGCATGGCAATGATAGGTCTTTATCTGACGGATGGAGAAACGGATGTGCTATTGCCAAAAAAATATGTAAAGGGCAACCCAAAAGTTGATGACCAGATCAATGTCTTTGTGTATCTGGACAATGATAACAGGCCTATTGCCACTACACTTCAGCCGTTTGCGTGCGTCGGTGATTTTGTGTTTATGACTGTAAAAGATGTCAATTCACATGGAGCTTTTATGGATTGGGGAATTGCAAAAGATGTTTTTGTTCCCTATGCTGAACAACGAGTAGACATGGAGATCGGCAAACAATATTTAGTGCATTTATTTATTGATGACCATTCCGAACGGATCACTGCAACGACAAAATGGGGTCAGTATATTGAAAAAGATCATGACCTTGAAGTTGATGATGAAGTTCAGATCTTAGTAGCTGAACAAACCGATCTGGGCTTTAAAGTAATTATAGAAAATAAATTTGAAGGACTGATTTTCAAGAATGAAATTTTCGGAGATGTCAGACCGGGTGATATAAGCCGGGCTTATATTAAAAACATTCGTTTCGATGGAAAGATCGATGTTAGTCTGCAGCCTATAGGTTATCATCATATTGAAGATCACAAACTGGTCATACTTCATCAGCTGAAGATCAATAATGGAATTCTTGATCTGGGAGATAAAAGTCCGGCTGAATCTATTTACAGCAAACTAAAGATGAGTAAAAAGAATTTCAAAAGAACGATTGGCGGCTTGTATAAAGACCGGATCATTACCGTAAGCGATTATGAGATCAAGTTAATTGCAACAGATTAAAATATAAATTTTTTAAGTTTTCAAATTGCATAATTAGTTCCTCCACTCAGTCTGACTCAATTCTTATTGCTAATCGCTTCATTAACTTTATATTTTACAACTCTGCCCGTTGCTTCTAATTCCTCTATGTTAAAATTATTTCTTAAGTAATCTTTCAACCTTTGATTCTGAACCACTACTAATGTGTTCGGAAGTATTTCTTTGCTCTGAATGAATTTAATATTTTGTCCATTTGAATTCATAATTTCAACATACACTCGCAAATGAGTATTCAGATCTTCCTGAAGAATTTCATAATCTTTCAAATCATGTTTTCCTCTGAGTGCATCACGGATATAATAACCAAGTTCATAGAAATTTTCTTCACTGGAGCCTTTTTCAAATTTGGGAAGATATACTTTGTCAAGTATAGCCCGGTATGGATTTAACAGAATAAGAAAAAGAAAAGCAAATGGTAAAAAATTATACCGTATAGATTTATTGACCACTTCCATTTTGCCTAAGAGCTCAAAAATCCAGTGTACAAACAATGCTGTTATAAAAGAAATCATCGGATACAATGGCAAGTCATACCATTCGAGTTTTGTTTTGGAAAATGTGATCACAACAAAGTAAATAACAGTTAATATTCCAAAATACTTCGTAACTCTTTGTATTTTCTCATCTGTACTCCAGAAACCTGTCAGAAAACCTAAAGGCAAAAGCAAATACCAAGGTGAAAAGCGACCTCTGATAAAATTATCATAAAAATACCATCCATCTTCCTTATGGTTTTCAATAACAGTCAAAAACCGACCACCCAACTCATTCATAAAAACGGCGCTCAGATATCCTGGAGCTGCCATTTCACGAATCAAATAATAACCAATCGTTAAAAACAAAAACATCCCTAAACCGAAATAAAAATGTTTGTTCCTCAGTAGCTGCACAACCTGTTTCTGCATCAAGGCGAAAATTACGATTGCAGGTGCAAAGAAAAGTGCTGCAACAGATTTCGTAAGAACACCAAATGCCAAACTCAGAAAGAAATAATACAAATATTTATTCTTCCTAGTCTCTGAGTAGGCAAAATAGAAGAGACAAGAAAGTGTTGTGAATAAAGTCAGCATTGCATCATAATCTCCGGTTCTGGTTCCGTGGTATGAGACATATCCCGGAGCAGTAACTAAAATAATGGCCGCAATAAAACCTATCCAGAAGTTTTTCAGGTATCGTATCGAAAAGATCAGCAGTGCTATGCAGGTAAGTAAAGCTGCAAAGGCTGATGGCAATCTCATTGCAAGTTCATTGGGTCCCACAACATCCATTAATAACGCCTGACACCAAATTAAAAATGGCGGCTTTGTATTCCAGAGGTCCGGTTCGCCGCCATAATACGTGACTATAAAATCTTTTTTAAGATGCATTTCATATGCATTCAAGTTAAGACGCGCCTCGTCCCACAATTGAATTGGCACTGAACCTAAATGACTAAAGAGCGGAATACAAACAAGACCAGCGAAGAAAATATACTTGAAGTTCTTTTTGAAAAATTCAGTCATTTGCACATACAATTTAATTTGTTATTCATATAAATTATTCACTTAATGAATTTGAAACTCAGGGTCAAATTTAAAAATAGATATTAATTGTAGCTGAAATTTGTCATGAATTTATCGTTTATACTAAATTCAGAATTCAACCTCTTAAAAGTTAAACAATATATTAAATTTTTATTTCAGATTAAACTTTAGTCGGTAAACTTGGCTTTCGTTACTATTGCATAGCAAAGAGATTCAAAAATTACTATCCGACTGAAACTTAAATCCCAACCGTTTTCCTGTCGTGATCCTGGATTGTAAATTTGCATTTATCACTTCGCCTACACTGATCTGCCCCTGTTGTTCAAATGGCGGAGTAAATGGATCAAAATCGAGACTGTATAGAATTGCTGATTCAATTATTTTCATCAGACATTCTGAGTCTATTACCGAAGTTGAGAAATCATTATAGAGGTAGCTTAATTGTTTTTTTCCTTCTACAAAAAAATGTTTGTCTTTATTAATGAAAATTCTACCGACAAGATATCCTACATCATTTGTCCTGTTATATTTAAAGCTATCACTTAAAAAATTGTATATAAATATTTTTCCGCAATAGGCATTATCCTTATTCTGCTGGACATACTGCGACTTCCATACTTCATGCGTACTGTCGAAAGTAAAAATATTGGTGTGCATAACAAATAATAATGTCTCATCTGCAAGAGTGAATTCAACTTCAAACTCACTGGCGTCTTTGAATGTGACCGTCAGATCGCCACCAAAATTTTTGACACGATTAGTAAGATCACTGCTGATTTCCATAAGCATAGTACGAAGTTCTTCAAATACATCTCTTGTCTTCGAATAAACTTCTTGCTTCAGTGTTACCTTTTTTTTCAGTAACTCAACAATTTTATCATACTTACCTTCTGCCATTTCAATATTTTAGTAAGACCTTGCAAAGACCACTCTTTGCGTCGAGGGATTTCCGGAAAAGATACACTTGCCGGCTTCCTGTTTGTTATCGATCGGAATACAACGGATCGTTGCTTTCGTCTCTTCCTTTATTTTTTCTTCTGTTTCAGATGTTCCATCCCAATGTGCAAGTACGAATCCACCATCATCCAGTCTTGATTTGAACTCATCGTATGAATCCGCTTTGTATGTATGACTTTCTCTGAAATCGGAAGCACGACGATATATATTATCCTGGATCTGTTCAAGCAAATGTTCGATCTTTATTGCAAGATCGGTAATCTGCATTACAGATTTTTCCTTCGTATCACGACGGGCAACTTCAGCAGTTCCATTTTCAAGATCACGCGGCCCAATTGCGATCCGAACCGGAATTCCTTTCAATTCATATTCAGAAAATTTCCAACCCGGTTTATGTGTATCTCTGTCATCGTATTTAACAGAAATATTTTTTGCTTTTAATTCAGCAATGATCTTATCAACTTTCTCTGTGATCAGTTTAAGTTGTTCTTCGCCTTTATAGATCGGAACGATTACAACCTGAATCGGCGCCAGTTTTGGTGGAAGTACTAATCCTTCATCATCACTATGCGCCATTATCAAAGCACCCATCAAACGGGTAGAAACACCCCATGAAGTTGCCCATACAAATTCCTTTTTACCTTCGCGATTTGTAAACTGCACATCAAATGCTTTTGCAAAATTCTGTCCAAGGAAATGCGAGGTCCCGGCCTGCAGTGCTTTTCCATCCTGCATCATTGCTTCTATACAATATGTATCGAGTGCACCGGCAAATCTTTCATTCGCTGTTTTGACTCCTTTCAAAACAGGTATTGCCAGGGTGTTCTCAGCAAAATCTGCGTAGACTTCAAGCATTTTCCGCGTTTCTTCCACCGCTTCGTCAGCAGTTGCATGAGCTGTATGCCCTTCCTGCCATAGAAATTCAGTAGTTCTTAAAAACAACCGCGTTCTCATTTCCCAACGGACAACATTTGCCCATTGATTAACCAGAATAGGTAAATCACGGTACGATTCGATCCAGCCACGATAGGTATTCCAGATAATCGTTTCGGAAGTCGGTCTGACGATCAGCTCCTCCTCCAGTTTGGCATCCGGATCGACCATAATTCCGCCTTTTCCATCATTTTTTAACCGATAATGGGTAACTACGGCACATTCTTTGGCAAAGCCATCAACGTGAGAAGCCTCCTTGGCAAAGAATGATTTTGGAATAAAAAGCGGGAAATATGCGTTAGAATGGCCTGTATCCTTGAACATTTTATCCAGAATCGCCTGCATCTTTTCCCAGATAGCGTAACCATATGGCTTAATGACCATACAACCCCGAACAGCAGAATTTTCTGCCAGATCTGCTTTAACTACAAGGTCTTGATACCATTGGGAATAATTATCTGCTCGGGTTGGAAGTGCTTTACTCATATAGTTTTTGGTACGGTGTTTGTAAATCGTGGGTAACAAAAGTAATAATTAAAATTTGCATTAAAATTACTCTAATAATAATAGTCTAAAGAGCGAAAGGGGAACCCCAAATGAAAAATCTCAAATCACTAATCGGAATTGCCATCATCTTATCGGCTTCTGCATGTACATCAACTTATCAGGCAGGTTCTACAGCTCAGGATGATGTTTATTATTCATCTAAAAACAATCCGGCTCCGGCTCAGCAAACTTATCCTGCAACTCCTGCTGCCCCTGCTAATGATTATAGCAGCAACAACAGTAATTACAATCAGGATAATCAATCGAACCAGAATACTGATCAGAACCAAGGTTCAAATCAGAATTCTAATGATAGCTATAATTCATCGAATGAATATAGCGCTCCTTCAGATCAATACTCGAATTCTACACAGAGTACTGACGGACAAGGTAACACTTATGTTACCAATAACTATTACGACGATTATTACGATTACGAATATTCTTCACGAATCCGTCGCTACTACACTCCCGCAGTTGGTTATGGATATTACGATCCATTCTATACAAATTCATACTGGTATGACTATTCTCCAAATTCATGGGGCGTAAGTATATATCTTGGTTATAACTGGTGGGCTCCAACTTACTATTACTCACAACCTTTCTGCTATGGCGGAGGTTTCGGTTATGGATATTCTTCTTACTACGGATATAATCCATACTGGAATTCCGGTTGGTATGGTGGTGGATATGGAGGTTATCATCATGGATATAACAACGGCTACTACAATGGTTATAATGATGGCTATTGGAATGGCTACTATGCCGGAAATACAAACCCATACTATTACAACTCTTTTGATGACAATAGTCATTACTATGGTCCACGTGGTTCTGTAGGTGGAAATACGCCTCGTGGTGGTTCCGGTCGTGCAGTTGGTTCTATAGGTCAGAAATTCGAAACTGCAGTAGCTCAGGGAAAAATTCCAAGAACTGGAACTAAAGAACCGGATGTTCGTGGAACTTCTCTTGATCGTCCCGGAAAAACTACACAACCTAGAGGCGAACTTAGTAATCCACAAATTGGAAAAGGCGATAATGCTACTTCTACTCCATCACGCGATAACAATCCGGCTCAGACAAGACCATCTAAACCAGGTGTTCAAAATTCTGACGACAGAGGTAGCTTAAGCAAACCCGGAAATTCAGGTGATGTAAAAAATGATGACCGTGGTTCATTAAGTAATCCTTCAAACAATGGCGACATTAAAAATACGAATGATCGCGGTGGATTAAGTAAACCAAATACCGGAGAAAAGCCTGCTAACAACGACAGTAAAAATCAGAATGTTCGTCCAGGAACGCAGCCCACTACTCCACGTAATAACAATGGTGAAATAAAAAATACTACACCGCCACGTCAATACAATCAGCAAACGACACCGCGTCAGAATAATGTTCAGCCGTCTAATCCACGTCAGAACAGTATACAGCAAAATCAAAATCAGAATAATAATTCTCGTCCGGAAACTAATCCACGTCAGAATAACTTTCAAAATAATAATCAAAATGGTGATCCAAGAAATAATAATATCAATTCTCGTCCTGATTATGTTCAACCTAAAAACAATTCAGACCAGAATAAAGATAATTCCCGTAATAGCTTCACGCCAAATCAGGAGCCATCACGTGAGAGTATTAAACAACCTCAACAGGAAATGAACACTACTCCGCGTAATGAGTCAAGAACACCGATCTTCCAGCCTCGTAATGAACCTAAACAGTACAAGCAGGAAAAATCAAATGACTTTCAGCGTTCATCACCTTCAAATTCTGCTCCATCAAGTCCTGCTCCATCACGTGGGAATAATAATAACAACAATAGTGGTGGCAATAAAAGACGATAATCATATTTATTAATCCCAAAGTGTTCAGCCCGCATGGAAAAAGAGAGAGAACTATACTACATGCGGGCTTTTTTTATTCAAGCTTAAGAATCAGATTATGAAAAAAATATTTCAGACAATAATTATACTTTCAGCAGTTATATTTTCGCATACTAAATCAAATGCGCAAACTGATGCTGATGCATTCAGATATTCAGGAACTTCTATCACCGGAACTGCACGTTATACTTCGATGTCAGGTGCTTTCGGTGCATTAGGTGGAGATTTTTCAGGGCTATCGACTAATCCTGCAGGGATAGGAATCTATAGAGGTTCAGAAGTTACTTTCACCCCTTCAATATATGCAGCCAATACGAAATCAACTTTTCTCGGTAATCAAACAAGTGAAAATAAATTCAATTTTAATTTCGGTAATGCCGGTTTGGTTCTTACTAATAAACTAAGAAAAGATGAAGGAAGCGAAGGCTGGAAAAGCTGGAACTTTGGCTTTGGTTATAACCGCCAGGATAACTTTCATACGAGAGTAAATTTTGAAGGAAAAAACCCTGATAACTCTATGCTTGATTACTTTGCTGAAACAGCAGGAAGTCAGGATTATAGTTCACTGAATAGTTTCTATGAATATCTTGCATATTACACTTATCTGATTAACCCGGATAACGACACTGCAACAACGCAATACTCTCCGGCAATAACAGAGTACGGTCAGACACAACGTTATTCGAAGGAAGGTCGTGGTTCGAAAGGCGAAACAGTATTTACTTTCGGCGGGAATTACAACAACAAACTTTATATAGGTGCAACACTTGGTATTAATTCTATCCGTTATTCAGAAGAATCAACTTACGAAGAGATCACTAATTCAAATGTGATTGATTCACTAAAAAGTTACGACTTTAAACAAAATTTAACGACAGAAGGATCCGGTATAAACTTTAAATTCGGTTTGATCTATCGCCCTGCAGATTTTTTCAGATTCGGTCTGGCTATTCATACTCCAACCTGGTATGCAATGCATGATGATTATAAAAATTTCATGACCAGCAGATTCATAGACGGACAAACCTATACTGCAGAATCAGAAGATGGTTCTTTCGATTATGAAATGACAACTCCATTTAAGGCGATCGGAAGTTTCGGATTTATATTCGAAAATATGGGAATACTTGGTATCGATTATGAAATGAATGACTATAGCTCTACGCGTTTCAATTCTACAAATTATGGTTTCTTCGACGAAAATAAATTAGTTCAGGCGAAATACGATGTTACTCATACTTTCCGTGTGGGAACTGAATGGAAATATCTGAACCTAAGTTTTCGCGGTGGTGTGAACTATACAACATCACCGATCAAGTCGACATACACTTTCAGTGGAAGTGATTACAGTAAAATCGGTTACTCTGCAGGTATTGGAATGAAAGAGAAAAACTTCTTCCTTGATCTTGGATATTTATATTCACAAAGCAATCAATATTTTCAACCCTATTCTCTGGCCTTAGAAAGCGTACCCGGTGTTACGAATGATGTGACTACACATAATTTTGTGATTACTTGTGGGTTTAAATTTTAGTTCAAAGTTCAAAGTTCAAAGTTGGCTCCGTAGCATACTACGAAGCCAACTTTGAACTTTGAACTTTGAACCTTGAACTTTGAATCCCTCTGGCTATTCAGGATTACGAAGTAACTTAATCCTATCCAACCCCGCTTGCGCTTTTTGATCAATGCTGTTTTGATATTGGTGACGTTCCATTGATAAACATTTTTTAAAATAACTTTCTGCTTTATCAAGGTCTTTTCTTTCTTCATATAAAATTCCCATCATCAATGCACTGTTGGCTGCAAAATAAAAAGTTGCCGCTGACCCATTGTCAATAGTCTTCTGATAAAGATCGATCGCTTTCTCCTCCTGCCCTGTCTTCTGATAAATTCTTGCCAGCCGGTAAGTAACTTCCAACTGATCTTTATATTTTGGAAAGCTGTCGACAGAAACACCGGCAAGTTCCTGTTGCGCTTTAATATAGTAACCACCATCAAACAATAATCTTGAACGCAATAAAATCCGGTTACCCATCTCCACTTCAGCAGATTCACTCTGTGCTGCCTTGTCTTCATCGATGAATGCTGTTCCGAGCGTTCTGCACTTTGCCATATAGCTGTAATAACCCTGGGAATTATTATTCAGTGATTCTATCCATGCAAGTTTCTGATATGAAGACTTAAGATAATTCTGGCCTTTGAAACGTTTGATAAATTCCTCGAAATCTCTTGAAGCGGAAAGGTCGAGCATCCGGAGTTTGCTCATGCCAAGTTTGTAGTACATGAAATCAATTGGAAATCCATGCATGTAATTCTGAGGGTCTTTGAGAAATGAATATGCATCGTCATTACGACCAAGTTTCATCAGTATTGTTGCAGTACAAAAACGCATCAGTGTGCTATTTTCAGAATAAGGTCTGATATAGAGCATGCATTCTATCAGGTCACCTTCACCAGAATTAAAAGTTGTATATAAATTACTCAGATAAAAAAGCAACTCTTCTCTGTAGCAACTATACTCTGTTTTTTCCAGTGCCTTGAAAAGCGATTTCAGATCACCGGTACCTTGCGCAACGGAACCTTCCATTCCTGCTATCTCAACAAGCCAATGATACTCACGTGGGACTGCACCAATGACTACATCCAGAAATCCTGACAGTTTACTGTTCAGAAGAAATGATGGATGCGAGATCTTATTTTTTTCAATCAGGCGATACGCTTTTCTTATATCTGTAGCAGCTGAAACGTATTCACGGAATTTTACTTTCACCAATGCTTGTTGAATAAGGATCTCCGCTTTTGCATACTGGTGAAAAGGTGATGTGAGATTCTCTTCTTTTTTTTCAAGTACCTTCAGGTTTTCCCCGGATCTCTTTTTGAAAGAATTAAAATATATTTCTTCCTCTGAAATAAATGCTTTCAGAAAGTCGATGTAATTGGAATAAAGGACGACCAGATCATTTCCCGGTTTTTCTTTTTTCTCCTGAATAAGTAGCAAATTCGACTTTTCGAAATCAAGAGAAATGATCGAAGTATATGCGGACTTTAGATTATCGTCGAATTCATAGTAAGCACTACTTAATTTTGATGCCAGAATTAAAAATACCAGGATAATCCACACTCTCATTATGTAATGAATTTAATTGTACAAATCTATCGTTGCAATTCCTGAATGTGGAATTCATCACAAAGTAAAAAACATTACTCAAAAAAAAAGGACTTCATTAAAATGAAATCCTTTTTCTGTATTTTATTGTGAAAATTATTCAGCAACTACTGCTTCTTCATCAGCGATCTTTGGATCAACAAGGATACGTCCGCAATGTTCGCAAACGATCACTTTTTTATGCTGACGAATATCCAATTGGCGCTGAGGCGGGATCTTGTTGAAACATCCACCACATGCATCACGCTGGATAGCAACAACACCCAGACCGTTTCTTGCATTTGTGCGAACACGAGTGTAGGCCGCAAGTAAACGCTCATCGATGATTGTACGCGCTTTAGCCGCAATTTTCACTAACTGATCTTCTTCTTTCTTTGTCTCTTCAACGATACTCGCCAATTCAGTCTGCTTTAACTTCAATACTGACTCGCGATCGTTAAGGATACTTTGAGTTTCTTCTAGAATTAAATTCTTATTGCTAACTTCAATTGCAAATTCCTTCGAACGTTTTTCTGATAACTGAATTTCAAGATTCTGAAATTCGATCTCTTTATTCAATGAATCAAACTCACGGTTATTTTTTACTTTATCCTGCTGAGCTTCGTATTTTTTGATCTGCTCCTTAGAATCTTTAGCAGATTGTTTCTTCTTATTTACCTGATCAGTAAGATTTGTAATTTCTTCGTTAATGTTTGAGATACGAGTGTTCAATCCAACGATTTCATCTTCTAAGTCAGCAACCTCCATTGGTAATTCACCACGGATAGTACGGATCTTGTCGATGTTGGAATCAATTTCCTGTAACACATACAAAGCTTTCAAACGTTCCTCAACTGAAAATTCATTATGATCCAATGCCATAATTTCTTCCAGCTTTTTTTCAAGACGGTTTACATCGATGATCTTTTCAATTTTACGAGGCTTGAATGCTACCTGCTCTTTTTGTTTGATCTTCGCTTTAGCTATTTTTGATAGGCTCACGTTGTGATAATTGTTTTTAGTTTGTCAAATTCAGAAGTCCATCTTCTGAAAAATTTTCCTGCTTCACGGATTTTGATTCGAATTTAATCACTACTTTTAAAGGTAATTGACCGGATTCGTTTTAACCTCCGTTAAACGGACGGCAAATTTAAGAAATTTTTTCAGAATTAACGACTTAAAAAGGTCCATTGTGTACTGTTCACTTTCAAAATGCCCGATGTCGGCAATTACTATTTTTCCTTCTGCATCAAAAAACTGATGATATTTGTAATCTGACGTTATAAATACTTGAGCATCAGCGTATAACGCATCATTTAACAAGAAGCTTCCTGACCCGCCACAAATTGCAACCCTGTTTACAGCCTTTCCGGTTAGTGCCGTATATTTTACAATTCCTGCTTTCATAGTCGTTTTTACATGATTAAGAAACGACATTTCATCCATACTTTGCGGAAGTTCTCCTATGATTCCACTTCCAACGTTTTGATATTCATTGCTTAATGCGTAAATGTCGAATGCAACTTCTTCATAAGGATGTGCACTTCTTATGGCAGATATCATTGACTTTTCCTTTTGAGCTTCAAAAATGACCTCTATACGAACTTCTATGACTTCAGATCTTTCTCCTATTTTCCCTTCAAAAGGACTTGCCTCCGGACCGGGCCGAAAAGTACCGGTTCCTTCGAGGTTAAAACTGCATTGATCATAATTTCCAATCGTTCCGGCACCGGCTTCAAAGAGTGATCTCCTGAGTTTTTCAGCATGTTCAACCGGAACAAAAACAACTAATTTCTTCAAAATTTCTTGTTTTGGAGCCAGAATCTTAACATTTTTCAAACCAATTTTATCAGCGATCATCTGATTTACGCCGCCCATAATATTGTCCATATTGGTATGGGCTGCATAAATTGCAACGTCATTCTTTATAGCAGAAATGACTGTTCTTTCAATATAATTTTTCCCATTCAACTTTTTAAGCCCTGAAAAAACAATTGGATGATGCGCTATAACCAGATTACATCCATTCTTTTTTGCATCCAGAATTACCTCTTCCGTACTATCCAGGCAGATTGTAATCCCAGTAACTTCCATCGCCGGATCGCCAACAATCAGTCCGCAATTGTCATAAGACTCCTGAAACGCTAATGGCGCAATGGTTTCCAGGTAATTGGTAATTTCTTTAATTGTAGTCATGCTTTTTATTTCAATCCTCAATACTACAAAAAATTGCAATCATTCGAATTTTTGTAATTTGCCGCTGTGCAAAATTGGAGAAAGCTATTGTTACCCTTTTCGCCACTCTATGGTTTTATCATAAGAGTGCGTAATTTCATGTTTGACAAGGGCATTTTGAAATCAACTGCCTATTCTACGCCAATAATTGCAGTCGGAAATCTGACCACCGGTGGGACAGGAAAGACGCCTCATATCGAATACCTCATCCGACTTTTGAGAAAAAGCTATAAAGTTGCTACAATAAGCAGAGGTTATGGCAGGAATACTAAAGGTTATATTCACGCAAAAGGCAATTGCAATACAAAGGAAATCGGTGACGAACCAATGCAGTACTTCACCAAGTTCCCGGAAATTTCTGTGAATGTTGCTGAAAAAAGAACCGAAGCTATAGAAAACCTCATCCATTCCATTCAAAAACCGCAAGTGATATTGATGGATGATGCCTTTCAACATCGTTCTGTCAAACCGGGATTAAATATTCTGCTTCTTGAATATGAATTTATTTTCAAAGAAGATTATTTATTACCTGCCGGAAATTTGCGTGAACAATTTTCATCGAGAAACAGAGCGGATGTAATCATTGTTTCAAAGTCGCCATCGATACTTGTTCCCATAGAAAAGAAAAATATTCTTGAAATAATTAAGCCAACTGAAAATCAACAAGTGTTTTTTTCTTACCTGAAGTATGGAGAGTTCAATAAAGTTTTTGGTCAGCAGAGCCCTATGCACATGGGCGCAAGTTATTACATGGAAAAACGATTCACAATTCTGATGGTTACGGGAATTGCAAATCCTTCAGGATTGATTGAATATCTGCGCAGACATACAGATAAGCTGGAGACTTTAATTTTTCCGGATCATCATGAATTTGATTCTAAGGATCTGGAGAAGATCACTGAAACATTTAATAACATTGCTAATCAAAGTAAGATCATAGTAACAACTGAAAAAGATGCAATGCGTTTACGCGATCCGGAGATTGATCCTGCCATTCAGAAACTTCCTTTTTTCTATCTTCCGATAGAAGTTTTTATTCATCAGGAAGAAGAGAAATTCAACAAAATGATCAACGACTATGTTAAAAAGAATTAAATCGAAAAAGTTATTTGTAGTTCAGATCGCACTTTGCAAGCGATTTGAAACTCTCGCCGAGTATCGTTATCTTCGTACAATCAATAATTATAAAATCCTTACATCCTTAGATTAAATGAAAAAAATTCCTCTGTTTACAATTGCATTACTGTTCAGTCTTGCATCAAACGCACAATTTACATTTCAGAATATCGGTTTACTTGGACATTTCGATGACACCACTGTTGCTGCTGAACCTGTATATGGAATCCGGTACCAGGCTTGCTGGGGATGGGTACATCCAACAACACTTCATGAGTACGGTGTGATCGGATCGACAGCAGGAACATATATATTAGATGTTACAGATCCAACTAATCCGATCGAAACAGATTATATTCCACATCGTCAAACGGATGCAATCTGGCATGAATACAAAACGTTCGGAAATTATCTCTACATAATTAGTGATGATGGTGGAAATAACAGCTTACAGATCGCTGACCTTTCTACATTGCCTGACTCAGCACATGTTTTTTATGACAGCGATTCTATTTTCAATAATGCACATACATTATTCATTGAAGGCAATAAACTTTATGTTGCATCAGTTACCGGCGGACCGGGTGGTTTTTCAAGTATGAATGTCTATTCTCTTTCAAATCCGGAATTACCGACATTGATAAGACGTCTGTCAGATGACTTCCCATCAGTGAATCATGTTCACGATATGTTCGTTTCCAATGATACAGTATATGCAAGCTGTGGTTATCAGGGCTTGTATATTTTCAAATTTGACGAATTGCTGAATCAATTTGTCAATTTGGGTTCATTAACAAATTTTCCGACACAAAGATACAATCACAGCAGCGAGCTTTCTCCTGATCATCAATACTTGTATATGTGCGATGAAGTGCCTGATGGTATGCCATGGAGTATTGTAGACGTAAGCGATATCAGCAATCCCACAGTACTGAGTACAATGAATTCAAATCCGGGTTGCACTCCACACAATCCGTATGTAGAAGGCAATCTGCTTTACATGGCAGCATATCAGGACGGATTATATGTTTATGATATTACAATTCCAGAGACACCAGTTGAAGTAGGATACTTCGATACCCATCCACAGAATGCGGCCGGAACGTATCCGCAACCGGCTTATCAGGGATGTTGGGCTGCTTACACAAAATTGCCAAGTGGAAATATTTTAGCCAGTGATATGCAACTCGGATTATTTATTCTGGATGTTTCAGGATTACCAACTAATATAAATGAAATTAGTTCCGATGCAGGATTTACTGTGTACCCGAATCCCGCAATAAACGAATTGAACATATCTATTTCCGGTAATGACTCTGATCAAATCATTTCACTTATCGATGCAAACGGAAAAATTGTAACAACAAAGATCGCAGAGAAAAATTCTGTAAACAAAGTTGCTCTTGACAATATCGCAGCAGGCGTATATACGGTTTCTGTAAAAGGTCAGAAAAGCAGTGGTGCAAAGGTTGTGACAATCGGAAATAAGTAAATTAAAGTTCAAAGTCAGGATATGAAAAATATATTCACACAGTTGCACCTATGTGCGATAATTGTATTTGCTATTGGTTGTTCGAACAGTAACAAGAACGGAACAATTTCGGGCAAATTAAATAACTTCAATGGTGAATATGTTTTTTTACAACAGATCACTGAAACCGGAGATCAGAATCTGGATTCAAGTAAGGTTGACAAGAGAGGTAACTTTACTCTGAAAAATCCTGCCGGTGAGACTGATTATTATATTCTCCGGACTGATAGTGTCAACATTATTTTTCTTGTACTGAAAGCAGGCGAAAGTGTGACGGTTGATGCTGATGCAAAAAATCTTGAGGCAAGTTACAAGGTAAAAGGTTCTAAAGATTCGGACTTGCTTCGTATTTTGAGAAGCTACGATAAAACTCTAAGCGATTCTTTGAATACATTATATGTAGAGATCAGAAATCAAAATCCAGTTGTTGCCGATTCAATTGGCTCCTATCTTCAGGAATATTATGCAATGACAATGGAAGAATTTGCAAAAAACTTTATCCGGCAAAATCTGAATTCCATTGTTTCACTTTCTGCAACAAAATTTGTGAACCAGCAATCAGAGCTTGGTCTTTTGCAGGAATTACAGGCAAAATTAATTTCAATCTATCCGAAAAATAAATACGTAGCAGATTTCACAACGCTAATTGGCGAATTGAATGTACTTCCTGCAGGAAGCATGGCGCCTGAAATTACTTTGAATAATTTCGAAGGCAAACCTGTTAGTCTTTCTTCACTGAAAGGCAAAGTTGTGTTGATCGATTTCTGGGCCAGCTGGTGTGCGCCTTGCAGAATTGAAAATCCCGATATTGTTGCTGCTTATGAAAAATTAAAAGGAAAGGATTTTGAGATATATGGAATCTCACTTGACAACAACATTGAAGCCTGGAACGAAGCTGTCATTCGTGATAAAATAAAATGGATCCAGGTAAGCGACCTTTTACGTTGGGAAAGTCCTGTCGTTAAGCAATACCAGGTTCAGGCAATTCCATTCAACATTCTGATTGACCGTGAAGGAAAGATCATAGCAAAAGGAATAAAAGGTCATGACCTGTATGACAAAGTGAGTCTGGCGATCAATTCAAGTAAATAATATATTCTGATTAGATGAAATTAATTTTAACTCATTTATTTTTATTTCTTTTCATCAATCAGTTACACTCCAGCAATTATTTCCAGCAAAAAGTTGATTATAAAATTCAAGTCACCCTAAATGATGTTACTCATGAATTACGTGGGTTTGAGGAAATAACTTACACCAACAATTCACCAGTGCCGCTTCAGGAATTGTATTTTCATCTTTATCCAAATGCCTACAAAAATACTTCTACACCTCTTGCAAAGGAACTTTACAATGTCGGAGCCGAATATATGCTTGAAGCAGAGGAAAAAGATCTTGGATCTATCGATTCACTGGATTTCAAAACCGGAACAATAAAACTTGAGTGGCAGTTGCTTCAGGACACAATTGACATCTGCAAAATAAAATTAGCGGAACCACTTTTGCCCGGTGCGAGTATTACAATTTCTACTCCGTTCAAAGTAAAAATTCCTTCTGCTGTTTTATCAAGGCTTGGACATAATGAACAGGCGTATTTTATAACACAATGGTATCCGAAACCGGCTGTGTATGACAAAAACGGCTGGA